>Ga0070752_1001381_pt1 | contig 17134 bp, 17 predicted proteins | sample VirMetDEL_Aug_30_FD_77440 | JGI IMG/M metagenome (GOLD analysis project Ga0070752, IMG submission 77440) | Aqueous microbial communities from the Delaware River and Bay under freshwater to marine salinity gradient to study organic matter... | ecosystem: Environmental > Aquatic > Marine > Coastal...
ATATCCGAGCGTGAAGTCCAAGAGGCTTATGAGGCTGTCCTGCTCCAGACCCTTCTCCACGAGAACTACCACCTCCACGAGGGTGTCGATGGTTCGGAGTTGACAGACGAACAGAAGGCTTCGCGTGCTGCGGTCCACTCGGTCCTGAGCCACGCGGCCAACGTCCGGTTCAACAACCGGATCATGGCTCTCGTGGATATGCGTGAAGCCGGTGTAATCGACGATGAGACATTCGCTCGCGAGTTGCGTGCCGAGGCTGCTACCGATCTCGTGACCCTCGGTCAGACCGGTGTCGAGGCGATGTTCCTTGACAGGGGCCTGCTCCGTAACTCGATGGCTCGACTTCGCATGCTGGCGAACCGCATCGGCGGTCCGAAGGAAGTGAAGGCTATCTCTCGGATCGTCCGGAACATGACCCGTGACGGACAGCCGATTGTCACGAGCCCTGAGGTGGTCGGCGAGACGGTGGAGATGTCTACCTCATACCCGTCTCCGAGTGAGCGGCCGGGATACGACCCCGAGGCGGGCTACGCTCCGAACAGCGAAGTCCCAGCCCTTGCCTTCAGGAATGTGACGGCCGCAGATATTCAGGCAGCCCACCAGAAGAACAGCAGGCAGGGATACCTGACTCCGTTCAAGACCAAGGAACTTCAGGCCGCGATTGACAAGGGTGATGCGATCGCCCGAATGTCTCCCGACGGCCACTCCGGCTACGTCCTCAAGAAGACGGGGATCGGCTGGGATATTGGGGGCGTGTTCAACAATGAGGGAGGCGTCAAGGGTGCCGGACGCGCGGCACTGATCGACGGCCTATCTCTTGGCGGAAATACTCTGGATTGCTTTGACGGCTATCTGCCCCTGTTGTATGGTAACTTTGCGTTTATTGCCACGCATCGGATGAAGTTCAACCCGAAGCACGCCCCGCCTGCGTGGAAGATCGAATCCGACGGCGACCCCGATGTCGTCATCATGACCTTCACTGGAGCCACGAATGAAAAGCAAGCCCTCGTCGATCTCGCCGGGTACTACGCCGAAAACCCCGAAGCCAAGCGGAAGCAAGTCGGGGAACTCGTCGAAGACTGGCCTAGTGACGCAAGCAGAACTTCGAGCCCATTTGTCCGAGAGGTACGACAAGAAGCAAGTCGCCTTGATGATGCGACAAATGAAATCGTTCGACGGGTTCTGAACCCAGAGTTCTCGACGCCGGGCCGTGAAGTCCTCCGGTCCCACATTCCCTACGTTGACTTCGCGAGGGTGGTAGCCAACCCCACCTCCGAGAGCGTTCTTCAACTGTTCGTTGATTACCGAGCGTTCAGCACTTTCAAGGCTGCCCCGAAGAAGGGCGAGATCAAGGCCGAGCAGGTTGCCCGGGAGATGGAATCTCTGGGCATGGCTCCCGACGAGGGCATCGCCCAGTACGTCGCCAAGCACTACAAGGAAGCGATCTCGGTTGCACCCTCGTCCACTCTTCGGGGTGACAGTGAGGTCTTTGGCCCGCGTGGTCGGGTCGAAACCGAACTGAGCAACATCTTCAAGGACAACCCGAGCCCCACGGCGGATCAACTGTCTACGGTCAAGGGTGCCCCCGTCCCTCGCGATGCGAAGAACGGGGTCGTGGTTGTCAATCACACGCCTGCTGGCAAGGGTGACCGGGAGAAGATGGCGGCAACCTTTGTTCGCAATGCAGAGGAGTGGCTCAAGGGATCTGGCACGAACTATGTCGTGACAGACAATGACGCCGAGGTCGAACGCCTGCTGAAGGATCACGACACGGTTGTGGTTTCGAGTCCTTCGGTCACCGCCCTGCACATGAAGCCGACTGTCATCGATCGGCACAAGGCACCCCGGGACTACGCCGAGTTCGTCGAGGCCGCCCGCGAGGCGGTGGCCCTTGGTCATCACAACTGGTATCGAGACTTCGGTCGTGAGTTCGGAGAACTGTTTGGCCGAGAAGCCTTGGTCGAGGCGGCCTTTGTCTTCGGCGTGACATCTGCCCAGTCGCCTGTCGAAGTCAACTTGGCCGACACCCTGTTTGTCATGAAGGCTGTCCGCGAACACCGAAGGCTCGGAAAGCCGTGGAACGTCGAAGCCGTCGCCGCGTCGATCTTCAACGTCAGGCGTCGAACCAAGCACACCAAGACCGGGACCGCCCTGCCATTCGTCAAGGACAACATGGCGAAGTTGATGGCGAGGTTCTATGTCAACGGGCTTGAGGACGCCGAGACTTCGATCAAGACCCGAACCTACTCGGGCAACATCGTGGCCGGTGGGCTCAACAACTTCTACCCGCATAGCGTTCAAGACCGCCACATGGCGGCGATGTTCGGGTTCAACCCGGGGTCGGTTGATTCGATCTCGGGCAAGTTCAAGACGGACAAGTTGCTGAAGGGTGACTATGAGAACCGGTACGCCTCGTACCTGACTCAGCGTCTCACGATGGAAGAAGGTTTGGTCGGGCTCACCCCCAGTCAAATGCAGGCCGCACTCTGGTTCTTCATCAAGTCTGGACGCAGCGTCTACGCGGATGTCGAGGTCAAGGAGAACGCCGGGGCGATCAAGGCATTCGAGGATGCCAACCCCGATGTCACGATGGGAACCCTTTCGTCGGCGATGAAGTTTGCCGAGTATGAGGTTTCCGACCTGCTGGCCGAGATGGATCTGGACCCCACGCCCATCGAGGTCGGAAACAACGTGCCCGGGTTCACGATGCACAAGTTCGGATCGACCGACTACTCGGCGGGCAGTGCTGAAGCACGGCGTCTGTCGGAGATCATGGCCGCGGACGGTGCAAGGGTGACCCTGTCTGGGTATCCCAACATCGAAGCCCCGGGCATTCTCGTTCCGGCCATGCCGATGCACGACTCGGTGATGGACGAGTTGCACCAGAACATCATCTCTGCTGTCACGGAAACCGATGGGTCTGTCCGCCTGCTCAATGACATGGGCACGCCCCACATGCCCCTCATGGGGTTCAGCGGTGCCGTGAACGGCGACCAGTATCAGGGCCTGCACATCATCCCGCTGGTCGGCAGCATCACCGACCCCGCGGCGGCTCGTGTCATCGGGTCCATCGTTGGCCTCGGAACCATGCAGCCTCGGATGGCAACGATCCAGAACACCCCTGACGGGGAGTCTTTGACCCTTCGTGTCAGCAGGGCTGACGGCGAAGCGATCCGAGATCGCGACGCCGACCGGATGAACAAGTCGTTGGGCGTATTCCACAAGGGCCACGGCGATGTGATCCAGTCGGTCGGTCCCGACGCCAAGTTCATCGAAGTCACAATCACCCCAAGGCCCGGAAGCAGCGTTGACAATGACGTTGTTGCCGCCAAGTACGAACAGGTATCGAAGGAGATAGCGAATGCGACAGGAGTCGAAGTACGGGCAGAAGCCTTCAGAAGCGAAGTCGAAATCACCGAAGCGTCCCAGTACGCCGGGGTCATCTCAGAGTCTGGTCTTTCTGCCGGACAACCATCCGACCTACTTGGAAGGGTTCTCAGCGAGGTCTCTACCCCGGTCCTCTCGGTCCTCGAATCAAACGGATTCGGGTTCAACCGAGACCGGTTCATCGAAGGAACGGGAATCGAGCGAGGCGTAGTCGAAGCCTCGATTCCGATGGTCGAGTTCTCAACCCCGGCTGAAATGGTTGGGATCATGCCTCTGGCAGACCAAGACGCCCTGCGTATTGACCCTGATGTCACTACGGTTTCGCCTGATACTGACTCCATGGGCGAAATGGCGGCGGCAGAACTTCGGTGGTGGTCGAGTCTGGAGCAAGACGACCGGCAGATGATCGGTGCTTGGGTCGCAAGTGCGGGATTCCAAGGCGACGGGTATACATACAGCGGTGTCTCTGACAAACTTCGCGAGCAGATTTATAGAGGCAGCCGCTCGTTCAGTGGGCTCTTCTGGACCGCCTCTCGGATTGTCGGCGGCATCAACAATGGCACCATGTCTGCGGACAAGGGGGTCATCGGTACGATGCTCGGGAGCCAACTTGACACAAGGCTGGACACGGGGCGAGCCCGGGAAATAAACGAGGCGGTTGGCCGGGGTATCGCGGCCGGGCTTGAGTCGGTTTACAGCCGAGACAACCAAGATGACTTCGGGTTCATGTTCCCCGAACTGCTGTTCGATGTTCATGGCAACTGGCTTGGCAACCCCGTTCTTTACGGGACTGCGAAGGCTAACGGTCTTCAGCCCATGTTGAAGCATGGTCTCGATGACTTGCTCGGAGTCTATATCGCTGTGCCCCCCGAAATGACTGAAGAGGTCATCAACGAATATGCGCCCCGCTTGGTGTTCACCAAGGGTGAAGATGTGTTTGTCCAAATCGCACACGTTGGGAGCGGAATAAGCACAACTGATCTACTGCCGTCGGGCGAGTTGGCCCAGAGGATCACGACCGCAAACATCGTGGACTCACTAGGTGCGACACAGGTCATTCCTCACACCTTGCGATCTGCGATGGCGAGGGAGATCACCCGGGAGGTCACGCCCCTTCTGGATCAGTTCCACAAGAACATGAAGCGTTTCACCCCGCTTTACAACCGCCTTGTCAGGGCTCTTGCCAAGGCTCCCAAGTTGGAAGGCAAGGTGTACCGCGGGCACTTTGTTCGCCGAGGAGATTTCTTGAGCCGGTTCAGGGAGGGTGACATTTTCCGGACTGACACTCCGGCATCCATGTCAACCAACCCCAAGAGCGCGCGTGGATTCATGGGTGACAACACAGACGAGAATGTCCTTGACGCAAAGAGGATGGCGAAACTCGCCATCGCTGGAACGCCCGTCGCCCAGTGGCCCGATTTCCTTCGGGCCATATCCGGCAAAGATAACTCTGATACTTTCGGCCCGGGCCTTGACGACATGGCAATCATGTTCGAGATCCAAAGCAAGACCGGACGGCTTGTTCATACTCCGGGAATGATGGGAGAGCGAGGCGACCTTTCTCCCCAGAAGATCGGAGGCGTCCCGAAGCGTTCCCGTGGGTATCAGATTATAGATGACGATTCCCCTGAATCCAGAGAAGACAGAACTCTGGGCGATCTGCTGAGGCAAGCAGACGAAGCAGCGGACTTCCGTGGGCAGATGGCAAACGTCGCAGAAATTCTCCGGGATCAGGGCCACATGACCGCCGAAGAGGCGGCAGAGATTGGAAGTATCGAGGCATACACCAGTTCCCCAAGTGGAATCAGTGAAGGCGAGTTCGAGATCGCATCCATGCCGGGGACGGCTTACCAGATCATGCGAGTCGATCCCGTGAGCAACGTGATCACGCTCAGGGAATTGGATCCTGATCCGAACCGCGACAGCAGCCTCCCCGTGTTCGCTGAGTTCTCGACTCCGCCCCCGGCCACGCCCGCTCCGACCGAGCCTGACATTTCGACCGAGACCGCCAACTCGATCATGTGGCATCGCGATAAGGGCAGAAGGAAGCGTGCCGCGATGTACTTCCGACGATCGGTTCAGGACCGGTTCGTTGATCTGGACTATCTCCAGCGTGACATCGCTGAGGCATACGGAATGCCCCTCGACATCTCGGAAGATCCGATCGCCAAGATTAGATCGATGCCGGGAGAGGTGGCCCATCGGGCCGAGCGGTTCTCGAAGCGAGTTGTCGAACCCCTTGCCAAGGCGATCGCCAGAGCGGGCCTGACTCAGGCTGAGATGGGAGAGTATTGCTGTGCCATCCACGCACTCGATGTCAATCGAGAACTCGGGGCCGCAACCCCGGCCGTCGCTGGCGGTGCCATCGACTCCGGGCTTTCGGATGATGAGGCCAAGGCGATCATCTCGCGGATGGAGAACAGGGCTGACATTGACATCAACGAGGTCAACTCCCTCCAACAGCGGGTCGTCGGCATCGGCAGGCAGAACCTTCGCAAGGCGAAGAACGCTGGTCTGATCTCGCAGAAGCAGTTCGATGACATGAATGAGGTGTACCCGAACTACGTTCCGTTCTGGAATGCGTTCGATCCCAACATCGACTCGTCCACCCATGGTGCCGAGCAGTTCACGGTGCCCACCGAAATCTTCAAGGCGAGAACCGGGCGAACCGCGAACTCCTTGAAGGGGAACAATGCGTTCTTCCAAGACCGTCTGGCGGCTCTCGCTGACCAGAGATACCGAATCATTCGCAAGGGGCTGAACAACGAAGTCCTGAAGCGGATGCTGAAACTTGCCACCAAGACCGGCGGCAACTTGCTCAAGGTCTACAAGCCCGGGATCACCACTGTCGTTGACAAGGATGGATCCCACCGTGCGGTGCCCGACTCCTCTTGGATGCGTGACCCAACGGTGTTCCGTGTCATGATCGACGGGAACCCAGTTCTGCTTCAGGTGACCAATCCGGAACTGGCTTCGGCAATGCGGAAGTCGTCGATCGACCCCGGCCGTGCGATGAGGCTCATCATGCGTCCGTTCCAGATGTACTCAAGCGTGTTCCGTTACTTCACGACCCAGTTCGGCAACCCGGACTTCACGTTCACCAACCCGGTTCGTGACATCCAGACCGGTGCGGCTTCGATTGCTGGCGAAAACACGAGGCTGTCGGCCTACAAGAACGGCAAGGCCAAGCAACTCGGGGTCGTCGATCGGCTCCGGATCATCGTTAGATCCGGGATCCAGTTGCCAAACTCTTGGGGCGCAGTTCTGGGGATCGGGACCGAAGCGGCCCGCAGGGACTACGCCAAGTACCGAGCCCTCGGTGGGCGTCAGGGAATCTTCAAGGGTCAGGATCCGATGGAAGCACGCCGCATGCTCCGCGAGGCTGCGATGTCAGCCACGCCCGTGACAGGAGTGGAGAGCGGCTACTACAAGGGCAGGCGTGTTGTTCGCGGAACCGTCGGGACGATCGCCAAGGTTTGGGAAGCCGTCAACATGATGTTCGATGACGGCATCAGGTTCGCGGCTTACCGCCAGTTGGTCCGAGAGGGGGTCCACCCGGAGAAGGCGGTCGAGACGGCGAGAGACTTGACCGTAGACTTCTCTCGGATGGGCACCGCGGGGCCTGTCGTCAACACCCTGTACGTCTACAGCAACGCGACCATTCAGGGTTCGACCAAGACCATGCGTCTGCTCAAGTCGAAGACCGGCAAGACGATCATCGGTGCCTACATCATGGCGGGTGTCATGAGTGAACTCTGGAACGATGACGAGGAAGACCGGGATGAGAACCTCCGAGACGACTGGGACCAGATCCCCGACTACCAGCGTGACGCTGACATGCACATCCGACTTCCGGAGGGCTTCGGCTCAGACGAAGACGCGGCTGGCTACCTGAAGATCCCTGTTGCCTACGGTCTCGCCGTTCCATTCGTGGCAGGGCGAAGGCTGGTCAGGATGATCAAGGGCAAGGACACGATCGGCGAAGGCAGCATGGCGATGCTGAATGCAGCGATCAGTCAGTTCGTCCCCGGCGGATTCGGCCAGCCTCTGTCAGCAGAAGATCCTCAGGGTGCCATGATCAGCACGGTCAAGGCACTGTCTCCAGACATCTTCGACCCAGCCCTCGGGCTGATGACGAACACCGACTGGCTCGGCCACTCGATCTACAACGAGCCCTTCCCGACTGACCAACTCAAGAACCGCTCGACCATGGGGCGTGACACGACCGCCGAGTACTGGAAGGACGCGGCAGGGATGGTCAATCTGATGACCGGAGGAGACGAGGTTCTGCCCGGGGCCGTGTCAGTTCAGCCCGAGGTCATCCCGTTCCTGCTGAACGCTGTGTTCGGCGGCACGGCCAAGTCAGGGGGCAGGTTCATGGACATGCTTGAGCAGGGCATGCACGACGACTGGATCCGGAAGCACTACCCGGACGAGGCTGACACGCTGATCATGGATCGTGGTTACGACAAGATCCCTGTCATCCGAAGGTTCTTCAGCACGACCAACCAGCCGTACGATGATCGCACCGCCTACTACGAGTACAAGAAGATCGGTGACAAGGCCGACCAAGCGATCCGGGAGTACGATGAGCGGGGCGACTATGACAAGGCCCAAGCAATCGAAGACGCATCCGCCCCCGCCCTCGCGATCAGGGACATGACCAAGGAGGTCACCAAGTTGCGGAAGCAAATGCGTGACACGAAGGCGGCGATGCAGGCCGAAGGAATTGATGACATGGAGATCAAGGTCGAGATGCGTCGATTTGCTGCTGACATCAGGCAGATGCAGTCCGAGATCGCGGTCGCTTACCGAGAGGAGGAGCGGTATGCCGAGACCGAAGCGGGCTCCGACTAAGGAGATCAAGTGCAGTTCCGATCTCGTTGACTGGATGAACGATGTCGGCATGGTGCATGGGCTGCCTGTCAGGGACGTGGTCGATGCGATCGTCGGCGACTTCTACATGCAGGCGAAGGAAGACCAGTGGCTGCGGGATCGGATCATGCAGCAGCACGTTGAAATCACTGACGCGAGGCCAGCGTTCTGTTATCTCGATGAGAGGGGGCTGGCTCGTGTCAAAGCGAATCGTGATCGTCGGCTGAAGCAGGCCGGGATCGAAACCAAGAAAGGCCAGTCGATTCCTGACTGGCTCAAGTAGGAGCGTGACATGCCCAACGTGAATGGCAAGAAGTACCCGTACACCAAGGCTGGAATGGCCGCCGCGAAGAAGGCCGCCTCGAAGAAGAAGACGGCCAAGAAGCCGATGATCTCGTCGAAGAAGCGAGGCAAGCGATGAAGAAGCGAGGGCTGTACGCCAACATCAACGCGAAGAAGAAGGCTGGAAAGAAGATGCGGAAGAAGGGTGACAAGGGTGCCCCGACTGACAAGGCGTTCCGCGACTCGAAGAAGACGGCGAGGAAGAAGTAATGGCCGCGAAGAAGAAGGGTGCGATGAAGGGCTGCGGTGTGAAGAACGGCTGCAAGTCCAAGAAGGGTGGGCTCACCGCGGCGGGCCGCAAGAAGATCAACCGGAAGACCGGTTCAAATCTGAAGGAGCCTGTCACAGAGAGCAACCCAACCGGCAAGCGGGCCGCACGGAAGAAGTCGTTCTGTGCCCGGTCGCGTGGCTGGACCGGCGAGCGTGGCAAGGCTGCACGCAAACGCTGGAAGTGCTGAGTCCAAAAACAAACAAGCCCCCCCACCCGTAAGGGTGAGGGGGGCATTTGTTGGGGGGCCGTCCGGAGACCAATCCTGACCCCCCGAAGAGATCCGCCGGTGGTGAGGCCGACGGATCCGGGGGGATTGTATCAGTGACAGGCAGGAAGCGGCGAGACTTACTTTATTACTCGCACTGGGCACTACCTTGGGTAGTCTAGTGACCCAGACCGGATTCACCCCTGCGTCGGGGCACCCCTCATCGATTGACTCTGGGGTGGGCTGCTGGCCTTCGTCCGTGCGTTCCCCTCCTCAAGGCGAGGGGATTCCGCCACGCTTCCGTAATCACACCCACGGCCGTGAGCATGACGCCTGTTCATTTTTACTTCACGGTGAACACCACGCTGCCCTTCCGTCCCGGGATGGTGACGGTGATCACCGTCCCCTCCGGAGTGAGTTGAAGGTATCTCGTCAGAAGGCTGCCGTCGTCACGCCCGTACACACCGGGTTCGAGCAGTCTGGCCGCCTCCTTCTCGACCCGTTCGACGCGGGCCTTGCCCGTCTTGATGTCGATGGCCTCCTGAATCTTGCCCATCGCCACCATGTTGAGCATGGTGAAGTTCTCCTTGAGCGGCCTGCCGTTGGCCTCGTTTTTCCTGACACGTTGCTCGACCCGGACGATCCGGTCGTACTCCTCGCCGGTCATGTCAACCACGTCGTTCCGAGTCAGGCCCGCTTCGAGCCTCGCCTTCATCAGGCTGCCGCAGTTCTTGTGATCGTTGTAGGTCCGCTTGTTCCGCTTGGTCTTCATGGTCGGGTCTCCTCAAAATGGGGGTGATTGGATTTCTCGCTGGTCGAGGTGGATCCGCACGGATCCCCAGACCTCGGACAGCATGCCGTATGGCAGGTTGTTGCAGGCTTTCGCCTTGTAGTTCTCGTAGTCGATTGACATGACTTGGAGAAGGATCAGTTGGGCGACCCGCTCCCGGCCGGTGATGACACGGAAGGGGTAGTCGTTGTTGGGGGTCTCGATGATCTCACGCTCCGAGAAGCCCACCTCGTAGAGATGCTCGGCCTGTCGCGATCGAACCATCAACTGGCTGTGATCGTGTTCTGCCACGCCGTCGTCGGCGTATCCGTTGGTCGGGTCGAACTCCACGATCGAGAGTACGCCGGTCTTGGTGAATATCCACATCAGGAAATCTCCTTCTTCGCGAGGCTCATGAGAACCGCCTCGCAGTTGCGCCGTCGATGACCGGGGTTGGTGTGAAAGTAGTACCTCTCCTCCTCGACCGATCCGTCGTCGAGGCAAACGTGGCTGTAGTAGATTCCGAATCCGAACTGATGGATCAGTTCGGCTTGCCGCTTTCGGCACGCCTCGTTGGCCTTGCTTCCGACCTTCGTGGCGGGCATCCAGAACGTGGATCGCTTGCGGACTTGTTTGAGGTCGTCGTGGCCCTCGCGGTAGGCGTCGGCAACCTCGAAGGTTGCGATGTGAGTCTCGCACTCGACTGTGAATCTGGTGTTCATGATTGGTCTCCGGTAAGGGTGAATGGGTAAGATACCACACGTCTGGCGTGCGTCAAGAGGAAAGGTCAAGAATCTCCAAGTTTTTCACGATCACACTCAAAGGAACACGCTGCGTACCCAGCGATGTCGAGCAGGTTGTCCTTCTGCGGGACGGCCTGATGCCGGGCGACCTTGTCCAGAACCATGATCTGTGCCCACTCGCCCGTGGTCAGCGGGCGGGTGAGGACGTGAGCGAAGGCCGCGTTGACCATGCCCACCGTGCGGGCGAAGTGAACCTCGGGCGGGCCGTACTTCGCACCACGCTGGTCGGTGGCATGGATCGCATCGGCCAGCAGTCTGGCCCGGGGGGTGATGGCTTCATCTTTCATGGGTGTCCTCCTTTGGGAAGATGACGAACAGGGGAGCGACGAGTACGCCGAGGCAGAACATCGCGACGATCAATCCGATCCGTGTCAGGACTTTCATGCTGCCACCTCCCACCAGTCGGGGGCACCGTGGCGGCATCGAGCCCACGACGCGAACCGGGACTTGTCTGCAAGGTAGTACCTGCGGTACGCCCTGACAGGGTCGATGTCACGATACTCGTCTGGCATGGCTTGAGCGAACGGCGTGAGGCCGAAGCCCTTGACCATGTCGGCACGGTCGGCCATCTCGCGGATCGGGATGTCACAGGCGTGCTGCTTCCCGAACCGCTCGAAGTATTCTTGACACAGGGCTTCGCCATGCATCGCGAGCCAGTTGAAATTGTCATAGGTCTGGCCCGACCAGACCGTGCAGGGGTGATGGTGATACCCGCCGCGGTACGGTCGGCCCGCCTGTGTCAGCGGCATGTGCATGTCAGCGGCACCGTTGGCACGCAGGGCCGACGCCATCATCTGTGCTGACTCGACACACATCTTGGGGATGTGCTTGTCACACTGGTACTGGGCCGCACGCACGGGGTTGTTGCTTAGGACGAAGATGTTCATGGCTTGGTCTCCGGGGGTAGGGGTGAGGGTGAATCGGCACTGTGCCGCTGGTTCCAGTTGTCTTCTTCGGCGATCTCCTCGGGCGTCATCACGCACGAGTCGCAGATCCCCGGGGCGTCGGGGTCGAGCGGTGATCCGCATGTCGGGCAGTTGTTCATCGTCGTTCCTCCAGAGTGATCGCCCAGTCGGAGAGCGGCTCCACGCTCTCGTCCGAGCAGCCCGCACAGCGGGTGTGGACGCCCTCCTCCGTGACATGGGTGTCGAGATACCACTTGGTCCCGTTGATCACGGTGGGGTTCCGGTGGTCCGGCTTGGTGTAGATCCTGCCTCCACAGTGGGGGCACTTCCGTCCTGACGTTGTCCCCGACTTGGGGCGGTGGCTGAACTGCTTCATCGGTTGGTCTCCGGGTTGAGGTTGAATGAAAGTTCCCACCCCCCGTGAAGGGGGATGGGAACCGGAGGGGAGAAAGAGATGACTAGAGGGAGAGCAGGGCTCGGTGCATGGAGCCTGCGACATCGTGCCTGCTGCACTCGACGACCGCGTCGCACGCATCATGAACCTTGAGTCGCTTCATGTCAATGCACACCGCAAAGTAGGTGACGCCACTGGCTCGCTGCCGCGTGATGTACTCCACGCACTCATCCTCGGCAAACGTGCCGCCATCGGACAGGACGAACACCACGCGACGGTGGTCGGAGTGAGACTCGGCGGTGACCCGCTCGCGAATCAAAGCAGGGAGCAATTCGGTTCCGCCCTGCTCCAAGCCCGACAGGTTCATGGCGGGGGTGACACGGCCCGGAGACTTGATGTCCGTACAGTGATCACTGAAGCCGATGATCTGGGTGGGGCATCCGAGCGTCTCGGTTGCGTCCGCGATCATCCACGCGGCCAACTTGGTATCGACCATCCGGACATGCATGCTCCAAGACTCGTCCATGAGGATCGTGACCTTGGTCTTGACCGCACGGTCAACCCGGCGGCGATTGAAAGCCGACACCGTCTGGCCCGACGCCACGCCCGGGAGCGTGCGTCGGTCGATGCGGTGGCCCGACTCCCGGGGGAGGGACCAGTGAACCCGGTCGCGTGACATCAACTGGTCACGCAGGGTTCCGGCGATCCGCATGGCACCGGGGTGGATCTGGTTGTACGAGACGTACGAGCCGGGCGACGGCCTGTGGGCACGCTGCGACTTCTGCACGGCATCCCCCCACGGATCGTCATAATCGTCCGCACGCTCGATCATGTCACCGATGGCTGCGACCTTGGACGCTTCGTTCGGATCGCCGGGCTCGTCGGACCAACTCGAACGTCCGCCGCCCGGGGTGCCGCCGGTGTCACCGTCGCTGTCGCCGGTGTCACCACTGTCACCGTCGCCGTCGTCGTCACCGTCGGTGTCGGTGTCACCACTGTCACCGTCGCCGTCAACTTCGCCGGAGTCAGCACGCGACTCGCCATCGTCGCCACTGTCGCCGTCGTCGTCGCCACTGTCGCCGCCACCGTCGTCCTCGTCACCGCTGTCCTCGTCACCGTCGCCGGTGTCGCCCACCTCGCTCGGCGGTTCGACATCCTCGGCCTCCAGTTCAGAGATCGCATCGACGACGAGGTCGGTGAGAAGGATTGCCAGTTCCGCCGCGGCCTTGGCACCGAGGAACTTCGGGCGTTTACTGAGCGTGCCCAAGAACTTGTCGTACTCGGTCAGGTCAATCCGATCGAGGATCGCCCAGCCGTGAGGGCAGTACGAAGCACGATCGCGGCTGACGCCCTGCCCGTACCAGATGACCGCGTGACATGCCTGAGCGAATGAGGTCAGGCCCTCGCCGGTGTTCTTGGCGAGACACGAGTCGTTGATCGCCTTGATCGTGCCGACCGTGCCCGGCAGTTCGCTCATGGACTTGGCCTCAATGCGGACATCCTCGATCGCATTGAACATGGTGTGGCGTTGGTTCGCCAACTTCTCGACGTACACCCTGCCCTCCATCTTCTCACGCAGGAGTTTCACTCCATCGAACGAGTTGTATCGGATGTGAGCAGTCTCGTGGTCGAAGTAACCACGAAGGAGCCGAGCCTCGGCAGAGTTGAGGTCGGGCTTGATGCCCGGGAGATAGACGGTCTTGCCATCCGTCATCGGGGGGCCGGACTCGACACGGATCAAGCGGTTGGTGCTGCTGGTTGCAGTAGCAGCGATTGACAGGACATCGGGGGTGAGTCGGTAGTTCATGGCATGGTCTCCAAGAAGGGGTGAGAAGGCGAATGATACAGGACAACCGGGGGGGATGTCAATCCCCCCCGGGGTGAAACGATCACCAGTTGAAGCAGGTGCGGGTGAGTTCCCGCAGTGCGTGCCGGTCGTGTTCCGGAGTGGAGGTCATGACCCGCCACGCCCAAGCGGACTTGGGGTCTTCGCCCCGGCCACACGCCCGTGCCCACGCCAGCAACTGACGGAGGACGATGGGCTGCGTGACCTCGCCCGACTCGTTCCGGGTCATCTTGGCACACTTGACCGCGGCCTCGGCCTGCTCGACCGGAGCCCCGGCGTTGACGAGGAGTCGAGCCTCCGCCTTCTCGGGCAGGTACGCGACGGTGTAGGTCGCGTTCCACCGAGAGGTGAAGGCCGTGTCACTGACCTTCGCGGATGCGTGCCGCCCGGTGATGTCACCGAGCCCGCTGGTGTTGGCAGTCGCGACGAACCTGATGTTCGACGGGACGACCAACGTCTCCTCGGGTGACACCACGAGGGTGTCACCCTCCAGCACGCTGTGCATCAGCGACTGGACCTCGGGCACGAGGTGGTCCACCTCGTCGAGGACCGCGACGACCACGGTCTCGGGGTGGGCGATCGCCCACCGGACGGCCTGAGTGACGTGGCCGTCCCGCCACACGAATTCCCCGCCGTTGCCGATGACCCGCTCGGCGATGAGGGAGAGGTCGGTCGCCCCCTCACCGCACGGGATCAGGAAGAACTTGGCACCGGTGTGGGCACACACCTCACGGATGCCGGAGGTCTTTCCAACGGACGGAGGCCCGACGAGGCGGACCGAGTCGCCCGCCATGATCGACGCTGCGACCTGCGGTGCCGATGCCGTCGCGGTGAAGTCGGCGACCTCGACGACCGCCTGCCAAGCGGTGAGGTCGTACCCCTCGATCGGTGCCGGGCCGTGCCCGCCATCGAACTTGGGGAGAGTGACGCCGTCGATCTCGACCGTGCCGTCACCGACCTTGACATCGGTCTTGACAGGGACGAGGGCCTTGGCACGCTCGATCGCCGCGTCCCGCTCGGCGATCGCCGCGTCGCGAGCATCTCGGGCCTCGCCCGCCGCGTCCTCGGCCTTGGCACGCTCGGCCGCATCGTGTTGGCGATGCCGATTGACGGACTCGATCAACTGCTGGGCACCGTGCCCCTTGCGGGCCAGATCGACCAAGTCCCGGTGCGTCATGGCATCGGGATTGAAGTCGCTGTCACCGGGAGACGGCGGCGGCTCGACCGGCCCCGTCTCGATCGTGACAACGGGAGCGTCGGGCTTGGCCGCGACATCCATCGCATCCTGCGAGTGGTAGCCGCTGCCCGAATCCGAGTCACTGTCGCGGAGAAACTCCAGTTGCTCCGGGTGGGCGTCAGCACGGTGCCACCACGGAGCCCCGGCGACGACAGCGTTCGGCTTGTAGTTGTCGATCAGCGGGTGATCCATCTCCGAGGACTTCGGGTACTGGATGCCCTTCACGCCGATCAACTGCGAGAAGAGCCGCCGTTTGACGGTCGCGGAGGACAGGGTCGGGACGACCCCGGCGTGGCCCGCACCGTTGACACGCTGGACGAGCCACTCCCACGTGACGGTATCGACCGGTCCATCGATGCCGGGAGTGACACAGGGCTCGGCCTTGCTTCCGTTCAGGCCGAGCGATCGAACGTACCCGAAGTACCACGCCATGGCGGCGTCGCGTTCCCAGTCGAGGACTTGACCACCGACCGAGTCGTAGCAACCGAGGAAGCCCTTCGTGGAGCGGGAGATGTAGGCCGCCCGCAAGGCGTTCTTCTTGGTCAACTGCGTCGGCTTCGTGCCGAGGGGGTACTGGGTGAAGTAGATCCGCGGCGAGCGACTGCCGGGGGTCCACGGGGAAACAACCCAGAGACGAAGGGACGACTTGTCCGGCGCATCGAGGGTGTACGCCGAACCGTAGTTCTCAACAGGATAGATCGGGGAACGGGGGATGAGGGTCATGATTGGTCTCCAGTGAAGAGGGGTGAAAGCGAACGAAGGGGCAGGATACCGTACGATCGGCACCCTGTCAACATTGACAGAGAATCAATCGCCCGGTACGGTGGAGGACCACCGTACCGGGCGGGGGTGTGTGTCAGTGGTTCTCGTCGAGCGAGAACACGATCGTGTCTCGGCACCACTGCCGACCGTGATCGTGAAACCCGCAGACGCAGTAGCCACCGGGAACATGGTCCGACGGGACAACCGTCACTTCCATGCCATGCCGATCGGCGAAAACCTTCGCGACGTAGCGGGCATCGTCGAACCCGAACACCATCGCATCGGTGGGCTGGGGTTCTGAAACGGCGTAGGTGCCGGTGAGCAGCACCTGTCGGTCATCGGCCGGAACTCTGAGCAGGCCGCATCGGGGGATCGTGTTCATGACTGGTCTCCGTTGTGTGTGTCGTAGAAGTCGAGGCCGCAGTTGCGGCACCTGAAGTGGGCGAGGTTGCCGAGGACTCCGAGCGGGGTGCCCGGGCCGCCGCAGCCCGGACACCCGACGACCTTCTCGTCGTCCTCGTCATGCACCGACTCCCAGAAGTGGTGGTCGTGTGCGGGGGGCATGTGTTCGTCAATCCACCTCCTTCAGGATGCTGATGGTCTTCTCAAGATCCGCGATGTCGAGGTCGAGTGCCCTGCGGCGGCTCACAACGGTCGCCTCGCCGCCCCGGCTGCGGATCTCGGCGGCAGCACCCTCGGCCTCGTCATGCGTCAGGCGGTAGGCATGGTGTCGGCTTCTGGGCTGGTTCTTGCCCATGTGGGCGAGGTGGGCACCGAGGTACTGGGGACCGCCGAGGCGGACGACCCAAGGTCGGTGAGTAACCATGACGGGCTGGTTGTCGGCTTCTTCCTTCAGTTCCGCAAGGCGGACTCGGGCTTCGGCGATCAGTTCGTTTCGGATCTCTTCGAGCGAGCGGGGGGGGCAGTTGTTCATGACTTGGTCTCCATCATGAGGTGGGGTGGGTGTCACGGCGACGTTCGCTGTGACAGTTTCGAGGGTGAGGGCTCTCGATCACCGCCGGGTGGATTCGAACCACCGTGCGGAGTTCAGACTCACAACGGGCAGCAACCCGTTGAGCGAATCTGAATGCTGATCTCCGCACCACCGAGGCGGCGGTGATCGGAGCCGTCGTCTGGGGTGGCCGTCCCCCCCCGCCCGAAGGCGGAGGGGGAGGCCGGTTCAGTTTCTAGTTCAACCCCTGAGGTCATCGCGGCGTCTCAAGTGACCGGTCCGAGGTGTCAGTCTCGGCGAGGTCTCGACGCTAGGTCAGGGGGGCGTTCTCATGTCCGCCTCGACTCCATCCGATCAGTCCCGTATCCGTCGCCAGATGTGCCCCG
>Ga0070752_1001387_pt1 | contig 17077 bp, 22 predicted proteins | sample VirMetDEL_Aug_30_FD_77440 | JGI IMG/M metagenome (GOLD analysis project Ga0070752, IMG submission 77440) | Aqueous microbial communities from the Delaware River and Bay under freshwater to marine salinity gradient to study organic matter... | ecosystem: Environmental > Aquatic > Marine > Coastal...
ATGTGCTGATTTAGTATATGGAGATGTATGGAGAGATGCCGCTGAAGATGATTGTGCATATATGGAAAAGAAAGCTAAATGTAGCTGTCCTGAGCATAAAAAGCTAAGGGATGGTGTTAAGTCCATTAACTTCGGATTAGCTTATGGTATGTCTAAGTTTAAATTAGCTGATACTTTACTTATTAGTGAAGATGAAGCTGAAGCACTTATGAATAAGTACTTTAAAGCCTTCCCTAGTATTAAAGGATTCTTAGATGCGTTAGGTAATTATGGTACTCGTAATGGATACATTAAAACCTTTGCACCTTATCGTAGAATGAGATTCTTTGATGAATGGGACCCTATGATGGATAAGAAGACTGCAGGAGATATTGAACGTGCAAGTAAGAACACACCGATTCAAGGATGCAGTGCTGATATGACCAAGAGAGCTATGGTTTTAGTACGTGACGCTATTAAAGATGAAGGATGGGATGCTAAGATGGTTATGACAGTTCATGACCAGATAGATACCATTTGTCATAAAGATGAGGCGAATAAGTGGTGTATTCGGCTCACTGAACTTATGGAACAAGCCGCATTAGAAATTATTACTAACGGACTTCTCAAAGCAGAAGTAGAAATAACAAATGTATGGAGCAAATAAGACCTATTTACCCTCAATATGAATTAATTTCTGGTAATATGAAATGTACTATATTATCTTATATAAGACTTAAAAGAAGTGGAATATGGTACATAACCCCTGTTTCCAGGTCATATGAATGGAAAAGGGAATATACTTCTAATAAATCTGCTATTCATTTAAAACAATTAAAAGAATTTCATAGAGAAGTATATTGCTATCAACACTGGTTAAAAGTAGACCCTGAAAATCCTACAGGATTTATTAAGTGTCCTACACAAGAAGAAGAATCAGATAGATTATTAAAACTTTATTCAGAAGGAATATAATTTAAAAAGCGTGTGGTCTAAATAACCACACGTTTAACTTTTAAAACAAAACAAAGATGAGTAAAAAAGAACTTAGTTTAAGTGACCTAATAGAAATTAAATCAATTCTTGAAGAAAGACTGAAAAATAAAGAACGATATATGAATGCCGAACGTGGTTATGATTATGAAGAGTATTGTAGAAGACGACTTATTTACCATAAAGATGAAAATCACGAAAAGCTAAAACGAGTTAATAAAAGAATCGAAGATTTTATAAATACAATATAAAACAAAGATGAGTAAAAAAGAATTTATTAAAGAATTAGAAGAAATAGTATCGTACTTTAAAGAGGATGGAATGTATGCTCTTAAAGGATTAGAGGATAAAATTCATAATCTCAAAAACCAAAACAAAGATGAAGATAACAAAAGTCAATAGAAAATCTATGCTTATTAGATATTCAGGAAGATCTACTGATTATATTAGTCCTAGCTTCGGATATGGATGTTTATTTAACTGTTCTTATTGTTATATGAAACGTCATCTTCCTGAAGGACTAAGTATTTCTACTAACACAGGAGATATTTTAACAGCTATAAATAATCATGCTATGTTTGCAGTGGTAGATAAACCTAACCAAACACATGAAAAGTTTGTAACTTACGATATCTCTTGTAATGAAGACTTTGCACTACATGCAAAACATCATGATTGGAAAAGAATATTTACATTCTTTAAAGAACATGATATTGCTATGGGAAGTTTTGCAACCAAAACTATCCCTCACAGATTTCTAGAGTTTAATCCTGATGGTAAAATCAGAATTAGATTCAGTTTAATGCCACAGAATATCTCTGCTATTGTAGAACCAAATACAGCACCTATTCTTAAAAGGATAAAAGCTATAGATGATTTTATAAAAGCAGGATATGATGTGCATATAAACTACTCTCCCGTAATAACATATCCAGGATGGAAAGAAGATTATGAAGAACTGTTTAAACTAGTAGACACTTATGTTAATAACAAAGATAAAGTTAAAGCAGAAGTAATATTCCTTACTCATAATGAGGATAAGCACCTTTATAATCTTAAAAATAATATCTTTGGAGAAAACTTGTTATGGAACCCATATATACAAGAGGCTAAAGTTTCTCAATATGGAGGTAAAAATGTAAGATATAAACTAGAGTATAAACAACAGTGGATACAGCAGTTTATAGACTTACATAGTGAAATTATCCCTTTTAATCAAATTAGATACATATTTTAAACATGAACAACACTAAATGCCATATTTGTAATGGTACAGGTAAAGTCCAGTGGGAGGACGAAGTAGATAATTGCCCACGCTGTAATAAGCAATCTATAGATTCTTTATTAGAAGATGATTCTGATTATGAAGACTCTGCTGTAGATGCAAACATTAATTTTTGGAAAGATATAAACCAACATTTTGAATTATGACAAGACGAGATTATGCATTAGTTGCTAAAGCTATATTAGAGCTAGGACTAGAACCTGAAATTAAAGAATACATTGCAGAGAAGATGGCTTCTAAGCTAAGTGTATATCCTAACTTTAATAGTAAGGTATTTATTGAAAATTGTAAAGAGTAAATATTATGGAATTTTATTGTAGAGACTGTGATGATGATTGGATCACAGATGAAGAAGAAGTCTTCTGTACGCAGTGTGGAGGAGATAATATTATTAAAACTGTAGAATAAAAATTATGAACAAGAGTGAAATTAAAGACCGTGTACAGAGGAACGGCCTCAACAAGTGGTTCCAGGCAGGTCAGCGTGGAACTCTTGAGTATTGCACTGGTGTCGGGAAATCTCGATGCGGTGTGTTAGCATCTTCATGGCTAGCGAACAAAGTAGACCGAGATTCTAAAATCCTTATTATTACTCCTACTCAAACTATCAGAGATAGTGCTTGGATAGATGAGTTTAAGAAGTGGGGAGAAAAGAACACCCTAAAGCGTAATGTACATATAGTGTGCATTCAAACAGCGTACAAGTGGACAGATCATGAGTATGATCTAGTAATCTGTGATGAGGTTCATAATTATCTCTCAGAGGAGTATTTCAAGTTCTTTCAGAACAATACTTGTACTAGGGTTTTAGGTTTAAGCGCAAGTATCAACTATGAGCAACGGGTGATGTTAAATAAAATAGCACCCGTAGTTGATGCAATTACTACAAATACAGCACGTAAGTTAGGGTTAGTTTCTGATTTTAAAATCATTAACTTAGGAATAGAGTTGACGGAAGAAGAAAGAAAATCATACGATCATTATTCTATTATTATTGGTAAAAATGCTGATAGAGGATTTACTGATTGGAAGACTATCAATCTTAGGAAAAACGTGCTGTATAATGCAGTAAACAAAGTAAAGGCTGTTAAGTCAATACATTCTCTTATGGAAGATCAGTATGGAGTGATATTTTCACAAAGCACTGAATTTGCTAATAAGGTAAGCACTGTAATAGGTGATTCCTGCTTAGCATATCACTCTAAACTCACGAAGAAGAAGAGAGAAGAGAATTTGAAAAAGTTCTGCGATGGGAGAACCAAAGTGAATGTATTGTCTACAGCTCGTGCTTTGGATGAAGGAGCTAATTTGCCGAGGGTTACCTTTGCTATTATTGCTGCTGGTACGAGCAAAGAAAAATCCCAGATACAAAGACTGGGTAGGATCATAAGATACGAAGATGATAAAGAAGCATTGTTAATCAGACTGTACGCTAAAGGTACTAAAGATGAGCAATGGTTAAAATCATCCCAGTGGAGATATGAGACTGTTTATATTGATGAACCAAATGAAATTTTAGATTATGCCTAAAGACTCACATTACAATGACATTAAAACAGGAGATACCGTTTTGGTAACTTCTAATAATGCCCAATTAACAGGAAGTGTCACAAAAATTACTGATGCTTCTATAATCATACGAGCTATTATGCCTAATTATAGTCCTCAGTCACGAAGGAATTATAGCCTATGGAAACTTCAACCTCAAAGGAAAGATATTAAAGGAAATCCTAACGATGGGGGAGCTAATATGAATATTACCAAAATACCTTTTTCTATGTACGCTGAACATGCACATTCTTTAGGAATAGATGTTGAAGAATTAGTGGAAGAATTTGGTATAAATGATATAAAAAACGTATATTAGCATTATGATTGTAGAGGTAAACACAGAGTACCTCATCCAATCACAACTGACTGCACATCAATACATTATGCTTATGTTTCTCTATGAAGGGAAATTAAATAGCTTTGAGTATTACTTAGCAAGTTATGGAACAGACGAAGACCTCAAAATATTATTTGAAAAAGGATATCTCCTTAACTACTCGGAGGAACTTCGTGTTCAAGACTTAATTGTCTCACGCAAAGAAATTGGAAAACTTTTTGGATATGATGAGTCCCTATTTTGGGAGATATTCGGGACATACCCCATAAAAGTTTCCAATGGAAGTGGTGGAACTAGGGCCCTTAGGCCTACTACTCATAAATCTGCTTTAACTAAAAAGATGAAGAAGAAGTATGAGAAGAAAGTAAAAACAAAAGCTGTTCATGAGCATATCATGAGATGTTTGCAGGCAGAGTTATGGATGAGAAGGAAAAGTAACACGTTGCAATTTATGCAACAACTAGATGTATACCTAAATCAAGAAAGCTGGTACAATTATGAATATTTACTAGAAATGAGTAACGAACAAAAGACTAATAACTATGGACAAGACCTCATCTAAATTAAAAGTAAGGCCTATCGTAGAAGCAGCTCGTGAGAGTGCTATCTATATAGATGAAAGGAGGAAAGGGATAGTTAGTTCTTTATCGACTCCTTGGAAGAAGTATAATCAAGTTGCTATGGGTGGTATAGAATGGGGAACTATTCATACTATAGCTGGTATGAGTGGTAGTGGTAAGACTGCTATCATTAACCAACTAGAAACTCACCTTGTTACTAAGAATAGTGATGTAACAGTATTATCATTTAACTTTGAAATGCTAGCTAGAAACTTAGTGTCTAGGAAATTTGCTAGTGCTTTAGACCTTAGTACTCAAGAACTTCATAGTGGTATTCCAGATTACAATCTGGATGACGAAAACTATAACAGAGTTGTTGAAGCAGGTAGAAGTATTGCAGAGTTACCTATATACTATGTAGAAGAAGCTGGTACTGTTCCTCAGGTAGAAAAGACTATTATAGAATTTTTGAATGAGCACAGTAACGTAGTGGTAATGCTGGACCATACTCTATTAGTACATGGAAACAAAGAAGAGAGGCAAATTTTAGTCGACCTCTATACTATGTTTAACAAACTTAAGAAAGCTACGCACGAAGTAGGTAAGAAAGTATCTTTCGTTATCTTATCTCAGCTTAACGGAGATATAGAAAGAGCAGAACGACAAGCTGAACCAAGCCAACAGTTTCCAAAGAAGAAAGATCTCTTTGGTTCTAGTGCTGCTTTTATGTTTAGTGATGTTGTTATGGTTTCTATGAATCCTGAACAGATGGGATTTGAGAGTTATGGGCCCAAACACTGGCCTGTGGCAGGTAAACTATATTGGCACTTTTTAAAAGTCCGAGAAGGTGAACCATGTGTAGCTGTTATGGCTAACAAACTTAAGTATAGTAGAGTTGAAGATTGTGAAACTTATTAAATTAATTAAATGACAGATCAAGAAAAAGAAGTTGCTAAGCAACTATTATCTAAAAAGTATTTAGAACAGAAATCAGCTTGTGAAAGCGAAATGGAAGTTAAAATGCTTGATAGAGAGTATAAGAAAGATATTGAGAAGATTAATAACGGTATTAATCCTTTTGATAAACCAGAAAACTCAGGCTTCGAATGCTTTGGATGCGGAAGCTAATTATTATTTAACCTTAAACAAATTTACATGTCAGAATTAGTTGGTATTGTAGGGGCAAGTGGAACAGGAAAGTCCACGTCCATGGGACATATCCCAGAATTAGGAATTGCAGGATTAAATCCTGAAGAAACATTTGTTATTAATGTAATGGGTAAACCTTTACCTTTTAAAGGGTGGAAAGCTAAATATGAAGATGGTAAGAATTATTTCTCTACTACTGATGCTAAGACTATTCTAGCAGCATTAGCTAAGATTAAGGATATGCCTAACATTAAGAACATTGTGTTAGATGATTACCAGTATGTAATGGCAAATGAATTCGTTCAGAAAGCTACTACTAAGGGATTTGATAAGTTTGCTATTATGGCTAAGAATGCATATGACGTTCTTAATACATCTAGAATGCTTAGAGATGACCAGAAGGTAATCGTATTAACTCACTCTGAAGATGTTATGATTGATGGTAAATCTTTTAAGAAGATTAAAACTATTGGTAAAATGTTAGATGAGAAGGTAACTTTAGAAGGGTTATTCACTGTACTTTTGTTCACTGATGTAGAATATGATGATAAAGCACAGACTGCTACATATTCTTTTGTAACAAATAGAACTGATGAGTATCAAGCTAAGTCTCCTGTTGGAATGTTTGATAACATTAAAATACCTAACGACTTGGGGTTAGTCGTGTCTAAGATTGACGAATATAACCACGGATAATTATTAAACTTAAACTTTAAAACTTTAGAAACATGGAATTAATTGGAAAAACAAGAAGCGTTTACGAAAGAGCTGCAGAGCCAACATTAACTATCGAACCTACAAAAGGTAAGCTGAAATTTAACACATCTGCTATTAAAGCAACAGGATTATTTGGATCATCATTCGCAGTAGCATATGATGAAGAGAATGGTTCTGCTTACTTATATACTGATGAGGAGAGTGGAATTGCTATGCCTAATACTGGTAACGTTACAGCAAGATACCATGCTAGCAGATTATTCGATATGCTTACTGAGTTTGAAGATGCTACTACTGTAGAGTTAAACGTAGCTAGCTCAGCTACATCATTTGAAGAGTTCCCAGGGAAGTTCTTCTATGCTTTAACTTATACTGCAGAAGAAGCAGAAACTGAAATCGTAACAGAAGAAGCTGAAGAGCCTATCATGATGACAGCGGTAGAATTACAGGAGGATGCACAAAAGGCTTTTGTAGCAAATACTCAACAAGCAGTAGTAGAAGCGCAGATTCCAGACACAGAAGCACCAGCATTTAATTATCAAAATGCTAACTTATAATTTTATTTTTTATTTTTTTATTATTAAATTTATTTTTTAACGTTAAATTTTTATTATTATGTACAACTTACAAGACAACAGCATCAAATCAGAAGGTGGAAAAGCAATCTTCCCATTAGGAATTTCTGAAAACAATGAGTTAACTTCTGTAGAGAAAGGACAATCTTCTAACGGAAACTTCTTTGTGAAATTCACTTTCACTAACGATGCTACTGGGGCAACTGTAAGCCACTTTGAATGGGAAATTGATGCAGAGAGAGAAGGTCAAGAAAAGGCCGCTAAGAAGTTTAAATCTCAAGTAACGAGAGTTAAGCACATCATGACTAAGTTCGTAGATGAATCTCAATTACCTGTAGCTAATTCTTTCAGCGAATTTGCTGATAAGATTGTTGCTACTTTAGCTGGTAAAACAGAAGGTAAAAAGTTCAGAATTAAAACTACTTACACTTGGAATGATTTTGTAGGTATTCCTGCGTATGTACCATTCATTGAAGATATGGGTGTTTCTCAATCTAAATTGAGAATTACTGATTTCGACAAAATGGAGAAAGAAGGTGCTGAAGCAGAAGCAGACGTTGCTGCAACATTAACACCTAACCCAGCTTTTGGAGCGCCAGCTGCAAATGCAACACAAGGTGACGCTAATTTACCATTCTAATTAAATTTCTTGGATGTATAATTTACAAAACGCTTTAGAATTTAACGAGTCGCCTCTAACATTGGAGGCGATTCGTGATTTAACAGATGAATATAAGTTGTTTGCATTTTATATAGGACAAGATTTTAAACTAAATGAAGCTATGCAAAGCCCGTTGAGGAAGGATAAAAATCCTTCCTTTTCGGTCTTTAATGGAAGAGAAGGTGTACTAATTTATAAAGACTTTGCTACTGGAGATTCTGGTGATATAGCAAAGTTTATTATGAAAATGTTTACTGTTTCTTTCAGAGGTGCCTTAGAAATGATAGATAGAGACTTTGAATTAGGTCTTAGTAGTGGTAGTAAAAACTTACCCTTACGAGAAGGATTTAAGAGTAATTTAGATGTTTCTACAGTTGAGACTGTTCCAAGATCTTCAAATATAGGAGTTAAACGACAAGAGTTTACTTCAGCAGATGAGCAATATTGGAGACAATATGGAATAGATACAACTTGTTTAAAGAAATATAATGTTTTCTCTATTAAATTTTTATTTATCAATGGTAATAAGGTAGCGCATTATTCATATAACAATCCTATGTATGCTTACATATTCCTAAAAGATAACAAAGTTACTTATAAAATATATAGACCTTTAGATAAAGAGTATAAATGGTCCTCTAATACAGATAGAACTGTACTGCAAGGATGGGATCAATTACCTTCTACTGGGGACACTCTTATTATTACTAAGTCTTTAAAAGATGTTATGGTATTTCATCAGATGGGATATCCATCTGTTGCTATGCAGAACGAAGTATCATCTATAAAAGACACTGTAATAGAGGAACTTAAGAGTAGGTTTAAGAAGATCTATATTTTACAAGATTTTGATTACGCTGGCGTATCAGGATCTAATAAGTTACGGAAACTTTACGGAATAACACCTTTTTTCATTCAATCTTTCAGAACAAGATCTAATGGTCTTAAAGATATATCAGATTATGTTCAAGCAAAAGGAATGGAAAGTGCTTATCAAATGATTTTTACAATTTTAAACGAATTATAATGAAACCAGATATGGCAGAATCAGGAACTAATCATTCCTATAAGAAAACATTGAAAATTGGTGATGTCATAGAGGTAAATGATGAGCACGAATTATTCAAAGTAACGCACATTTCCAGCTCAGGAAGAGTATGTGCACACTCACAAGAAGGATATAAAATAGAAATATCCAGATTTGAGATACGCTTTAACCACAAAAAAACAATTAATTTTTAAATTATGAAATTAGATAACAAAAATGCCTCCCATGAGCAGATCATAGGAGTACAGGAAAGTAATGCCCTAAGAATTAGTGAAGATTCTCAAGCTATGATTATTGATAGCTTAATTAATCTATACTCTGACCCAGTAGGATCTGTGGTAAGAGAACTTACTTCAAACTGTATTGATGCACACAGAGAAAGAGACCTTAAGATAAAAGGTCTAATGCCATTAGCAGAAGATGATGATTTAAATTGGTTCTCTGATAGATTAACTGTTTCCGTAAATCTTACGGATAGTAATCCTCTATTAGGAATTGATGCTAACATCTCTTTTAATGACAGTGGAGTAGGTTTATCACCACAAAGAGTAAAAGATATCTACACTGTACTTGGTGTGTCTACTAAGAGAGATGATAACCATCAAATTGGTGGATTTGGTCTTGGATGTAAGTCACCTTGGGCTTATACTGATAACTTTTATGTTAATACTAGACATAACGGTACTGAGTATTTCTACTTAATGCATAAAGGAGAGACTGTTCCAAGTATGGATCTAGTACATACTAGAGAGACTACTGAAAAGAATGGTACTTCTGTTATTGTACCTCTTACAGATAGAACTAACCACTCTGTAAATAAGTTTGTAAAAGCTATTAACAGTCAGTTAGCTTATTTCAAGCATGTAGTATATGAAGGGTTTGAATCATATGATACTATCAAAAAGTATGAGCCTATAGAGGAAACAGATACATATATCATTACAGAGAACTCTAGTTCTTATGAGTATAAAGTTCTTATTGGTAATGTGTTATATCCTTTAGAGACTGAGCATATTGAGAATATTGATGACCTTAATATTAGTCCAGATCTTATTCCTAGAGTTAATATTGGAGTAGTAGACCTTGTACCTTCAAGAGAAGCTATTCGATATACTCCAAAGACTAAGAGAGTGTTAGGTGAAATCTTTAACAGCATAGCAACTCAGTTTAAGAAAGATGTAGAAGATTCTTTTAGCTCTTTAACAGATTTATATGAGACTTATAAGTACTGGAGACAACTTCAGAGATATCATTATGGTTCTCCTAGAATAGTTAGTTTAGATATTACACCTTTTAAAGCTGCGGTTACTAACCTAAAAGAGAGGTTAAAGGTAGACCTGTCTAAATGGGAATTAGATATTGACGGAGTTAGTTTAAATAATTTATTAGACGCATATAAAGTGTACTTAATCCAAAGAGACTATAGTAGAAGTGGAAAATCTGGTAAAGCGTCTGCTAAAGCAACTAGTTCTGATAATATAGTATCTGCACAAGTACTTTATAAAGTAGCTGATAAGTTTAACTTTAGGGCTAATGAAGTTATTATGCAAAATAATAACTATACATCTAAATATGCTTTTAAGTATAGGACTAGAGCTAATTCTACTGATTCAGAATGGAGATCTTTATCTTATAACTTTAAGTTTGAAAAAGATGAAGAATTAGATGAAGAGGCTAAAGTAGGTAGATTAGAAGCTACTCTTCAAAAAGTTCAAGAGAAGCTAGAGAAGTATATGAAGTTTCCTAATCTTAAAATCTATGAAGATATAGATACTTCTAGCATTTCTGATGAGATTGCTGAAGATGAAGAGACTCCTGAACAAAGAAGGAAGAGACTTGGAAAGGTATTCTTTAGATATGTTAAAAGTTCTAGTTTTGATAGAGCAGAGTTAGATGTTATAGATGTTACAGAGCGTGATACTAGAAAGTATATTTATGGATTTAAAGATGATATTCAACTATTAAGAGATGTTTATCAAGCTGTTGGACAAACAGATTTCCATAAAACTTTTAAAGTTATTACTATCTCTAAGAATGTCGAAAAGCATATGTTCCGTCATATTAACGTACATGATTTTATCAAGTATGATGAAAGATGGACTGCTGCTTTAGAAGAGTTCTTGAACAAGGCTTATACAGCACACGAGTATAAGGCATATTACCAGTCTAACATCTTAAATCAAGTGAACAGCGATATAAACAAGAAAGTTGCTGTAGGAGAGCCTAACTATGGATATAAAGACTATGAGTGTACGATTGAAAGGACTTATGAAGAATATGTAGAGAAGTTTCATTCTGATTTTGAACCTAAGAAAGAGTTAGTTCAAGAAGTTGCACGTGTTCATACATGGTTTAATAAGATGAGTATCTTAAGATCTAATGTGTTTAAAGGTTCTTATGTAACTTTAGATGCTATAGGGATACAGTTCTTAATGGAGCATATGATTAGAGTAAATGCAGAGACTACTTTAGAATCTAAAGAATTATGCTTTAAAGACGCATTAACTCTTTATCTTACTAGAGAGGGAAGTTGGGGAAGACAAAGAGTAATTAACTCTATAGTAAATTATCCTCACTCTCAAACTTTAAAGAATGCTATAGAAGATTTAAGTGATTCTAGTACTGAAAATGTAGTAGAAGAAATCCTTAAATATAAAGAGTATTTTTGTAATAATTATGAAGAAAGTATATGTCAATTTCTTCTAAAAGAATGTAATATTTTCGTATCTTTAAACGAAGCATTAGCTTCACAATTAACCTTAGAATTAGAAACAATTTAAATTATTTTATTATGAGTTTATTAGTATGTAAAGTAACGGTAGAAGACGTTACAGTAATTATTGACGGTAATCCTTCAGTTGTTAAGAGAGATCATCCTAACGCTGAAGCAATTATTGACTGTGCTAAAAAGTACAATAGCACAAAAGACTCTGAAGAGAGAGATAGACTTATCGCAGACATTAATAATATGTTAGACGATAAGGACTACAGAGCTGTCTTAGGAGAGCATTTTGAAATAGATGCTAATGGTAGAATTTATTTACAAGGAACTTCGGAAGCTATTCCTATGTTCATGTCTAGCAAGATTAAAGAGTTCTTAGATAACGGACTAGATCTTGCTCCTATGATTAACTTCTGGAAGCACTTATTATTAAATCCTGACACTCACGTAAGAGGACAGTTATTCAAGTTCTTAGAGAATAACGGACATCCTATTACAGAGAATGGGTATTTCTTAGCTTATAAGGCTGTAGGTGTTAAGAGAAAGTATGATAAGGAAACTGGAGAAGAGATTATCAAAGTTGAGTATGATGAGGAGACAGGTGAAAGAATCCCTGAAAAGTATTCTCAAGCTATGACTTTTAAGCCTTTCCACCCTGGTTCTTTTGGTATGTCTATTAACATTGGTGATCCTGTACAAATGCCTAGAGAAGAATGTGATAATGATCCTGAAAGAACTTGTTCTGCAGGATTACATGTTGGTTCTATGCAGTATGTTAAAGACTTTGGGTATGGAGATAGTGTTATCTTAGAGGTTTTAGTAAATCCTAGAAACGTTGTTTCTGTACCAGTAGATTATAATGCAACAAAGATGAGATGTTGCGAGTATTTCCCAATGGCCATTTCTAATGGAGAAAATGAAGAGATTTTCTTAGAGTCTGACTACACTGCATTTGATAAAGAGCAGATGGAGAAAGACATGCAGAAGTTTACTTCAGAGAAAGTGGATATGATTGCTAAAATTGAAGCTGAATTAGCTGAGAAGATAGCGCTTTCTAATTCTATTTACTTATAATAAAAAAGGGGCTTCTTTATAAGGAGCCCCATTATATGTTATGGAAGAAGATATTATTATTACCTTACCTCAATTCCTAACCCACGCACAGATTTCTAAAAACAAGTTCATGAAGATTAGCGGACAGCGTATGTTCGTTGGAATAAATCATTATATAAGAGATGCAATAGTAAAGAAGATGCATCATTTTATAGAAGATCATATTCCTGAAGATCTAGAGCTAGGAGATGGTCCTTATAGGATACGTATGAGATTCCATGCTCCAGCTAATTATGGAACTGTTAAAAGAATCCGTGGTAAAATATCTTGGAAGCCTCCTAAAGATGACTATGTCTGCTCTTGGGATGCTGATAATATGTGGATATGGGGGAAATGCTTTAATGACGTGTTAGTAAATAATCATTACTTACACGATGATAACGTTCATATAATAAGAGCTGCAGGAGAAGTTGAGTTTGTTCCTGTAGACTCACTTGAAGAACGTAAAATAGAATTTATAATTTCAAAATACAAAGACGATGACAAAAGTAGTGAATTTACAAAACGATTCTCAGGAAGAGTCCCAGATAGAACCACAAAGAAGTCCAGAGATACAGGAACTGTATGATAACTGGACAGTTAGTGCTTCTGGCCTTTCAGAGTTTAATAAATCTCCTATGCACTTCAAAGCCTATAAAGAAGCTGAAGATAGTGATGATGCAGATTATTTTAAATTAGGAACAGCCATTCATTGTAGAGTTTTAGAGCCTGAAGAATTTGATAACAGGTATTACGTAATGGAAGCCTCTCCTCCAGGAGAAGGTACTAATATGAGAATATTCATAGATAGATATTTCCATTATTTAAATGAGAATTTCGATAATGATTTAGCTAAAGAGATGGCTTATAAAGAATCAAAGTATAAAACAAAGTTTGAAACTGTGTGGAATAACTTTGAGACTAAGCCTGACCTTTTAGAGTATTGGAATGCCCTTAATAACTCTAAAGGAAAGATTGTTCTTACAGCCAAAGATGAGTATATAATTGAATCTTGTTACTCTTCTATTATGGCACATAAAGCTGCTAGTTCTATATTAGATGTAGATATCTTAGACGGTAAAACATATCTAACTGAAGAAACTATAGAATGGGCGTTTAAAGGATTTGAGTTTAAAATGAAATCTATCCTGGATAGAGTGGTATTTGATACTAAAAATAAAGTTGCAAATATCATAGATCTTAAAACTACTTCAAAAAATGTCCATAAATTTCATTATAGTTACGAAAATTATGCGTATTATAGACAACTGGCTTTCTATGGGCATGCTGTTATGTGGTACATAGAAAATGTTCTTAAAGAGAAGAGAGAAGACTGGGCTGTCACTACCGCACTAGTAGTAGTACAGACTACAGGTTTCTTTGAAACTGTTGTTTACTCTCCAGCTCCGATGGACATGGAAGTAGGGCATAGAGAAATTATTGATTTGTTAACCTTATTGGTATGGCACTATGATAATAACAAGTGGGAGCATCCTACTGAATACTATCATACAGGTGGTATCATGCCAATTGCTTTAGATGTAATGAAATATGGATATAGCGATCCGAAAATCCAAGATGAAAGAGCTGAATAAAATAAAACCAACTAAAACTACTGAATTTATTTTACCTTTACTAGGTAAGATGAAGCAGTGGTATGGTCCATGGCTTATTAATGCATACTTAGGAGATTTCAATGTAGATCATAAATATCCAAACTCTATTTCAGTATTGATGAAATATAGTGGTAAAAACAATTACTTTGAGAAAGAGGAAAAGATGATAGGTAGCGAACATTTTATAGATTCTTACGACCTGTTTAAAGGGGAGTTTGTAATGTATATTTTTAGAATACCTGAAGAATTCCTGCCTGATTATAATTTAATTATGAAAGGGAAATACTCTCAAGTAAGTGATGAAGCTAAAAAGCTACTTCTCTTAGGGAGAGGAACCAGGAGTCCAATGCCTTATATCTTAGAGAGACATCCTAAGATGGTTAGTTATTGGGAAACTGAACTCAATGTAAAGTTTGAAAAAGACCAAGAAGTATGGTCAATTATAAATATTGAGGAAGAGTTTTTTGATAAAGAGACTTTTCCTTATGAAGAATCTGTTCTAGGTTAATAATTAAGCCCAGCTATCGTAATGATAGTTGGGCTTTTTTTTAGACTTCTATTCTTCAAATGCATCTAATACATCTCTAAGATATTTAGATATTGCATTTATTCCGTACATTTGTTTTAAAGTATAGTAACCCATTGGAGTCTTATCTTGTGTATCTTCTTCTCCTGAAACAAAGTCATATGTTTCAGTAATTGTATTCTCCATTAAATTTTGAATCTCTGTAGCATAACTCATGATAGCTACAGGCTTATTTAAAAGTTGAATACCTTCTGATGGGGATATGAAAAACCCTAATTCTAAACTCAACCTGTCTATGTGAGCATACATTGCCCTAGACCATGCATAGTTTTTATAATCTGGTTCGTCGTCATCATCCCAATCAGATCCCATAGCTAAAATCCCTGCAAGAACAGTTAAGTACATTCTTAATTCTGCAGCCATAGCTCTCATTTGACCCATTCTTTCTTCTAAATAAACTGCTTTTAAACTTTCTAAATTATAATTATGTTTCTTTAATGCAGCTGGATTATTAGTAACAAACTCAGTAAACTTCTCATTTACTACATTCTCATTTAATTTATAAGCACTTTTACCGAATCCTCCCACAAGTAGTTCAGCAGTAAAACTTTTCAATGTAGGTAAGAATCCTTTTGCAGCAATTTCTCCAAAAGCAACTCTAAATCTACCCAACTCTACCTCATCTACATTGTTATTATACTTAGGATCTCTGAATCTCTCTTGTGCAAGTTGAGGTAACCAAGATCTAAATTGCATTAATACTCTACCAAGAACTGTAGTTTGTACCAAGTTAATACTTTCCTTAGAAGTTTGACCTTTGATATTACCTGCAACATGTTTTACCATAGATCTGAATTGGTTATACCCATCTTCAGTAAGACCTTCGATTTTCATTTTACCATCTACCACAGTAGCTAAGTCAAATAAACTCTTACTACCTTCTGGTAAGCGTGATAGCCTTACCACTCTATTAGTGTTTGGATCAATACCATAATTTTTACCCATAGCTGCAGCAACAGACTTATCTACAAATTCATCTGTCTTTCTCTGCATAATCATTAAGTTATCTACTGTTAACCATTTAGATAATCTATTGGCAGACAAGTCATTAGCTCTTCTAAAGTTCATATCATCTGTAAATGGATCAAAGAACCCTGCAAAAATACCAGTCTTGTTACCAGGCTTAATAATGTCAAGCATAACACCTCTGAATTGCTTATTAGTATAATACTTACCTTTCTTACCTGTCATAAATGCATTGGCAGTAGCACCACCAACGTTAGCAACTGCAGATATCGGGTTCATACCTAATGTTTTTAAAGAATAGTGAGATATTACTCTAGAAATTGCTTTTGCACTTGAGTATGTTTTATTTTTATACTTAAACTTCTTATCAATTCCTTGAAGTTTATGTCCATATAAATAATAATCAGCATACTTTTCAATCACTTCAGCTGCAGTATTAGTACCTAAAGCCTTAACAGCTCTTCCCAAAGAATCCTTGATAACATTTCCACTTTGATCTAATACTAAGTTCTTTTGCTCAGCTACCACTTCTTTCAAAGTATTTACTTTAGCTTCCATTTCTGATGCATATTTATAGTTATATGCACTTGAAGCAAATAATAAAAGATTTCTACCTAGATCAAATGATTTTCTTGTATTATCTACTTTCCCTTCAGCGTTTCTAAGAGGAGTCATATATAATACTGGAATAACTCTTTTAGCTTTACCTGTACGGTTATCAATCATACCAAAAGTATTATCGTCTTCTCTAACCTCTAAAGAATCAATAAAAGATTTCCCTAAAGTTTTTAAACTCCTACCTTTACTTTGAATAATAGCATCTATAGTATCTTTTTGAATGTTAGGAATAAATGTGTTCATCTTTCTCTTTCCTACTGGTATGATTTTCATCAACTCATTCATCTTAGCTGTATAGAAATTATAGAACCTTGCTGAAGCAGGATCTGCCTGGATAGCACTATAAGCACTGTTATAATGCTGTTCAGGATTTTTTAATTTAGCATATCTCTGTAAAGTCTTAGTATTAACCCAAGCAGAATTATCCGCTAAGTTGTTCTGCGCCACCCACTTAGACATTAATTGATTATATTGTTTAGGATCTTTATAAAGTTTCTTATAAAACTCCATTTGTCTTTCTTTATCCTTTTCATATTTCTTTTGGCCCTCGTCTGTATATTCATACAGTTTTTTTAAAGATTTAATATCTTTCTTGGCCATCAACTCTTCTCTAGTCTTATAAA
>Ga0070752_1001400_pt1 | contig 17002 bp, 27 predicted proteins | sample VirMetDEL_Aug_30_FD_77440 | JGI IMG/M metagenome (GOLD analysis project Ga0070752, IMG submission 77440) | Aqueous microbial communities from the Delaware River and Bay under freshwater to marine salinity gradient to study organic matter... | ecosystem: Environmental > Aquatic > Marine > Coastal...
AAACAAGCCGAGCTTCAAATCAAGGCTCAAGAGGTCCAGCGCAAAACACAGAAAGATGCTCAAGATGTGCAGCTCAAACAGGCAGAGTTGCAGCGTAAAGCCCAGAAAGATGTCCTCGACGCAACGCTTAAAGCGAAGGAAATTCAGATCGACGAGCAAGAACTCCAGCTTGATGCCCAGAAGGAGGGTGTGCGCGTAGCCGCAAACCGCCGCAAGGACAACAACAAGCTCGATTTAGAGATCGCCAAGCTCATGCAGAGCAAACCTAAGCGGGGTGAATAATGGCAAAAACCGTCTTTGACGTGCTTAAAAAACACATCGACGAGCAAATCTCGTCTGCACAAGACTTCTTGAACGCGGGGTCCGCTAAGGATTACGCGAACTACAGGGAGATTGTTGGCCTCATTCGGGGTCTTGAAGCCAGCAAGCAATACATTGAAGACCTCTCGCGCAACTATATGGACAATGACGATGACTGAACCACAAAAAATCGTAGTACCCGTTGAGCTACAGAAGCGAATGGACGAAGCTGCCGCTGCGGCTGAACCCGTAGAAGAACGGGTAATTACGGACGAAGAATGGGAGGCACAACTCCCGAAACCAACGGGCTACCGAATCCTTATCGCACTGCCTGATGTCGATAAGTATTACAAAGGTAGCACCCTGCTGAAGACTTCAGACGTGATGCACCGAGAGTACATCATGTCGATTATGGGCATTGTGTTGGATATGGGGCCTGACGCCTACACCGACACTGAGCGCTTCCCTAACGGCCCGTGGTGTAAAGAAGGCGACTACGTGATGTTCCGCATGAACACAGGTACTCGCTTCAAGGTGAACGGCAAGGAGTTCCGTCTGATGAACGACGACTCCATTGAAGCTGTAATCCCTGACCCTAGCGGCATCATGGCAGTTTAAGGAGGTTACCATGCCCTTTCAAAAAGTAGAGTTTGAATTTCCTCATGAAGAGGAAGCCAAGGACCGTAAGATCGAAATCGAGCCGTCCAGTGCGGAGGAAGTAGATGTTGGCGGTAAAAAGGCTAAAGCAAAGGCTGAGAAGCCTGCACCTGTCGTTGAAGACGAAGTGGATACTGATGACGACGGATATGAGATTGAAGTGGTTGACGATACGCCGAAAGCAGATCGCAATCGTAAGCCCTCTGATCCGCCTGAAGACGTTACTGAGGACGAGCTGGAAGAGTATTCCGAGAAAGTCCGCAAGCGTATCCAGCACTTCAGCAAAGGCTACCACGACGAGCGTCGAGCTAAAGAACAGGCTCTGCGCGAGCGTGAAGAGCTGGAAAGGTTGTCTCAACAACTTGTTGAAGAGAACAAAAAGCTCAAAGCCAACGTAAACAAAAATCAGACAGCGCTGCTCGAACAAGCTAAGAGAAGTGCAGCGTCTGAGTTGGAAGCTGCCAAGAAGGCATACAAGGACGCGTATGAGGCTGGTGACTCAGATGCCGTTCTTGCTGCGCAAGACAGCTTAACAAATGCTAAGATTAAGGCCGATAGGCTAAACAATTTCAAGTTACCAGCTTTACAGGAAACCGAAAATCCTGTTAAGGTGGAAACACAACCCGCTCCAGCGCCTGTTCAGGTGGACCGTAAAGCGGAGGCTTGGCAAGAAGCTAATCCGTGGTTCAATCAGGACATAGAGATGACAAGCTATGCGCTGGGGTTGCATAATAAACTTGTCCAAGAGGGAATCAGCCCTCAGAGTGACGAATACTACGAGCGGATTGACACTCGTATGCGACAGTTATTCCCCGAGAACTTCGAGGATGAACCGGAGGTACAGGCGAAGCCAAAACGCAAATCTAACAATGTGGTTGCACCCGCTACGCGGAGCACAGCGCCTAAAAAGATTAGGCTAACGCAAACACAGGTTACACTAGCAAAACGGCTGGGTCTTACCCCAGAACAGTACGCCAAACAGGTTGCAGAAGATATGAGGAAGAACAATGGCTGAGAATCGTATAAACCGGGACGCTGAGTCTCGTGAAAAAACGACCCGCAAAAAGGCTTGGCAGCGTCCAGAGGTGCTACCGTCACCCAATCCCGAGCCGGGTTACGCATTTCACTGGGTCCGTGTGAGTACCCAAGGTCAGGTTGATGCCACGAATGTGTCTTCCAAACTGCGTGAAGGTTGGGAGCCTGTAAAGGCTGTAGACCACCCAGAGATTACGATGGTTGCTGTCGAGAACGAACGGTTCAAAGACAACATCGTGATTGGTGGTTTGATGCTTTGCAAAGCCCCTACGGAACTCGTAGAAGAGCGTAACGACCACTACGGTCAACAAGCACGCGCTCAGATGGAGTCCGTTGATAACAACCTAATGCGCGAGAGCGACCCTCGTATGCCGATCTTCAATGATCGCAAAACGAAGGTCACATTTGGTAACGGAACCTAATAGGAGCTAAACATGGCTTATCCTACTGTAAGTGGGCCATACGGCCTAGTTCCGGTAAAACTGTTGAGCGGCTCTCCTTTCGTGGGCGTAACTCGTCACTTCAAGATTGCAAGTGGCTACGCTACCTCCATTTTCTACGGAGATGCTGTCAAACTGGTTACCGGAGGCACCGTCGAGCGTGATACGTTTGATGCTGCTATGACACCTGTCGGTGTCTTTCTTGGTTGCACGTACACTGACCCCAACCTTGGCTACAAGGTCTGGCGTCAATCGTACCCTGCAAGCACTGTCGCGTCTGACATCGAGGCATTTGTCGCCGATGGCACTGACATCCTGTTCAAAGTTGCTGTTGTGTCGTCTGGTACGACCATTGGTGACCTTGCACAGACCGACATTGGTGCAAACGTCGCAGGTGTAGACAACACTGGTGATTCGACTTCGGGTAACTCTCGTTGCGCGATCTCCGATACGTCTGCAACTACCAACACTCTGCCCTTCCGCATCGTCGGTTTGGTTGAGGAAACCAAAAACAGTTCGGGTGGTTATACGGAAGCCTACGTTAAGTGGAACGCAGGCCATCAGTATGACAACACGACTGGCGTATAAGGAGGAGTAGACAATGGCTATTTCACGCGCCCAGTTACTTAAAGAACTCCTTCCCGGCCTGAACGCTTTGTTCGGGTTGGAGTACGCAAAGTACGGCGAAGAGCACGCCGAAATCTTCGAAACTGAATCCTCAGATCGCTCGTTTGAGGAAGAAACTAAGCTATCGGGCTTTTCCGCAGCACCTGTTAAAAATGAAGGCGCTGCTATTGAGTATGACAATGCTCAAGAAGCATGGACTGCCCGCTATACGCACGAAACCATCGCAATGGGTTTCAGCATCACGGAAGAAGCCATCGAGGACAACCTCTATGATTCTCTGTCTGCTCGTTACACCAAAGCGCTGGCTCGCGCAATGGCTTACACCAAGCAGGTTAAAGCTGCTTCCGTGCTGAACAACGCGTTCAGCGGCACCACTTACGGCGACGGTAAAACTCTTTGTGCTACCGATCACCCGCTGGTGTCTGGCGGAACCAACTCGAACCGTCCTACTGTTGCTGCCGACCTTAACGAGACTTCGCTTGAAGCCGCCGTTATCGCCATCAGCCAGTGGACCGACGAGCGTGGTCTTCTGATCGCAGCTAAGCCTCGTAAACTGATCGTTCCGCCGAACCTACAGTTCGTTGCAACTCGCTTGCTGCAAACTGAAGGCCGCGTTGCGACCGCAGATAACGACATCAACGCTCTGCGCTCGATGGGTTCCATCCCTGAAGGCTACAGCGTGAACAATTATCTGACTGATACGAACGCTTGGTTCCTGCTGACTGACGTACCTAACGGTCTGAAGCACTTCGTCCGTACTCCGATGAGTACTTCTATGGACGCAGACTTCGACACTGGTAACTCTCGCTACAAAGCTCGTGAGCGTTACTCGTTCGGTGTGTCTGACCCATTGGGCATCTACGGTTCTCCCGGTGCCTAATCGAAAGGGGGCTTCGGCCCCCTTTCTTTTTGTTTTGTTTTAGTGTATGTTCGTATCAGGGCTTAACATATTAGCTTCGCAGACAGGTAGACAGCCCACCTGACATTGCACAGACTGTGAAGCGAATCCTTGTGCAAGAGGTGACACATGGCAAATACCACTTTCTCCGGTCCCGTGACTTCGACCAACGGTTTCATCGGCGACATCAAAGTTCCAACCTACACTGTAGCGACTGCTCCGTCTGCCTCTTCGGCAGGTGCAGGCACACTTGTTTACGTGTCTGACGGTGCGGCTGGCTCCGCTATTCTGGCGTTCTCTGACGGTACTAACTGGAAGCGTTCGGATACTGGCGGCACCATCGCAGCATCGTAAGGGGGTGAACTATGAGTAATCGTTTCGCTCCCCCTTCAGCCGAAGAACTGAAGGCCCGTGGCTTGAACGCGGACGGCACTCCCATGAAAAAGGAAGAGCCTAAGCCGACTACGGCTAAAAAATCCTCTAAGAAAAAGGAGGGCTAATCCATGCTATCTGACGTCCGCGCAAAACGCGTCACTGGCACTGGCTCCCTTGCGGTAGGACCTGCACGCGTACGTCAGGTCCAAGTGCTTACCAACGCCACTGGGGCTGGTCGTTTGACCATTACCAACGGCAATGGTGGGGCTACGGTGCTGGATATTGACTTCCTTGCGTCTGATTCCCACTCCATCAACATCCCCGATAATGGCTTGCGTTGCGAGACAGATGTCTACATCTCGGCAGCAACAAATATCGACGCCATTACGGTCTTCTATAGCTAGGAGGCGGTATGCGGCGATATTACAAGGCAGGCGGGCGAGTTGATAAAGCTGGCATGGCTTGTAACAAGCCGCGTCGTACGCCTTCGCATCCCAAAAAATCGCACGTTGTTAAGGCGTGTGAGGGGGGCAAAGAGAAGGTAATCCGCTTTGGCGAGCAGGGTGCTAGCACCGCTGGTAAGCCGAAACAGGGCGAATCTGCCCGTATGAAAGCCAAACGTAAGTCGTTCAAGGCCCGCCACGGCAAGAACATTGCCAAGGGCAAAATGAGCGCGGCTTACTGGGCGGATAAGGTGAAATGGTGACGTCATGCCTGCAAAGTCCAAAAAACAGCGCAAGTTCATGGCGGCAGTCGCAAACAATCCGGCATTCGCTAAGAAGGTCGGGGTTCCCCAAAGTGTAGGAGAAGAATTCATGAAAACGAAAAAATATCAGCAAGGCCGTATGGTCGGCATGTCTGACCCTCGTGGTGAGATGATGATGGGCGGCAAGCGTGCTATGCCCGCGCCGAAAAAGCCGATGATGGAGCCTGAAGAAGCCGCTCCTCGTCAAATGATGGCAGGCAACGCTCGCCGTCGCCGTGCGGCGGATGCCGTCATGGGTACGGGTGCAGGTGCACCACGTCGCATGATGAAGCAGGGCGGCATGGCTAAGTCAGGCTACAAGTCCGGCGGCAAAGTCCGTGGTTGCGGCATGGCTCGCGGTGGCGCAGTTCGCCAGTGCAAAATGGTGAAGATGAAGGGTTCCTAATGCGCAGTTACTATCGCAATAGCTCCTGCGGCTGTGAGTGTTGTAGCGGCAAAAGCTACAAAAAGGGCGGTGCGGTGAAAGACGCTTGCTACAGCAAGGTCAAATCGCGGTACAAGGTTTTCCCGTCCGCCTATGCTTCTGGGGCTATTGCGAAGTGCCGTAAGGTCGGCGCGAAAAACTGGGGTAATAAAGGGACTAAATAATGGCGGTACGCAAGACAGCTAAAGGTGCGGCACTCAAACGCTGGTTCAAAGAGGACTGGAAAGACGTGCGTACTGGTAAGGCTTGCGGTCGCAAAGAAGGGGAAAAGCGCGGAACGCCGTACTGTAGACCTACAAAGCGTGTGTCGAGCAAGACCCCTAAGACTAGCGGTGAAATGAGTTCTTCTGAGAAGAGCCAGAAAGTCGCCGAGAAGAAACGATTGGGGCAACCTGCGGGTAAACCACGGCGGGTGTCTCCTGCAAAGCGGAAGACTAAGAAATGACGACATCAGGTACCACCGCATTCAACATGGACTTCACGGAGATCGCTGAAGAAGCGTGGGAACGTGCGGGCCGTGAGATGCGTTCGGGTTACGACCTGCGTACTGCTCGTCGTTCCATGAACCTTCTGACTATCGAATGGCAGAACCGTGGCATCAACCTATGGACCATCGACGAAGGGTCGATCAATCTGGTTGCTGGCACGTCTGAATACACGTTACCAGCCGATACCATTGATTTGCTTGAACAAGTAATTCGTACAGGTCAAGGTAACGTTTCAACACAATCTGATCTTACGATAACTCGTATTAGCGTAAGTACTTACGCTTCGATTCCAAACAAGTTATCACAGGGCAGGCCAATACAAGTTTGGATCGAGCGTCTACGCGACGCCCCTAAGATTAACGTGTGGCCCGTCCCTGACTCGAATAACTATGTGTTCCGTTACTGGCGGATGCGCCGTATCGAGGACGCAGGAAGCGGTGTACAGACCGCTGACATGAACTTCAGGTTCCTCCCCTGCTTGGTAGCTGGACTGGCGTACTATATTGCCATGAAAGACCCACAGTTGGCGGAACGTATCCCTATGTTGAAGCAGGCGTATGAAGAGCAATTCATGCTTGCTGCTGGCGAAGACAGGGAGAAGACTCCGGCGCGGTTCGTGCCTCGTGCAATGAGGATTTAACATGGCAACTCAATTTGCATCGAGCCAGAAAGCGTTAGGCGTATGTGACGTTTGCGGGTTTACTTACAGACTACGTGAACTGCGGAATTTGATTGAAAAAGGGCGAGATACCAATCTCAAAGCCTGTCGAGAGTGCTGGAGTCCAGACCACCCACAGTTAAAATTGGGTGAGTTTCCAGTACACGACCCGCAAGCGTTGCGAGACCCGCGCCCTGATTCCAATCAATATGCTCAGAGCCGTGCTCTTATCCTACCAATGAAGTCCGTTGTAGGGACTGGATTTGTAGGTACAGTTACGGTAAACATTACATAGGAGTGTCAAAATGCGCAAAAAAGTGGCTAAACCTGCTAAGGCCAAAATGCAGAAGATGAAGATGGCGAAGGGTGGCGGCGTTAAAGTACGCGGCACCGGATGTGCAACGAAGGGCACTAAAGCCCGTGGACCGATGGCGTAACGTATGAACTATACCGAGCTGAAAACCAACATTGAAGACGTCACTGAGAACACGTTCACTGACGATCAGCTCGCTATGTTCACTCAGCAGGCTGAGCAGAAAATCTACAATACTGTTCAGATACCTGCACTGCGTAAGAACGTTACGGGCGCATTGACGTCGGGTATTAAGTATCTCGGGATGCCGACTGACTTCTTGTGGACGTACTCGCTAGCGGTCGTGGATGGTAGCGGCGATTACCACTACCTCCTGAATAAAGACGTAAACTTTATTCGGGAAGCGTATCCTAGTGCTTCGTCGCAAGGTTTGCCGAAACACTACGCGTATTTTGATGATAACTCGTTCATTCTGGGGCCTACCCCCGATGCAGCTTACGAGATGGAACTGCACTACGGGTATTATCCTGAATCCATCGTCACGGCGGGTACGACTTGGCTTGGCGATGAGTTTGACTCTGCACTACTTAACGGCGCTCTTATTGAAGCAATCCGCTTCATGAAGGGCGAACCTGACGTTGTGCAGATGTATGAGCGCTTGTATGTGCAATCGCTGAAACTGCTGAAAATGCTTGGCGACGGCAAACTTCGTGAAGATACTTACCGCTCTGGGCAGTTCAGAATGGAAGTAGAATAGGAGGCTAGAAATGGCAATTACTCAGGCAATGTGCACGTCATTCAAGAAAGCCCTTCTCGATGGTGAGATGGACTTTAGCTCGGATACGTCGCAGGTTTTTAAGATCGCTCTGTACACCTCGTCTGCTACGCTTGGCGCAGCAACGACCGCGTATAGTGCAACCAATGAAGTGTCCGGTACGGGCTATACTGCGGGTGGTAACACGCTAACCGTTGTGGCTCCGACGTCTTCTGGTACCACTGCGTACCTAGATTTCGCCGACACGACTTGGGCTACGGCAACGATTACGGCTCGTGGGGCGCTGATTTATCACGCTGACGGTGCAACGAATCCAGCAGTAGCGGTTCTTGATTTTGGTTCCGACAAGACTTCTACAGCGGGCGATTTTACGATCCAGTTCCCGACTGCGGATGCGTCGAACGCCATTATCAGGATCGCGTAGGGTGGGTAGATGGCGTCATCAACTACATACATAGGGTGGGGTGCTACCGCTTGGGGCCAAGGCTCTTGGGGTACGGACCTTATCATTGTCGAAGTTGATGGCGTTCAGGCTACGGGTGCCACTGGCACCGTTGATGTATCGCTGGGGTGTACTGTATTCCCCACTGGTGTATCTACGACAGGGGCAGTTGGTACTGTTTCTGTTAGCGGCGCAGCTACCGTTCAGCCGTCTGGCCTTGAAGCCACTGGCAGTGTTGGTTCGGTAAGTGTTGTCGCAGAAGCAAACGTCTTCCCATCTGGCGTAGAAGCTACTGGGGAAACAGGAACTGTAGCGATTGTCGCGGAAGCAAATGTCTTCCCGACTGGTGTTGAAGCCACAGGTGCTGTAGGGACTGTAGACGTAAGCGCAGGGGCTGTGGTTGAGCCGACTGGTGTTGAAGCGACCAGCGTGCTAGGCACAGTCACTGTAACCGCCGACGCAAATGTGTCGGTAACGGGCGTAGCGGGGACGATAGCACTAGGTAGTGTTACCGTTGACGCGGCTGCAAACGTATATCCGTCAGGGCTATCCGCCACTGGCAGCGTAGGCTCGGTCAGCATTGTTGCCGAGGCCAACATCTACCCGATAGGGGTAAGCGCTACAGGTAGAACTGGAACCGTATCTATCTCCGGTGACGCAATCGTCCCGACGGCAGGTCTGTCTGCCACTGGTTCTACGGGCAACGTCTTTGTCGCGGTTGGTATGACCGTATACGCGACAGGCGTTATGGGGCAATCAAGGCTCAATTCCGTAGTCGCCAAGGCCGATGCAGACGTCATAGTTACGGGTGTAGATGCAACAGGCGCGGTAGGAACAGTCCTTGTTTGGGGTGAGGTTGATGACAACCAGAATCCAAATTGGCAAAATATTACTAGCGCACAATCACCAACTTGGGGTAATGTTTCAACAGGACAGAACCCGAATTGGCAAGATATAGCCGCGTGAGGATTAAAAAATGACGACACAGTATACTTCGATACTTAAACTCGCCCTTCCTGTCCAAGGGGAGTTGAGTGGTACGTGGGGTGACGTAGTAAACGACAACATCACCTCGATGGTCGAAGAGGCAGTTGCTGGTCGCGCAGTGATTAACTCGTGGACGACGAACTCGCATGTGCTGACTACAGCGGACGGAACGACCTCCGAATCCCGCTGCGCAATGCTTGAGTTCACGGATACGGGGGCAGCTCTAACTGGCGCGGCTACCGTAGTCTGCCCTTCCGCTTCCAAGCTCTACGTTTGTAAGAACGACTCAGGACAACAGGTTACCGTAAAGACAGCGGCTGGCACGGGCGTAGCAATCCCTGATGGGCAGACCATGTTTGTGTTCTGCGACGGGACCAACGTCGAACAGTGCACAACGAACTTCAACTCGCTGAGCTTTAACGACTATACGCTGAACTTTGGCGGTGCGGTCACGACTGCGGGGGCCTTTACGACTTCTGGCGCTTACGCGCTTACTCTGACCACGACTGGAACTACGAACGTCACGCTGCCGACGACTGGTACGTTGGCTACGTTGGATGGTACGGAAACCCTTACCAATAAGACGCTGACTGGTCCGACGATTTCGTCGCCTACCCTTACTGGGTCGATCTCCGCTACGGATGTGACAATCACGGGCGACACCACGATTGGTGATAACCCAACTGATAGCCTTACTGTCAACGCCACGTTGGCATCGGGGCTGGTGTTCCTCGACGACACCTACGACATCGGTGCGTCTGGGGCGACCCGCCCTCGTAACCTATACCTGTCGGGCAACGCTACGATTGGTGGCACGGTAACGCTTTCTGGCGGCATCGACGTCACTGGCGCGTTGGGCGTTGATGGCGACTTTGACGTAAACACTGACAAGTTCACCGTAACTGCCGCTGACGGTAATACGTCGATTGCAGGCACTTTGGGCGTCACTGGCGCTATTACTGCGACGGGCACTCTGAAAGCCGACACGATCAGCGAGATTACCGCTACGTCGGGCGTCACCGTTGACGGCGTTTTGCTGAAAGATAACGGGATTACTGCGACGGGTGCGATTGACTTCAATGCGACGTCGATCAAGCTGGATGGTAACTTCCCGCTAGGCACTGATAACGTTGCTTTGGGCAACAATACTTTGAGCGGCGGGTCTTTTGTCGGGTCCGGTAACATCGCCATTGGTGACAGCGTAGGCAGCGGAATTACCACGGGTACTAATAACATTGGTATCGGTCGGGATGCTATGACGGGGGTCATCACGGGCGGCGACAACATCGCCATTGGCCGTGGCGCTGGCGCTGCGATTGACTCTTCGTCAAATAACGTTGCAATAGGTGTTTTGGCTCTCACTGCAAATACAACCGGGTTTGAGAATACGGCCATCGGGCGTCTGGCGCTTACTGCAAACACTACGGGTAGCCGGAATACCGCGATTGGCGCTCAAGCACTAGATGCTAATACTACTGCGGCTAACAACGTCGCGGTCGGGTATGCGGCTCTTAGCGCAAATACTACCGGAAGCGTGAATACGGCGGTAGGTAACACCGCCCTAGTTCTTAATACCACGGGTTCTAGCAATTCCGCTTTTGGGTACAATGCGGGCGCTTCCGTTACGACGGGGGTTAATAATACTCTGGTAGGCACCCAAGCAGGGGACGCTATTACCACGGGGGCGTATAACACGCTTCTTGGCAAGGATGCTGGTGGGGCGATCTCAACGGGGGGCTACAATACTTTTATCGGTGGGTTGGCTGGTGATGCTTTAACCACCAGTAACTATAATACCGCCGTTGGTTTCCAGTCTCTGACGGAAGTTTCCACCGCCGCTAACACTGCCGCACTAGGCGCACTGTCTGCCTTTAATCTGACCACTGGGGTTAGCAACGTCGCATTAGGTTATGCCGCCCTTTACAACACCACTACGGGTAACTCCAATATAGGTATCGGGCAGCAGTCACTTAATGCAAATACCACGGGGTCTAGCAACATCGCTATCGGCCACCAAGCTCTGTTCACGGCAGAAACCGCTACCAATAACGTCGCGGTTGGGTATCAGTCGCTTTACACCGCCACGACAGGCGACAACACAGCAGTTGGCTTTAAGGCCGCAACCTCCGCTACCACGGGTACGGGCAATACGGCTATCGGTACTAATTCTCTTTCCCTTACTACTACAGGGGCGTATAACGTTGCGGTTGGCGGGTCAGCTACCGGGGTTGTTGCGTCAGCTTTACAGCAAAACATTGCAGGCAGCAATAACACCGCAGTGGGCGTTGGCGCATTTGCCAATAATACTACCAATAACAACACTGGTTTGGGCTTTAAGGTTGCTTACGCAACTACCACTGGTTCTAGCAACGTTGCTGTTGGTTATCAGGCTCTTATCGCTAACACCACTGGGTCGTTGAACGTAGCTATAGGGCAAGTCGCGCTTGGTGCGAATACGACAGGCTCCACTAACACTGCGCTGGGATATAGCGCTGCCAGTGGGAATACCACAGGGACGTTCATAACCGCCGTTGGCGTTGGCGCGTTTGAACAAACGACAACTAATAATGCTAACACTGGTCTGGGTTACTACGCTGGGCGTTACATGGGAAGCGCAAGTAACACCGCTATTGGTACGCAGGCACTATATGGTGTTTCTGGGTCCAGTACCGGAGGAAGTAACACGGCGGTTGGTTACCAAGCTGGATACAGTACCACTACCGCAGCTAACAACGTTGCTGTTGGCGCAGGGAGCCTCTTTTATACTACCGCAGGGGGCCAAAACACTGCCGTTGGTCGCTCTGCACTGAGCGCCAACACGTCAGGCGCCACCAACACCGCCGTTGGTTACCAAGCCCTTTACTCTGCTCTCACCGCGAACAATAACACCTCCGTTGGTAACCAAGCTGGTTTCTCCGTAACTGGCGATGCTAATACCTTTGTTGGCGATTCGGCGGGTAAAGGTGTTACCTCTGGGCGTTGGAACGTCGCTATTGGTAAAAGCGGTATGGAAACCGGACCCGTAACGGGCGACTTTAACATTGCGATTGGCCGCACTACGCAGCAGGCGTTGACCACTGGCCTTCAAAACATTTCGATGGGCGTTGACTCACTGACCACAAACACGACGGGTAATTACAACGTCGCAATAGGTAGCAGTGCGTTGCGTTTTGGTTCTACGTTAAGCAATAACACCGCCGTAGGCCACGAAGCTGGACGCAATACCACAAGCGGCAGCAACACGATTGTCGGCTATCAAGCGTTGTATGCTAACACTACAGGTAGCAGTCTTACGGCAGTCGGTGCAGCGGCACTTGTGTCTAATACTACGGCGTCGTTCAACACGGCTATCGGTTGGCAGGCTGGCCAGCAAAACACCACGGGTAATACCAACACCTTCCTCGGTGCGTTCTCTGGAGAACAAAATACGACCGGGAGCGGGATCACCGTTGGGGGTTATGCGGCTTTTGAGAACAACACCACTGGGAATTTCAACACCGGGTTCGGTACGCGAGTTGGACAAGACAACACGGGAAGCAACAGCACGGCGATGGGATACCACGCTATGTTGGATGCTACGGGGAGTGGGAATACCGCAATAGGCACGTTAGCACTTACCGTTTCTTCTGGAGCTGATAACGTCGCTGTGGGTTACAACGCGGCATACAACACCACTTCGGGCACTCGCATAGTCGCGGTCGGCAAAGGCGCGTTGTACGCAAATACCACGGGAAGTTACTCGGTTGCCATAGGTCAAGCGGCACTGCCTAACGCTACAACAGGGTCAAACGTCGCTATTGGCGACTCTGTTATGGCCTCTACCACTACTGGTAACTCAAACGTTGCTATTGGCACCTTTAACGGCTCAACTTTACCTGCTCTGTATTACAACACCACGGGCTACCAAAACGTTGCTATTGGTACAGGCGCTCTTAGATCAAATACTACCGCAAACAACTCCGTTGCGGTTGGTTTTCAGGCACTTACTGACAGCACAACTGGGAGCGTTAACGTCGCAGTTGGGGCTAACGCGGGTTCGGATACTACCACTGGTCAATACAACACCTATATCGGGTACGGCGCGGGTAGAACAGGCACCACTAACGGTAATAACACTGCTCTGGGCTATGCTGCTCTGGGTTACAACGCGTCATTTACAGGCGCTGGTAACATGGGCATCGGTGTCCAAGCGGGTTACTACCTAACTTCTGGGGTTGACAACGCGTTTATCGGCGCGGCGAACAGCGGGTTTTATGTCACTACTGGTAGCAAAAACGTAATTCTTGGTAGCCATAATGGTAACCAAGACAGCCTCGACATCCGTACCGCTAACGGGCAAGTCGTAATTTCTGACGGCGATGGGTATGTACAGGCGCACTTTAACAGCGGAAAACTAAAAAGAGTCCGCTTCCAAATGAACGCCGACTACTCCAACACCTACGATTACGTGGCGGCGGGGGCGTTTGGTACGACTTATGCGGACCTTATCCCAACAGGCAATCTTGTCGCCGGAGCCGTCTACCTTGTAATGATTAACTGTAACTACGGAATCTCCCCTTACTATCAAGATGCTGTATTTATCTTCAAATGTATTGGTACAAACGGGGTTGGTGCAGGTAGCCCGATCCAGTTTATGGCGAGCCACCACGTTAACCGTCCTGCGGGGCTTTGGAATATTCGTGTAAGCGGTGCTTCCTCCAGTACGTCTGGATTACAAGGACTTGTTTCTAGCGGGCCGGGTTCGGATGCTGCCGCGTCAATCACTGTGTACGCGCAACGTATTTCGTAGGAGTAAAGAAATGACACCTGAAGAATATTGGATCAAATATCAGCCGAAACCCGTCACTCCTGCTTACTACGACCAGATGACGTTTGGCTTTGATATTGAGCAAATGCACACAAAGACCATCAACGGCACCCCTAATGTGGTTTACAAAGTAAATTACTACGTTTGGGGGGAGTATCAAGGTGAGCAAGGGCGTGTCTCGCAAGAGCTAACGTTCCCTCAAGAGGTTTTAGACGAGCAGGTTTCGTTTATACCTTACGATGAGCTAACCAAAGAAACCGTTATTGGGTGGATTGAAGACAACACGTCCTACATCCACACTCAATACACCATCGCAAACCAACTTGATGTACCCAGCGACGATACCCCGCCGCTTCCTTGGTAATTCAGTCTAGTAAAGGAGAAAGATCATGACTGATGAAATTGAAATCACCGCCGAGCAAATCGCTCAACACTACACTGCAATGGGCCATTCGGTCGATCTGCTGAATGCAGGTAAACCGGACGAAATGTCTGACGAAGACTGGGCCGATTGTGTGTCTCGCAACGTCGAGCATTTGAAGCTCATGGTGGCAAAAGACTTCTGGACCACAGAAGATATGACTGCCGTAAATGCGGCAATCGCAGCTAACGAGTAACTTTAACTTAAAGGAGACATGTGATGGGAAAAAATGAAAAGACCCCAATCACCGTCAACGACAAAGAATACTTCGTCGAAGACATGACTGATGAACAGCGCACCATGCTGAACCACATTAACGATCTTGGCCGCAAGATGGACAATGCTCGTTTTAATATGGACCAGTTGGCTGTCGGACGCGAAGCGTTTGTTAACATGCTCGCGGCGTCTCTCGAAGCGCCGAAAGAAGAGCCACAAGACGAGTAAGTAGAGAATGGAAATGGACCTGTTGTGGAGCGGTGCACTCACCGCAATTTTGGGTGTACTAGGCTTCGTGCTCCGTAATTACATTGCGGAGTTACAACGGGTCCAAATCCTTCTGAACCGCACTCGGGAAGAGATTGCGAAAGAGTACGTGACGAAGGTCGAGGTCCATGCCGACATCAACCGTGTGCTGGACCGTTTAGATCGACTGGACGAAAAGCTAGACCGCTTGATGGAATCAAAAAACAAGTAACATCACGTTTTGACTCGAACTAACAAAGTGGCTGTACACAGGTTAACTTCTTATGGTATAACGTAGTTACACGCCATATTGCGCTGCGACGACATAATTCCTTATGTAGGAGACCTTTATGTATGCTCGCAGAGTTAGCAGCCTTTAACGCCGGATTCGCGGTCGTCAAACAATTCGTCGCCAATGGGCGCGACCTTTCCGATGCTATGGGCGCTATCGGGAAGATGGTCTCTGCTAAAGAAGACCTAAAAGCCCGTGGTGAAAAGAAAAAGAAGAGTGTTCTTTCCCTCCTTGGCGGTAAAACCGAGAACGACTTCGAAGAGTTCATGGCGCTTGAGAAGATCAAGCAAGTCGAAGCAGAACTCACCACCATGATGAAATTGTACGGGCGAGCGGGCCTGTACGATGACTGGATACGGTTCCAAGCCGAAGCCCGCAAACAGCGGCGGCAAGCTGCAATAGACGCCAAGAAGAAGCGGGATAAAATGTGGGAGTACGCAGGCTACGTGCTGGCGGCTGCGATATTTGTCCTCGGGATAGTGGGTATGGTGGTGTGGGTTAAGTTCTTGAAGGACGGTGGCTTATGACCCAGAAACGCTTGCAGCCGCATAGTAAATACGAGGAGTTTGACTTGGATCGTGATGGTGTCGTCACTGACGCGGAGATCAAGCGCAGTCAGGAGATGCTGGAGATCGAGCTACGGGAGGAAAAGAGTGAGGCGCAGAAGCGGATGGCGTGGGTCGCCATGCTGTCGATGATCGTGTTCAGCACTCTTTTGTTTGCTCCTATAATTCCAGACAGCCGCGTGAGCGCTCTGGCTGACCTTCTTGGTTTGTTTTACATCGCCCAAGCAGGGGTGGTCGGCGCTTACATGGGCGTGTCTGCGTGGATGAGCCGTAAGTAATCTTTGCAAAATATGTGGAGATGTATTAGGTTATTGTCATAAGCTAGGAGGTTACTATGCTACAAGCACTCATTGGCCCCGTCACTGGCTTGCTTGACAAGTTCATCGAGGACAAGGACCAGAAGGCCAAGCTCGCCCACGAAATTGCGACTATGGCCGAAAAGCAGATGCACGAGCAGACCATGGGTCAGCTCGAAGTCAACAAAGCCGAAGCTGGGCACCGCTCTATTTTTGTAGCTGGCTGGCGTCCCTTCATCGGGTGGGTATGCGGTATTTCGCTGGCCTACCACTTCATCATCATGCCGATGCTGACCTTCGGGTTGGTGGCGTTCAACGTAACGGGGCTACACCCCAGTGACCTTCCCAAGTTTGACATGGACAGCTTGATGACTGTCTTGCTGGGCATGTTGGGTCTGGGCGGTTTGCGCAGCTTCGAGAAGTACAAAGGCGTAGCAAAATGACATTCAAACTTTCTCAGCGCAGCTTGGACAGGCTGGAGGGCGTAGATGAACGCCTTGTAGCCGTCGTGAAGTACGCAATCACCGCGACCAAAGTCGATTTTGGCGTGGTGCAAGGTTTGCGGACTATCGAAGAGCAGCGGGAGCTTGTCGCCAAAGGCGCGAGCCAAACCATGAAGTCGAAGCACATTGATGGGCTTGCCGTGGACCTTATGGCCTACATTGGTTCGAGAGGGTCGTGGGAATTGAATCTGTACGACGACATTGCGGATGCAATGGCAGAAGGCGCTCGTGTCGTAGATGTCCCTGTGCGTTGGGGCGCGGCGTGGACTGTGCCGAATATCGCACAGTGGAGTGGTACTATGGAAGATGCGATGAACGATTATATCGACACGCGTCGTAGCCAAGGACGCCGCCCATTTATTGATGGTCCGCATTTTGAACTGATGGTGTAAATATGAAAAAGACAGTGCAGGCACGCGAAACTAATGGTGTAACCGAACCGACCCACACACTAGAAGTTGTTTGTGCGC
>Ga0070752_1001405_pt1 | contig 16963 bp, 9 predicted proteins | sample VirMetDEL_Aug_30_FD_77440 | JGI IMG/M metagenome (GOLD analysis project Ga0070752, IMG submission 77440) | Aqueous microbial communities from the Delaware River and Bay under freshwater to marine salinity gradient to study organic matter... | ecosystem: Environmental > Aquatic > Marine > Coastal ...
ACACCATGAACGTGATCCAGGAGATCACCTCGCAGACGTCCTCGGGTACCACCGCCACCGCCAAGAGCATTGGTAACCTGGCCAAGATGGCCAGTGAGATGCGCAAGTCGGTGTCCGGCTTCAACTTGCCAGACGCCTGATAAAGGAGCGCGGAGGCTGGCTGCAGCCTTCGCAACATAGCCATGACCCAGGGCGAAGGTATGCAGTCAGCGGGCGTGTGGGCATTGCGCCCGGTGACCGATATGTCGCAAGCCGATTTCCACGACTGGCAGACGCTGCTCGAGGCGCGTACCGGTGTGGTGATCAGCGAGCAGCGGCGCGCCTTTCTGCAGACCAATCTGAGTGCGCGCATGCGCGAACTGGGCGTCACGGATTACGCCAGCTACTACCGTCAGGTCACCGACGGGCCGCGAGGCGCGGTGGAGTGGTCGACCCTGCTGGATCGTCTGACCGTGCAGGAAACCCGCTTCTTCCGTCATCCGCCTTCCTTCGAGGTGCTCTCGCAGTACCTGCAGGAGCGTCTGGAGGCGGGCCTGGGTAAGCCCTGGGAGTTGTGGAGCGTGGGTTGCTCCAGTGGTGAAGAGCCTTATTCGCTGGCGATTCAGGCCGCCGAGATACTGCAGGGCAGCGAACTGCCCGAGCACTTCGCGGTGACCGGTACCGATATCAGTCAGGGCGCATTGAGCAAGGCGCGCGAGGCGTGCTACGCGGCGCGGCGCCTGGAACAGGTGAGTGACGAGCTGCGCGAGCGCTATTTCATCGCGCAGGCCGATGGACGTTTCAAGGTGGTACCGAGCCTGGCGGCGCGTGTGTGCTGCGCCCGGCTCAATGTGCTGGAGTTGGCCAAGGCGCCAATGTCCGGCATGGATGTGATTTTCTGTCAGAACTTGCTGATCTATTTCCGCCGTTGGCGTCGCCGCGACATCCTCAACCGCCTGGCCGAGAGCCTGGCGCCGGGTGGCCTGCTGGTCGTAGGCGTAGGCGAAGTAGCCGGTTGGCAGCACCCGCAACTGGTGCCGGTCGCCGATGAGCGAGTTCTGGCGTTTACCCGCAAGGGATAAGGCCAAGTTTATGAGTGGAGTGGCTATGGGTGATCGGCATGATTATGTCGCCCTGGAGTGGGTCAAAGGCGAGATCGGGGAAACCCTGAAGCAGGCGCGACAGGCCCTGGAGGCGTTCGTCGAGAACCCGCAGGACCCCACGCGCATGCGCTTCTGCCTGACCTACGTGCACCAGGTTCACGGCACTTTGCAGATGGTCGAGTTCTACGGTGCTGCACTGCTCGCCGAAGAAATGGAGCAACTGGCCAAGGCGCTGATGGAAGGCCGCGTGGCCAACCAGGGCGAAGCCCTGGAAGTGCTGATGCAGGCCATCTTGCAACTGCCGGTGTACCTCGACCGCATCCAGACCGCTCGCCGCGACCTGCCCATGGTCGTGCTGCCGCTGCTCAATGACCTGCGCGCCGCGCGCGGCGAGAAGCTGTTGTCGGAAACCAGCCTGTTCTCCCCAGATATGTCAGTGCGCCTGCCGGCGCTGCCCGAAGGCAGCATGGCGCGCCTGCGTACCGCCGAACTGCCGGTGTTGCTGCGCAAACTGCGGCAGATGCTGCAGATGGCGCTGGTCGGGGTGATCCGCAACCAGGACCTGGCCACCAATCTCGGTTACATGGCGCGCGTCTTTGCTCGTCTGGAAAGCCTGTGCAAGGACGCCCCGCTGGGTGGCCTGTGGCAGATCGCTTCCGGCATGGTCGAAGGCCTGGCCAACGGCAGCGTGGTCAACGGCACCTCGGTGCGTACGCTGCTGCGTCAGGTCGACAAGGAGCTCAAGCGCCTGGTCGAACAGGGCGCCGATGGCATCAACCAGTCCGCCCCCGATGAGCTGACCAAGAACCTGCTGTTCTACGTGGCCAAGGCGCCGGCGCAGTCGCCACGTATCCGTGTGCTGAAGGAGCAGTACCGCCTCGACGAAGCGCTGCCCGACAACGAGGTAGTGGACGAAGAACGTGCCCGCCTGGCCGGTCCCGACCGTGACGCCATGCGTTCGGTGGTTGCCGCGCTGTGCGAGGAGCTGGTGCGGGTCAAGGACAGCCTCGACCTGTTCGTCCGCAGCGATCGCAGCCAGCCGGGTGAGCTGGATGCCCTGCTGGCACCGCTCAAGCAGATCGCCGATACCCTGGCGGTGCTGGGCTTCGGTCAGCCGCGTAAGGTGATTCTCGATCAGATCGACGTGATTCACGGCCTGTCTCTCGGCCAGCGCGAAGCGAACGACGCGGTGCTGATGGATGTCGCCGGTGCGCTGCTGTATGTCGAAGCGACGCTGGCCGGCATGGTCGGCCCGAGCGATGACAGCCAGAACGAGCAGAGCCATCTGCCGACCACCGACGTGGCGCAGATCCATCAGTTGGTCATCAAGGAAGCGCGCAATGGCCTGGAACAGGCCAAAGACGCGATCATCGAGTTCATCGCCTCGCAGTGGAACCACGAGCACCTGGCTCGCGTGCCCGAACTGCTGACGCAGGTCCGCGGCGGCCTGGCGATGATCCCGTTGCAGCGTGCTGCCGATCTGCTCAATGCCTGCAATCGCTACATCCAGGAACAGCTGTTGGCGCGCAAGGCCGTGCCCAACTGGCAGAGCCTGGACACCCTGGCTGACGCGATCACCAGCGTCGAGTATTACCTCGAGCGTCTGGCCGAGGACCATGGCACGCAGGGCGACCTGATTCTCGACGTCGCCGAGGAAAGCCTGGAAACCCTGGGTTATCCGCTCAAGGAAAAACCGTCGATCCTCGACCGCATCGAGCCGCAGGAAGAAAGCCTGGCACCGCTGGCCGACCCGCTGCAGGAAATCGAGCTGCTGGGCGCCGAGGACGAGCAGCTCGAAGAGCCGTTGGGCGAGATCGAGCCGCTAGCGTTCGAACTGGACGAGCCTACTGACGATGTCCTTGCGGATCTGCCGGTGCTGGACGACGAGCCCGAACTGCCAACTGCCAGTGAGACGGCCGATACCTTCACCTTCGAGCTGGACGAGTTCGAAGAGCTGCCCTCGCTGCAGAGCGAAGAGACTGTTGCCGCGCCGCTACTCGATGCCGAGCCGGAGCTTGAGCTCGAGGAGCTGAGCCTGGAGCAACTGGCCGAGCCGTCGCAGTGGGACGAGCTGGAGCTGGCCGAGCTGGAATTGCCGGAAGTCGAGCTGCCCAGCGCGCCGCAGGTGCAGGAACTGGCCGAGGCGCCGGCAGCGGAGAAGCCACTGTCGATGGCCGATGTGATGGCTGCTCCGGTGCAGGCGATCAACCCTCCTGCAGCCGATGTGCCGCCGAGCCTGCTGCCACCGCCTGCCGATGAAGAGCCGGTTGACGAAGAGCTGCTGGAAGTCTTTGTCGAAGAAGCCGGTGAGGTGCTGGAGACCATTGCCGAGTACCTGCCGCAGTGGCAGGCCAATACTGACAACAAGGACGCGCTGATCGAAGTACGGCGTGCCTTCCACACCCTCAAGGGTAGTGGGCGCATGGTGCGCGCGCTGATCATCGGTGAGCTGGCCTGGTCCATCGAAAACCTGCTCAACCGCGTGCTGGATCGCAGCATCGAGCCGAACCAACCGGTACAGCAGGTGGTACTCGACGTGGTGGCGCTGATGCCGGCGCTGGTCGACGAATTCGCCGCCAAGGCCCAGCGTCAGCGTGACGATGTCGACCTGTTGGCTGCCACCGCACATGCGCTGGCCAAGGGCCTGACACCCCCAAAATCTGACGCCCCGGCCGCCCAGCAGGTAGCCGAGTCCGCGGGCGTTGACGAAGCTACCGAGTTCGTCGAACAGGCCGAGTCGAGCGATGACGATGCGCGCGAAGGCGAACCCCTCGATGGCGAGCCCCTCGACCTGCAGTTGCTGGAGATTTTCCGCAATGAGGCGGAAACCCATCTCGATACCCTGGTGGGCTTTCTCGCCGACTGTGCGCAGGAACTCCCTCAGCCGGTAACCGACGATCTGCAGCGTGCCCTGCACACCCTCAAGGGCAGTGCCTACATGGCCGGTATTCTGCCGGTGGCGGAAATCGCCGCACCGCTGGAGAAGCTGGTCAAGGAGTTCAAGACCAACCTGATTCAGGTGGATCTGGCGGCAGCCGAGCTGTTGAGTAGCGCCGAAGGTCTGTTCCGTGTCGGCCTCGACAATCTGGAAAGTCAGCCCCTGGCAGCGATTCCGGGCGCCGAAGCATTTCTGGCGCGCGTTCAGAAGCTGCATCAGGAACGCCTGGCCAGCGCCGAAGACGAGCGCATGGCGCAGAGCGGCGAAAGCCGCGATCCGCAACTGATCGGCATCTTCCTCGCCGAGGGCATGGACATTCTGCTGGACGCCGAGGACCTGCTGCGCAAATGGCGTGAGCATCCGTCCGAGCGTCAGGAGCTGTCAGCGCTGCTGGATGAACTGACCACCCTTGGTCGTGGCGCCGAGATGGCCGAGTTGCCGCAGATCGACGAGCTCTGCGAAGCCCTGCTCGACCTCTATGGCGCGGTCGAGGAAGGCAGCTTGGCGGTCAGTGAGCGCTTCTTCGACGAGGCGGAAAAGGCCCACGAAGCCCTGATCGGCATGATGGATCAGGTCGCTGCGGCCTTGCAGGTCAGCCCGCAACCCGAGCGGGTGCAGGCGCTGCGTGATCTGCTCAGCGAAGCCATCGACCCGGATACCCTGGCCTTGCTCGCTCCGGGTGTCGAGGGTCTGGAAATCATCGAGCTGGACCAGGCAACGGCCGAGCTCGAACAAGCCGAAGCTGAAGCCGAGCCGCTAGCGTTGGGTGAAGAGCCCGTCGAGGTGGCCATCGTCGAAGACGATGACGTCGAGCCGCAGGCCGAGGTGGAAACCGAACTGGGGTTCGCCCCTGCCGAGGCTGATCTCGATGAGGAAATGGTCGAGATCTTCCTCGAAGAAGCCGTAGATATTCTCGACAGTGCTGGCCAGGCGCTGGAGCGCTGGCTCAGCGAGCCGGACAACACCCTGCCGTTGTCTTCACTGCAGCGCGACTTGCACACCCTCAAGGGTGGCGCGCGCATGGCGGCGATTCGCCCGATTGGCGACCTCGGTCACGAGCTGGAATCGCTTTACGAAGGGCTGGTCGATCGCCGTTACAACTACTCGCCGGTATTGGGCAGCCTGCTGCAACAGAGCCATGACCGTCTGGCGCAGATGCTCGATCAGTTGCAGGCGCGCCAGCCGCTGGTCTCCGGTGACGATCTGATCCAGGTGATCCGCCAGTTCCGTCAGGGTGGCGTGCCGCAGAGTCTGTCCGCTGCTGTCGCTCAGATCGAGCCGGAAGCCGATGAGTCGCCCGTGGAGGTGATCGAGCCGGAAGCAGAAAGCGTCGAGTTGCCACCGCTGGCCTTGGTCGAAGACGAGATCTTGCTCGATGAAGAGCCGCAGGCCGAGCCTGAGGTCGCGTTGCCGCTGATCGACGACGTCGAGCTGGTAGTGCCCGAAGAAGAGTTACCCGCTCTGGACGAGACTGTTTTCGAGCCCGAGCCCGAGCCCGAGCCCGAGCCCGAGCCACAGAGCACGACGCTGGCCAACTGGCACGATGAGCGTGACCCCGAGCTGGTGGAGATCTTCCTCGAGGAAGGTTTCGACATCATCGACAGCGCCGGTGCCGCTTTGCAGCGCTGGATGGCCAACGTCGACAACAGCCTCGAACTGGAAGCCTTGCAGCGCGATCTGCACACCCTCAAGGGTGGTGCGCGCATGGCCGAAATTCGCGAAATCGGCGATCTGGCCCATGAGCTGGAATTCCTCTACGAAGACCTCGGCGGTGGCCGTCTGCGTGCTAGCCCCGAGTTGTTCACCCTGCTGCAGGCTTGCCACGACCGCCTGGCCGAGATGCTCGAAGCCGTGCGTGGCCAGCGTGTCGTGCCGCAGGGCGACGCCCTGATCGAAACCATCAAACGTTTCCGTGCTAACCCAGACGAGCAACTGAGCATGCCCTCGGCAGTTCAGCTCAGGGCCGTGGTCGAGCGCGAAGAAGCGGATGAGACCGACAGCGACATTCTCGATATCTTCCTCGAGGAAGGCGATGACCTACTCGAGGCGATGGAAACGGCCATCGGTCGTTGGGAAGAGCAGCGCGATGACGCCAGTCCCATCGACGAGATGTTGCGCATTTTGCACACCCTCAAGGGCGGTGCGCGCCTGGCCGGGCAGAAGCGCCTTGGTGATCTGAGCCACGATCTGGAGCAGCACCTCAGCGAAGCGCTGCAGCAAGGTGCGCCCTGGCCGGAAAGCCTGTTCCTCGACGTGCAGTCCGGTTTCGAAGGGTTGCAGCAGGAGCTCGATGTCCTGCGTCAGCGGCTCAATGCCAGCTTGGCCGATGAGCCGGCCGCGGCGCCAGTCATCGAGGCCGAACCCGCGCCGACGACGATCACCAATCTGCGCAACCCGATCGTTGCCGCCAGTGAAGTGCCGACCCAGTTGCAGGCGCCCAAGGTGCTGCCGTTCGTGCAGCGTGCCCAGCAAGCTGCGCAGGAAGCGGCCGCGCGCCGCGCGCCGCAGGAACTGGTCAAGGTGCCGGCCGAGTTGCTCGAGGGCTTGGTCAACCTGGCCGGTGAGACCTCGATCTTCCGTGGCCGTGTCGAACAGCAGGTCAGCGATGTCGGCTTCACGCTGAGCGAGATGGAGGCGACCATCGACCGGGTGCGTGACCAGCTACGTCGCCTCGACACAGAGACCCAGGCGCAGATTCTCAGCCGCTACCAGGCCGAGGCCGAGCGCGTCGGCTACGAGGACTTCGATCCACTGGAAATGGACCGCCACTCGCAGTTACAGCAGCTGTCTCGTGCGCTGTTCGAGTCCGCCTCCGACTTGCTCGACCTGAAGGAAACCTTGGCGGCGAAGAATCGCGACGCCGAAACCCTGCTGCTGCAGCAGGCGCGGGTCAACACCGAGCTGCAGGAAGGCCTGATGCGCACCCGCATGGTGCCGTTCGACCGTCTGGTGCCGCGTCTACGCCGTATCGTGCGTCAGGTCGCGGGTGAGCTGGGCAAACAGGTGGAGTTCGTCGTCGGCAATGCCGACGGGGAAATGGACCGTACCGTGCTCGAGCGCATCGTCGCGCCGCTGGAGCACATGCTGCGTAACGCCGTTGACCACGGTATCGAACTGTCCGATGTGCGCCGCGCTGCTGGCAAGTCGGACACTGGCACCATTCGCCTCAACCTTGGCCGCGAGGGCGGCGATATCGTCCTCACCCTGGATGACGATGGCGGTGGTATTCGCCTCGAGGCCGTGCGGCGCAAGGCCATCGAGCGCGGGCTGATGGATGTCGACAGTGATCTGAGCGATCACGAGGTCCTGCAGTTCATCCTCGAGGCGGGGTTCTCTACTGCCGAGAAGGTCACGCAGATTTCCGGGCGCGGCGTCGGCATGGATGTGGTGCACTCCGAGGTCAAGCAGCTCGGCGGTTCGATGAGCATCGACTCGACCCTGGGCCAGGGCACGCGCTTCACCATTCGCCTGCCGTTCACCGTGTCGGTCAACCGCGCGCTGATGGTGTACTCCGGTGAAGACCTCTATGCCATCCCGCTCAATACCATCGAAGGTATCGTGCGGGTGTCGCCGTTCGAACTGGAAGCCTACTACGCGCCTGACGCGCCGCGCTTCGAGTACGCCGGACAGGCCTACGAACTGAAGTACCTCGGCGATCTGCTGAACAACGGCCAGCATCCGAAGCTGGTAGGCCAGAGCCTGCCGCTGCCGGTGATTCTGGTGCGATCCAGCGAGCACGCCGTGGCGGTGCAGGTAGACAGCCTGGCTGGCTCGCGCGAGATCGTGGTGAAGAGCCTCGGCCCGCAGTTCGCCGGGGTGCATGGTATCTCCGGTGCGACCATCCTCGGTGATGGTCGCGTGGTGGTGATTCTCGACCTGTTGGCGACCATTCGCGTGTTGCACGCGCATCTGCAGAGCCAGCTCGTACCGCGTCTGGCTTCACGTCAGACGACGGCAAACGAGGACGTGGAAGTCGACCGTCCGACACTGGTCATGGTGGTCGACGACTCGGTCACCGTACGCAAGGTCACCAGCCGTCTGCTCGAGCGCAATGGCATGAACGTGGTCACCGCCAAGGATGGTGTGGACGCCATCGCCCAGCTGCAGGAGCACAAGCCTGACATCATGCTTCTGGATATCGAGATGCCGCGCATGGACGGCTTCGAAGTGGCCACCCTTGTGCGCCACGACGAGCGCCTGAAGGACCTGCCGATCATCATGATCACCTCGCGTACTGGTGAGAAACACCGCGAGCGGGCCATGACCATCGGCGTCAACCAGTATCTCGGCAAGCCCTATCAAGAATCCTTGCTGCTCGACACCATTGCACAGTTGGTGGATAGCCACCGGGTCAAACGGACATGACAGACAAATCCGCAGCGCGTATTGCAGTGATCGCCGACACCTCGCTGCAGCGCCATGTGCTGCAGCAGGCCCTGCTCGGTGGCGGCTATCAGGTGGTGCTCAACAGCGACCCGGCGCGCCTCGACGAGGAAGCGTTGGCCGCCTGTGAGACGGATCTGTGGCTGGTGGACCTGGCTCAGTCGGAAGACTCGCCGCTGGTCGACAGCCTGCTGGAGCGCGCCAGCGCGCCGGTGCTGTTCGGTGAGGGGCACGCTCCGGAGCGACATTCGGAAAACTACCCGCGCTGGGAGCGCAGCCTGTTTAGCAAGCTCAAGCGCCTGGTTGGCGACCCGACCCAGGCGGTCGGGCCGAGCCTGCAGGCACTGCTCGGCGACGCGCAACGCCCGGCACGTCTGGAGCTACCACAAGCGTTGGCCAACACACCGCTGAAAGCTGGCGAGCCTGCGCGGCAGGTATGGCTGCTGGCCGCCTCACTCGGCGGGCCAGCGGCGGTCAAGGCATTTCTCGACGCGCTACCCGGCGGCTTGCCGATAGGCTTCATCTATGCCCAGCATATCGACGCCAGTTTCGAGGCAGCATTACCGCAGGCCGTCGGGCGCCATAGTCAGTGGCACGTCAACGCCGCGCGGCATGGTGACCCGGTGCGCTGCGGGGAAGTGGTGGTGGCACCGATCATCCGTGAGCTGGGCTTTGCCGACGATGGTGCGATGCAGATCGCCGAACGTGGCTGGCCGGAGCCCTACAGCCCTTCCATCGATCAGATGATGCTCAACCTGGCGCAGCAGTTCGGTGCCCAGTGTGGGGTGATCGCGTTCAGCGGCATGGGCAGCGATGGCAGCGCCGCCGCGGCTTACGTCAAACGCCAGGGCGGGTTGATCTGGACCCAGCGCGCCGACAGCTGCGCCAGCCCGAGCATGCCCGACAGCCTGCGTGAGGGCGGCTACAGCAGTTTCAGCGCCGATCCGCGTGAGCTGGCCGTGGCCCTGGTCAATCACCTCGCCGAACATTGCAGTTGAGGACGTTTCAATGAGCCAAGCCGTCGCCACCCAGAACAGCGTTGCCGGTCTCACCGGCTTGCTGGTGCCATTGGCCGACCGCACTCTGTTGCTGCCCAACGTGGCGGTAGCGGAGTTGATTCCCTATCGTGCGCCGCAGGTCAGCGAAGGCACCCCTGACTGGTTTCTCGGCCAGATTGCCTGGCGTGACCTGCGTTTGCCGCTGCTGTCCTTCGAGGCCGCCAGCGGTGGCCAGGCACAGGTCGCCAATGGCGCTCGCGTAGCGGTGATCAACGCCCTGGGTGGTCGACCCAAGGTCAAGTTCATCGCACTGCTGGTGCAGGGGATTCCACGCTCGCTTAAGGTCGGTAGCGATCTGCCGGTGGCTGATGTCGAGCTGGCGCCGCTGGAACTGGGTGCCGCGCGCGTCGGAGACGATGTGGTGCGTATTCCTGACCTGGTCGCGCTGGAGCAGCTGCTGGCCGAGGCCGGTTTGATCTGAATTCGGCTGGCGCGCGGACGAGCGCGCATGAAAAAGCCCCGGCATTGGCCGGGGCTTTTTCGTTACTGCCGTTGGGCGATCAGCGCTGCGGTTGCTGCGCTTCGGTCTTCTCTGCAGTCAGGTTGTCTTCCGAGGTGCTGTTGCCCCAGTAGTCGGCATTCTTGATGCCAAGCTTCTCAGGATGGAACACCGGGTCCTTGCCCTCGTCCAGCTGCTGCTCGTAGTCCTTCAGGCACTTGTAGGCGACCTTGTGCATGAGCAGGATGGCGATGATGTTCAGCCAGGCCATCAGGCCTACGCCGAGGTCACCCAGATCCCAGGCGAAGGTGGCGGTGTGCACGGTGCCGTAGACAGTGGCCGCGATGATGCCGAATTTCAGCAGCAGGGTGAGGATGGGGCGCTTCACCTTACGGTTGATGTAGGCAATGTTGGTCTCGGCGATGTAGTAGTACGCCAGGATGGTGGTGAAGGCGAAGAAGAACAGGGCGATGGCAACGAAGGCGTTACCGAAGCCGGGCATCATGTTCTCCATCGCGGTCTGCACGTAGCCCGGACCTGCAGCGACGCCAGCGATACCGGTGAACATCGCGCTGCCGTCCGGGGCCTGCACATTGTACTGGCCGGTGATCAGCAGCATGAAGGCGGTGGCGGAGCAGACGAACAGGGTGTCGATATAGACCGAGAAGCCCTGCACCAGACCCTGCTTGGCCGGGTGGCTGACAGCGGCGGCCGACGAAGCGTGCGGGCCAGTGCCCTGGCCGGCTTCGTTGGAGTACACACCGCGCTTGACGCCCCACTGGATGGCCATGCCGACGATGGCGCCGAAACCGGCCTCGAGGCCGAATGCGCTCTTGACGATCAGTGCGATGACTTCCGGCAGCTTCTCGATGTTCAGCAGGATGATGACCATCGCTACCAGGATGTAGCCCAGCGCCATGAACGGTACGACCACCTGGGTGAAGTGGGCGATACGCTTGACGCCGCCGAAGATGATCAGACCGATCAGCACGGCCAGCACGGCCGCGGTCACGTTAGGATCGACACCGAAGGCAGTCTGTACGCTGGAGGCGATGGAGTTGGCCTGTACGCCCGGCAGCAGCAGGCCGCAGGCGAACACGGTAACGATGGCGAACAGCCAGGCGTACCACTTCAGACCCAGACCACGCTCGATGTAGAAGGCCGGGCCACCACGGTATTCACCGTTGAGCTTTTCCTTGTACACCTGGCCGAGGGTGGACTCGACGAATGCCGAGCTGGCACCGAGGAAGGCCACCATCCACATCCAGAACACCGCACCCGGACCACCGAAGGTGATCGCGGTGGCCACACCGGCAATGTTGCCGGTACCGACGCGACCGGCGAGGGTCATGGTCAGCGCCTGGAAGGAGGTGATGCCGTGCTCATCGGTTTTGCCGGTGAACATCAGGCGAATCATTTCTTTGAAGTGGCGAACCTGGAGAAAGCGGCCGCGCAGGGAGAAGTAGAGACCAACGCCGAGACATAGATAGATCAGCGCCGGGCTCCAGACCAGACCGTTTAGGGTCGAGACCAGTTCGTTCATGCAATGCTCCTGGGCATGCGGCCGCCTTTTGGGCGGGGCCGAGACCCGTTGTTTGTTATTGGAAGAGGAACGACGCTGCGGGGCGCCGGCCTCGGCCGCGCGCGGGTTGCTGGTGAGCGGGTCGCGCGTGCGGCGCGCAGAGCATGACAAAGACCGCCGCTCTTGCAATCTCTTGAGGTCACATTTTGTTACGTCGAGGCGACATTTTACGCCTGGAGGTCGCCCCAGAGCTGTTGAGCGACACTCAGGGCCACCACAGGCGCCGTTTCCGTGCGCAGAACGCGTGGCCCCAGGCGGGCTGCGTGGAAGCCGGAGTCCCTGGCCTGATCCACTTCGGCGTCGCTCAAACCGCCTTCCGGGCCGATCAGAAAGGCCAGGTTGTTTGGCCTGTCATGGCTTTGCAGCGGCGCGGCGACTGGGTGCAGCACCAGCTTCAGGTCGGCTTCGATCTGCTGTAGCCAGGCGGCCAGTTCCAGCGGCGGGTTGATCAGCGGCAGTACCGAGCGGCCGCATTGCTCGCAGGCGCTGATTGCCACCTGACGCCAGTGAGTCATGCGCTTGTCGGCACGCTCGTCCTTCAGTCTGACTTCGCAGCGCGCCGAGACGATCGGGGTGATCTCGCTGACGCCCAGTTCGGTGGCCTTCTGGATCGCCCAGTCCATGCGTTCACCGCGTGACAGACCCTGGCCGAGGTGAATGCGCAGGGAGGATTCACTGAGCCCGGCGATGGCTTCACGCAGCTCGACGCGTACGTTCTTCTTGCCTACTTCGATGAGCTCGCCGAGGTACTCCTGGCCGCTGCCGTCGAACAATTGCACGGCATCGCCCACTGCATGACGCAGAACGCGGCCGATATAGTGGGCCTGGGCCTCGGGCAACTCGTGCTGGCCGAGGGAGAGGGGGGCGTCGATAAAGAAACGGGATAGGCGCATAAGGGGCAGCTGCAAGCGGCAAGTTCGAGGCGGCAAGTTTAAAGCGGTGGCGCGTGCGGCGCACCCTACGGAAGGTGCGCAGCTTTTTTCGTAGGGCGCGTTGTGTGAACCGGGCTTCGTGTGTGGCTCGCTCAACCCGGATCGCGATGATCGGGAAAACGGTTATCCACTGCCACGCTGACCGACTCGCGGGTGGCGATATCGATGCCTTCGCCGGCCACGTCGGCAAGGAAGTCGATCTCCTCCGGGGTGATCACGTAAGGCGGCAGGAAATACACCACGCTACCCAGTGGGCGCAGCAGCGCACCCCGCGTCAGGGCGTGCTGGTAGACGCGCAGGCCGCGTCGCTCCTGCCAGGGGTAGGCGGCCTTGCTGGCCTTGTCCTGGACCATCTCGATGGCCAGGGCCATGCCGGTCTGGCGCACTTCGGCGACATGCGGGTGATCGACCAGGTGCGCGGTGGCGCTGGCCATGCGCGCTGCCAGGGCCTGGTTGCGCTCGATCACGTTGTCATCGCGGAAGATGTCCAGGGTCGCCAGGGCTGCGGCGCAGGCCAGTGGGTTGCCGGTGTAGGTGTGCGAGTGGAGGAAGGCGCGCAGGGTGGCATAGTCGTCATAGAAGGCGCCATAGACCTCATCGGTGGTGAGCACCGCCGCCATCGGCAGGTAGCCGCCGGTCAACGCTTTGGACAGCACCAGAAAATCCGGGGTGATAGCGGCCTGCTCGCAGGCGAACATCGTACCGGTGCGGCCGAAGCCGACAGCAATTTCGTCGTGGATCAGGTGCACGCCATAGCGGTCGCATGCCTCGCGCAGCAGCCTGAGGTAGATCGGGTGGTACATGCGCATGCCGCCGGCGCCCTGGATCAGCGGCTCGACGATCACCGCGGCGACTTCGTGGTGATGCTCGGCCAGTGTCTGCTCCATATGGGCGAACATGACGCGCGAATGGTCCTCCCAGCTCACGCCTTCTGGGCGCAGGTAGCAGTCCGGGCTGGGCACCTTGATCGTGTCGAGCAGCAGCGCCTTGTAGGTATCGGTGAACAGCGACACATCGCCCACCGACATCGCCGCCACGGTTTCGCCGTGATAGCTGTTGGTCAGGGTGACGAAGCGCTTCTTGGCCGGCGCGCCGCTGTTGAGCCAGTAATGAAAGCTCATCTTCAGCGCCACTTCGATGCCCGAAGAACCGTTGTCGGCGTAGAAGACCTTGTTCAGTCCGGCCGGGGTGATCTGCACCAGGCGCTCGGACAACTCGATAACCGGCTGGTGGGTGAAGCCGGCGAGCATCACGTGTTCGAGGTTTTCCAACTGCTCGCGGATGCGCGCGTTGATGCGTGGGTTGGCGTGGCCGAACACATTGACCCACCAGGAGCTGACCGCATCCAGGTAGCGCTTGCCGTCGAAATCCTCCAGCCACACGCCGGAAGCCTTGCGGATCGCCACCAGCGGCAGGCGCTCGTGATCCTTCATCTGGGTGCAGGGGTGCCACAACACGTCAAGATCGCGTTGCATCCAGTGGTCATTCAGGCTCATGAGATATCTCCCTGTGTGCGGGCGGCCAGCCTACCAGAAGCGGTACTCGAGACGCTGCCGGTGCCGCTGGTCAGGCGTAATCAACCGTCCGCGTGGAGGCTGCCGAACTTTGCGTCACGCGCTGCACACTAACTCGGTCGGTCAAAAATGGCTGTCATGAGATATCGCATTTCTCGATGTTTCATAGCGAAATTTTCCGCTTTAAATCGATATATTAACCGTTAGTCTTGCTCGGAAACTGGATTAGGGAAGCCTCCCATGCAATGGCGCAATACCCCCGCTCGTTATGGATTGGTCAGCGTGCTGCTGCACTGGCTGGTAGCACTGGCCGTATTCGGTCTGTTCGCGCTGGGCTTCTGGATGGTGGGGCTCAGCTACTACGATCCGTGGCGCCAGAGTGCGCCGGACCTGCACAAAAGCATCGGTATCCTGTTGTTCTCGGTGATGCTGCTGCGTGTGTTGTGGCGTCTGTTCAATCCGGCGCCAGCGGCCCTGAGCAGCCATAGCCAGCTCACTCGCCTGGCCTCCAAGCTCGGTCATGGCGTGCTCTATCTCGGCCTGTTTGGCGTGATGATTTCCGGTTATCTGATTTCCACCGCCGATGGCCATGGTATCGAGGTGTTCGGCCTGTTCAACGTACCGGCCACCCTGACCGGCATCCCGCAGCAGGAAGATATCGCTGGCGCCATCCATGAGTACCTGGCCTGGGGCCTGGTGATCTTTGCCGGCCTGCATGGCCTGGCCGCGTTGAAACACCATTTCATCGACCGCGACAGCACCCTGCTGCGGATGTTCGGGCGCTGAAGCCTTTCATAACCGGGCTCATGCCCATCTAGATCGACAACCTCGCAAGGAGAACACCCCATGTTGAAGAACGCCCTCGCTGCACTGGTTCTGGGCTCGGCGCTGATCGGCGGGCAGGCCATGGCGGCCGATTACGCCATCGACAAGCAAGGCCAGCACGCCTTCGTCAACTTCAAGATCAGCCACCTGGGCTACAGCTGGCTGTACGGCACCTTCAAGGATTTCGACGGCAAGTTCAGCTTCGACGCCGCCAAGCCTGAGGCCAGCAAGGTCAGCGTGAGCCTGAAGACCGCCAGCGTCGATACCAACCACGCCGAGCGTGACAAGCACATCCGCAGTGCCGACTTCCTCAATGCGAGCAAGCATGACACCGCGACCTTCGAATCCACCTCGGTCAAGTCCACTGGCGAAGGTACTGCCGACGTGACCGGCAACCTGACCCTGAACGGCGTGACCAAGCCGGTCGTCATCGCGGCCAAGTTCATCGGCGAAGGCAAGGACCCGTGGGGCGGCTACCGTGCCGGCTTCGAAGGCACCACCACGCTGAAACTGAAGGACTTCGACATTTCCATGGACCTTGGTCCGGCTTCGGAAACCGTCGAGCTGATCATTTCGATCGAAGGTGTTCGCCAGTAATAGAAAGGGCGAGGCGGGTCAGCGGTGCGCATGGCGCACCCTACGCAACGGACAAGCCAGCGCACCATGAAAAACGCCGCCCAATGGGCGGCGTTTTTGTTTGCGCGGCAGCTTACTCTTCGCGGTTACGCGTCAGCAGTGCTGGTTTTTCGCCACGCGGACGGTTGCTGTTGCTCAGCTCGTCGAGTTGTTCGGCGCTGGGGAAACGATCCAGGCGCGAACCTTTGTGCACGATGATTGGCTGCTTTTCGCGCGGGTTGCGCACGGTCGCTTCGGCGCGTGGCAGTTCGTCGCGATCCAGCGAGGTGATGCGACCATCATGCCCTGGCCGGCCACGACCTCCGCCGTTACGGCCCTGACCGCCTTGGCCACCTTGGCGACGATTCTTGCCGGGAGTACCAGGGCTGCCACCAGCGTTGCTACGCGGCTGCCGGTTGTTGCTGTTGGCTTTCTGGCCTTGGCCCTGAGCGGCGCCATTGCCGGCAGTTCCGCCACCTGAGCGGCGGCCACGGCCTTGCGGCTTGGCCTGCACCGGGACGTAGTCGGCACGGTTACCGAAATTATCGATTTCGTCGTCGAGGAACTCTTCCGGGTCGCGGTCAGGCGGCAATGCTGGCGCGGCAGGCGCAGCGCCGCGAGCCTGGTTGCGAGGCTGCTGGCCACGGCGGTTCTGGCCTTGGCCTTGCTGTTGCGGCTTGGCTTTCTGATCCTTGCCGCCGTCCTTGCCCTTGTCTCTGCGGCCGCCGTTGTTGCGTTCACCCTTGGGCTTCTCGGCACCTTCGCTCTTGGGTTTCTTCTGCCCAGCGTTGCGCGGTTGGCGTGGTTCGCGCACTTCCGGGCGCTCCGCTTCCACGGCGCTGGCGTCGAAACCCATCAGATCGCCATCGGGGATCTTCTGCTTGGTCATCCGCTCGATGCTCTTGAGCAGCTTCTCTTCGTCCGGGGCGACCAGCGAGATGGCTTCACCACTGCGCCCGGCACGGCCAGTACGGCCGATGCGGTGAACGTAATCTTCCTCGACGTTGGGCAACTCGAAGTTGACCACGTGGGGCAGTTGGTCGATATCCAGGCCACGTGCGGCGATATCGGTGGCGACGAGGATGCGTACCTTGTTCGCCTTGAAGTCGGCCAGGGCCTTGGTGCGCGCGTTCTGGCTCTTGTTGCCGTGAATCGCGGCAGCCGGCAGCCCGTGTTTTTCCAGGTACTCGGCCAGGCGGTTGGCGCCATGCTTGGTGCGGGTGAACACCAGTACCTGTTCCCAGGCACCCTGAGTGATCAGGTGGGCGAGCAGGGCGCGCTTGTGGCTGGCGGCGAGATGAAAGACGCGTTGTTCGATACGCTCGACCGTGGTGTTCGGCGGCGTGACCTCGATGCGCTCGGGGTTGTGCAGCAGCTTGCCGGCCAGGTCGGTGATGTCCTTGGAGAAGGTCGCCGAGAACAGCAGGTTCTGACGCTGTGTCGGCAGCTTGGCCAACACCTTCTTGACGTCATGGATGAAGCCCATGTCGAGCATGCGGTCGGCTTCGTCGAGCACGAGGATTTCCACGTGCGACAGGTCGATGGCCTTCTGGTTGGCCAGGTCGAGCAGGCGACCCGGGCAGGCAACGAGGACG
>Ga0070752_1001414_pt1 | contig 16877 bp, 13 predicted proteins | sample VirMetDEL_Aug_30_FD_77440 | JGI IMG/M metagenome (GOLD analysis project Ga0070752, IMG submission 77440) | Aqueous microbial communities from the Delaware River and Bay under freshwater to marine salinity gradient to study organic matter... | ecosystem: Environmental > Aquatic > Marine > Coastal...
CCATCACGACAGCGGATGCCACGCTGACCGTGAAGACGGCCGCAGGCACGGTCGGCACCATCACGGTTGCCTACTCTGGCTCGGCCCCTGGTGACGTTGACACCCTGGCGGCATCGTCCAACACGGCGGTGGCGGCTGGTGCAACGGTCGAGATCGAGACGGATGGTGGATCTTCCACCGCCTCGGTCGCTCAGATCACGGTGCTGATGCGTCGCACCTGATGCTGACCGCTTGAACGGAACAGGGGCGGCTCGTTTCACGGCGGGTCGCCCCTTTTCTCTAGTGAGGTGACATGGCTACTTCCGACATTGATCTTTCCTCGCAGTCCCTGCTCCGTCTCGGCGAGAAGGCCATCTCCTCGTTCAGCGATGGCACCGACGCAGCGACGATCTGCGGCAACAACTATCCCGGCTTCAAGCTCTTCATCCTCGAGATCCACGACTGGTTCTGCGCGAAGCGTCGCTCCAAGCTGACGCGCTCTGACACCAGCCCGATCAACGAGCATGCCTACGCCTACCACCTGCCCACCGACTTCCTGCGCATGGTGGCGGTCTATGACAGCGCCTCGACCGGCCACCCTATCCCGACCAAGGATTTTGAGCTGTTCGGTCGCACACTGGAGACGGACAAGACGGCCGTCTGGATCGAGTACATTGCCGATCTCGACGAGAGCCTCATGCCCGCCTACCTGCAGGAGCTGATCGTCACCGGCTTTGCCGCCGAGATCGCCATCCCGATCACCGACCAGGTCAACATGCAGACCAAGTTTGCGCGGGACGCCTGGGGGCCGGGTGGCGTGAAGGGCGAACACGGCGGCCTGTTCAAGCTCGCCAAGCGGACAGACCGGGTGCAGCAGCCCACCAAGGTGGTCCAGGACTACACCCTGATCACGGCGCGTGGCTGATGGCTCGCGTTCACGCAATCAAGACGGCCTTCACGACCGGTGAGCTGGATCCGCTCCTGCGTGGTCGCGTGGACTTCAAGGGCTACCGCAACGGCGCGGAGCTGATGCGCAACGTCCTGTCGCAGCCCCAGGGAGGCTTCGTTCGCAGGCCCGGCCTGGAATACGTCGGCAAGCTGCCCTACACGCTGACGACGCAATCGTTCTCCGGCTTCACGGTGACGATGCCCAACGACGTCGGCTCGACGAGTGTGGGCAACCTGACTGACGACGACGAGACAACGAAGGCCTCGACGACACCCCCCGGCACCACCGACAACTTCATCATCTTCCAGATCGACTTCGCCACGGCTGCGGCATGCCCCGACTATCTCGACATCATCGGCCTTGGCGTTAACGCGGCGGGAACGCCCCCCATCCTGACCGAAGAGGTGCGCCTTCAAGACAGCGACGATGCATCGAGCTGGACCACGGTCGAGCATATCTTCTCGGAGATCTCGGAAAACCTGCGCGACTATCGCCTCCGCCTCAACGGCAAGCGGTATGTCCGCCTGATCCGCATCGGCACCACCGACGCAGGCACCAACCACTTTGAGATCAACGAGCTGTATGCATGGAACGAGGGCACGTCCATCTCTGCCGTGCGCCTCGTGCCGTTCGAGTTCTCGATCACGCAGACCTACCTCCTGGCGTTCACCGATCGCAACTGCAGGGTCTACAAGGATGGTGTGCGCCAGGCCGACGTGCCTGTGCCGTGGACATCCGCCCAGCTCTCGACCACCGACGCGGACCTGGGGATCACCTCTATCAACTGGGAGCAGGATCTCGACACCCTGCTCGTGGTGCATCCCGACGTGACCCCCACCTCGATCACGCGCTCGGGCGATCACGACGAGTGGCAGCCCGCAGCGTGGACGTTGAGCAACATCCCGACCAAGGACTTCGGATCCGGCGCCGAGGCTGTCTGGTCCACCACGCGCGGGTGGCCGGTGAGCTGCACGTTCTTCCAAGGACGCCTCTGGTTCGGCGGGTCCAAGTCCCGACCCCAGACGATCTGGGCGTCCAAGTCTGGCGACTTTAACGATTTCGACACCAGCTCGACCGATGACGACATGGGCATCGACGTCACGCTCGACAGCGCGGGCGTGGCTGCCATCTGGAACATCTATCCGGGGCGCCACCTCACCCTCTTCACCAGCTCGTCGGAATGGTACATCCCGATCAGCGAGAACGAGGCGGTAACGCCGACGAACATCGTTGCTCGTCGCAACAGCTCGCGTGGGTCCAAGCGCGGCCCCAGGGTGGTCGAGGCCGACGGCGGCATTATCTTCGTTCAGCGTGGCGGCAAGACCGTTCGAGAGTTCCTGTTCACCGAAACAGAGCTGGCCTACAGCGCGATCCCGATCTCACTGCTATCGTCACACCTCCTGACCGGTCCGGTGGACATGGCCCTGCGCAAGGCTATCTCGACCGACGAGGCCGACTACGTCTGGGTCATCAACGGCGATGGCCGGATGTCAGCCCTTTGCACCCTGCGCAGCCAGGACATCGCCGGGTGGACGTCAATCCACACCGACGGTGAGTTCAAAGCCGTGGCGGCTCTCCTCGAGGAGAGCTACTTCGCGGTCGAGCGGTCGATCAACGGGGCCGACGGCCTCTATCTCGAAAAATTCAACACATCCCTGCAGGTTGACGCGGCGAGCTATGACCTCGCCCTGAGTGTCGCCACGGGATCCCTGGCCGGAGCCACGCACCTCGCCGGGGAGGCTGTCGACATCATCCTCGACGGTGCCATTCAGGAGCAACAGACAATGTCCGGCTCGGGAGGCGTCACGTTCACACGCGATGCCTCGACAAGCTATCAGGTGGGTCTACCCTTCCCCGACGTGTCGCTCTACCTCGACGCCGACCACGTCGACTATGGGACGGGGATGCAGGTTATGGTCAAGACTATGCCGGTCGAGGAGGCTCTCCCCGAAGGGACGTCGGTCGGCCGCAAGAAGCGGATCGTGGACTGCACGGTCAAGGTCAAGGACAGCTCGCACCTGATTGTCAACGGCAATGAGGTGGCGTTCCGCGCGTTCGGATCCTCGCTCCTCGACGAGGCTCCTCCCGTCTATACTGGCGAGAAGAAGGTCGCCGGGATCCTCGGCTGGACCGAGGAAGCGTCGGTGACGTTTGGGCAAGACAAATCGCTGCCGCTTAATGTTCTCGCGGCGGCCTATCGGGTTGGAGTGTAGAGATGGAACCAGTTACGGCGATGATGGCAGTGAGCGCGGCGGCCGGAACGGCCGGCGGGGCCGGTGCGGCTGCTGGTGGCCTTCTCGCGGGCGGCGGCCTGGCGGGTGGCCTGGCGGCGGGTGCAACGGCACCGGCTCTCGCACTCGCGGGATCCTCGAGCCTGTTTGGCGGCATCACCGCCCTGCAGGGACTGTCGTTTGCATCGAGCATCGCAAGCGGACTGATGGGCATGGGGCAGGCAAACGCCCAGGCTGCGTCCCTGGAAGAGAGCGCCCTGTGGTCCGACTTCGGTGCGCGGCAGGAGATCCTCAAGGGCAAGCAGGAGGCGGTCGAGCAGCGCAGGCAGCTCAACAAGGTGATGGCTGCAAACATCGCCGCAGGATACGCCTCCGGTCTCGGAGGAGAGGGATCGATCAGTCAAGCCTCCATCGACGCCATGAACGAGGCTGACTACCAGCTCGGCATCACGCGCGACGACGCCATCATGCGCTCGGCAACACGACGGACGCAGGCGCGACAGGCGCGAAACCAGGCCAGCTCGACGCGCGACGCGGGTCTGTGGTCGGCTGTGAGCGGAGGCCTCGACGCCGGGATGAGCTACTACAACCGCGGAGGCACCACCTGATGGTGACGCGGATCAATGCCGACCAGCAGATCGTCAACCAGGGAAACATCTCGTCGGTCCCGACGCTGACCTTTGCGAGCAGCGCCGCCGACAGCCTGCGCATGATGGGCGAGATGACGCGAAAGGTGACGCTCGTCACAAACCAGCGCCTCGACGACAACGCCAGGATCGAGGGCGCACGTCGCGGCCTGGTCGACGGCTATGGTGGGACACTCGACAACCAGCAGCTCTACGCCCCGACCATCTACGGTGCGAGCTACACCGACAGCGCCCTGTCGGCTTACCAGAACCGCGTGGACCTCGACGCCCGCACGAAGATTGCCGAGCTGTCGGCGGCGCACCCCAACGACCCGGAGGGGCTGTCAACGGCGCTCGAGGCCTACAAGCTCGGAGCGGCATCGGAAATGCCCCCCGAGCTGCGTGGCGTGTTTGAGGCCCAGTATGGGATCTACGCCCAGTCGGCCATCACGAAGGCAAACTCAAACTTTCTCAGCGTAGCGCAGGCCCAGGCCGAGGCGGATGCGTACCTGCTCAACCAGCGGATCCAGCTCGACCTGCAGGAGAGCGCCACCCTCCTGACCAGCAGCGACCCTGCCGTGCGCGAGGCTGCGATGACGTCCATTGCGGCCATGCAGGGGCAGCTCTCGGCCACCTACAGCTCGACCATCCAAGATGCGTTTGGCAATGAGGTTCCGGCCTTCGATCCCCTGACACAGGCAAAGGCGCTGGAGCAGTTCCGCACCGACGTCGCCTACTACGGCTCGCTCGGGTGGTACACCGACATGGTCGCGGCCGGGCAGGGCGTGGCTGCTCTGGCTGCACTGGAGAACGGCATGGGTCCATCCATCACGGTGTCAGATCCTGATACCGGCGAGGACGTCCCGATCTACCTTGCCGATATGCTGACCCCCGCCGACCAGCAGAAGCTCTTTACCGAGATGCGCCAGATCGAGGCAGCTCGCCGCTCGGCTATCACTTTTTCCCAGAGCCAGTTCGACCGCAATCAGGAGCAGGTCAACGACGACGCCCTGCGTCAGTTCATGCTGGCCGATGACTTCCTGGTAGGGCAGGCACTGCTCGAGGCCGCGAAGCTCAATCCGGCCATCGACGCCGCGACCATCGACAAGATGCGCGGACGCCTCGAAAGCTGGAACGCTGGCTACACCGACCCGACCTACCTCGCGTTCTTTGAGACGACACTCGAGCTGGGCCTGGACAACCCCGACACGGGTATGCCTTGGCGGAGCGAGGATATTTTTGGCCTGCTCGATGACGAGCGGTTCAGCAGGGAGGACGTTGCCGAGCTGGCAAAACTCTTTGAGCAGACGCAGGATGCAAACCACTACCGCAACTTCGCGGTGTTTCAGGAGGGCATGACGAACCTCATGGCCGCCGCTGGCCTGCCGGATCCATCGACGAACGCGTGGATGGCGTCCGACGACCAGAGCCAGGAGCGTTTCCGCGAGGCTCGCCTCAACGTCCTCGACAAGATCGTTGATCTCGAGGAGGCCGGTGAGCGTGTGACCCGCACCGCCGTCTCCCAGATCATCCGCGAGGAGGTCGACCGGATCCGCGACAGCCTCGCCGCTCGCACCCCTCTCTCGGACATGGTGTCCGCGCAGATGGCTGAACAAATGCCAGCAGACGCCCTGATCTCGTATATGAAGGGCGGCGACTACACGAACCAAGAGATCGTCAACTTTGTCGCGCAAAACAGCGCACTGTTTGGCAACAAGGCAGAACAGATCCTGCTTGACCTGGGGAACGAATAATGCCCGCCAACCCGCAAGCCATCGCCCACTACCGGAACCTGCGCGAGCAGGCCAACGCATCCATCCCCAGCGAGGCGGGGCCGGCGCGGGCTGCTGCCGCCAACCCTCCTGTGCCGAAGGCATGGGTGAACGCAGGCGACATGGACCTGCTCGTGGAGCAGCGCCCCGATGGCGTGTTTGTCACAGGCAAGCGCCTGCCCGACGGATCCTCCACGACGTTCCCGGCCATCCCTGCCGAGGGCGTTGTAGGCCTGCCCTCCACGGTCAACGCCACGACCGAGGGAAACGAGCCGACCGTTGCATGGAGCGACATGCCCAAGGTCGAGGAGCCCAGCACCGGCGAGCTGATCGGCCAGGATCTCCAGCAGGGTTTCATCGAGCTGATGGAGGGGAGGATTGGCGACCGTGCCGCCGAGGAGGTGTTCCGCAACGGCCTTAACCTCTTCTCCGAGGCCCGTGATTTTTTGGCCTCCGGCATCCCTGACGAGACGCGCGATGCGCTCGGGATCCAGGCCGAGGTCACGCCCTATGGCGATGCCTTCGTCGGCGCGGTGAGGGATGTTGTGGGCCGGGAGGATGGCGACAACGAGCTGGAGAGTGTCTCTGGCTCCCTGACGTCGGCGCTGGCCCAGTTCCTAATCCCGTTCGGAGCCATCTCGAAGGGTGGGCAGGCGCTCGGCGTGGTGAAGGCCGGTGGCTGGCTCGAGGCGTCGGGTCAGGCTGCAGGCTATGGCATGCTGACCGACATCGTTGCGTGGGATGCACACGAGGGGCGTTTTGCCGACCTGGTGCAGTCTGTCCCCTGGGCGGCCAACCCGATCACCGAATGGCTCGCGACAGACGAGGACGGCGACGCCCTCTATGAGCGCCTCAAGACGTCGGTCGAGGGTCTGGCGCTGGGTGGCATCACCGAGGCAGGCCTGCGTGGTCTGGTGACTGCCGCACGACTGATCAAGCAGGGGCGCGTCGCTCGAGGTCTGCTCGGCGAGGAAGGCCTGGCCACGCTGAAACAGCACCTTGCCGATTTCGCCGCTGACGAGACAGGAACGGTTCGGATCCCTGGCGGCGGCGGCCCTGACGCGGGCGATGTCCAGCCCCCTGCGACACCCGAGGACGTCCGCAGCGTTGGCGCCGATAGCGAGGTCGGCCTGATGACGCCCGATGAGGTGCGGGGCATGTTTGAGGCCGAGCCGGAGGCAACCCTGCAGGACGTGCAGCTCGCCCCATCGACCGCGACGGATCCCGTCGTCGCCCAGGAAAACGTCCGCATCAAGCAGATGTTTGAGGACCATGTCGCAGCGCCCGCCGAGGCGCGAGACAACCAGGGACGGCTCGCCCCCTATCTGCGCATGACCGCCGACCTTGGCGATGACGTGGAGCTGCCCAAGGGGGTGCCGCAGTCGACCAACGTCGGCAACGCGCCCGCGTCCCTCGCGCAGGTGGACGAGGCTCTCGATCTTGCTCGCGGCGAGGAGCTGACGGTCGAGACGTGGGGCCGGTCGATGGCACACGTCTATGGCAGCCCCGAGGTGCCTGTCGCGCCCCACCGCCTGATCAATCAGCTCCAAAACGTGGACGCTTGGGCTGCCGATCTGGAGCGCCTGACCCCTTCGCAGCTCCGCAACGTCGAGGACGGCCTCGCCGACGCCGCCATCATGGGCGGCCTCTACAGCTCCGGCAAGGCGGCGCCGGAGGACACTGCGGGATTGCTGCTATGGTCATTCCTGTCGAAGGGCGTTGACCCGTTCACGCAGGAGGCCATGTTCCTCGACGTGTCCTCGCGAGGAGTGCGCGAAGGTATCAATGCCGAGATGGCACCGTGGATCCGGTTGGCCCTCGACGGCAACTTCACCAAAGACAAGGTTGCCGAGTTCGTTGCCTGGGCCAAGGGCGTTGCGCCCAAGGGCTCCGGCCTCGCCGGGGCCGGGACCGCGCACAACCTGAACGCATTTGGAGACTTCCTCCAGAAAATGGGGGAGACGGGGCCGGATGGCGTCAGCCACCTGCAAACCCTGCACAACATGATTGCAGACGGCACTCCGTCTCGAGACATCCGGCGCTGGTTTCACAGCAACGTCCAGGGTGTCGGCATCGACAACAAGGTTCTGTCGTTCACCCTCTTGGCAGCGGGCCGCACTGACGTTGTGATCCTCGACCGCGTCCAGATCCGCAATATGTTCGATGATGGCCGGTTCGCCGGGATAAACATCTACGACGGCAAGAAGGTGAAAGGACAGGGCAGTGGTGCACTGACCGGCACGACCTTTGCCCCGGTGACCACGGGCGCTCGAGGTCTCGCCATCTACGAGATGATCGAGGAGGCCCTGCTGGGCAAGCTCGGCGAGTTGAGCGAGCGCCTCGGTCGCGAGATGACCCCCGGCCGGTTCCACTGGGAGAGCTGGGTTCTCAAGTCTGAGCAGGAGGTGGACCACGCCACCCTGTCCGCCCTTCGTCAGGGCATCGAGGCACGTAACCGACCGAGCAACGGCGGCCCTGGGACCGGCGTCCCGGCTTGGGCCAACGTCTATGTGCGCCAGGGCAAACATGCAACGTACAACTATGGCGTCAGCTATGGTGTAGACATGGACGGCGTGCGTCACTACAAGTATGAAACATCTGACGGCACCGAGTATGTGTTCTCTCCGAGCGAGTGGACAGACGCCAGGGACGCCTTCAGCAACCCCAAGAACGGCGTCATTCCCGCCGACTTCAAGGTTTCGGAATATACGGACGCGCCATGGATTGATGCGCCGTCCGTCAACAGGGAGAAGCTCGATGGCATCATCAGACAACACGGCACCCCTCTCTCCGGCACGGGAGGTGATGGCGCGAATGTTTCGCCGGGGGATGCCGGTACATCTCGAGGCAGACGAGGGGGCGCAGCCCTCGCCGGAGGCGCAGGAGCAGCCGTCCTCGCAGGCAGCGCAGGACAAGACGCCCTAGCATCGACTGGAGAGGATGGCCTGCAGACCTACTTCGATGCGGAGGGCAACGAGCGAGTGGTCGGATCAGACGCCCTTTTCGTCTTGGTGCCGCCCCGGCCCGGCGAGAGCGATCTGGGTGGTGCCGTTGACGCACCCGCCGGCGATCCTGCGACCGAGGAGTTCCAGGTCGCCGGAAACGTCACAAACACGCTCGAGGAGATCTACAAGAAGCTTGGCTGGATCCCCCCGACAATCGACGAGAGCGCGGGCAAGGTTCTCGGCGGCACCATCACCGACGAGACGTTCGACGCCCTGCGCAGCTCGCTGGGGTCGCCCTCCATGGACGACATTGATGTGGCGCTGGGGTCATTCCCGTATGCATCGCTGACCGAAACAGGACAGATCGACGACTTCTTCGCGGCGGTGACGGATGCGTTCTCGCAGCAGATCGGTGACGTTACGGGTGCCGCCCCTCGAGCAGCCATCGCAGGCATGCGCGATGAGGTCACGGCCCTGCAGAACCAGCTCGCCGACCTGACCGCTGGCCCTCTCGCGTCGGCCGATGTCAAGGGCATGACGCAGGTTCAGCGCGACCTCCTCGAGATCGATCTGGTGCGACGCATCGAGGATCTCGAGCAGCGGATCGCCCGGTCCGGCAGGGCCGAGCAGGGCGTGATGACCGACGACACGGTCGCATGGCTGGCGAACGCCACCGGCCTGACCGAGGACCAGCTCCTCAATCGCGCTACGGGAGAGGCATACAACGCACCCCAGCTCCGCGCAGCTCGCGCCATCGTCGAGGGCAGCCTCGACCAGGTGCGCTCGATCCACGCCGAGACGCTCCTCAACCCCACGACCGAGAACCTGGCCCTCCTGCGTCGCCAGGCCCAGATCACGAGCGCCCTCCTGCTCCAGTTCAAGGGCGCCGTGGCCGAGGCCGGTCGCGCATTGGGGTCGCTTCGTGCCAACGCCGCAATGCCCCCCGACATGCCTGCCGGTGCGATGCCACCCAACGACCTGATGCGGGCCGTGATGCTGGCCGACTACGTCGAAACCACTGGCGGCGAAGAGGTAAACAAGCGTTTCCTCGCGATGATGACCGAGGCGCTGAAGGAGCCCAACTCTTCCCTGCTCGCCGACTACACGCGTCGAGCCAGCGGCGCGTCGACGATGGACATGCTGGTCGAGGCCTGGATCAACAGCCTGCTGGGATCCCCGACGACGCATGCCGTCAACTTCATCGGCAACTCTGCCCTGACAACCTCCCTCCTCACCGAGCGGTGGCTGGCTCCATTCATCCCGACCGGCAACACCACGGGGCCGCGCCGCACGTTCGGCAGCTCGGCCGCATATACGTTCGCCCTGATGTCGTCGTTTCGCGAGGCGCTGCAACTGGCCTTCCGAGCTGGCACCAGCAACAGCTACTCCAGCAAGTTCACGACAGCGACGCGCGGGTCTGCGCTCACCATTGAGAACATCGCCCAGCTCCGAAACCGCGACACCGGGAACTATCTTTCGGACCTGTTCGACCGCTCGGTCGGGACCGTCCTCGAGGACGCTGGCCTCCTCCTCCCCAGAGGGACGCTCGAGCAGGGCGGCCTGACCGCCTACCTTGCCGACGGCCTGTTTGAATACTACTACCGTGGGCCAAGCCGGGTGCTGTCGAGCGCGGACGAGTTCTTCAAGGTGATCAACTATCGCGCGGCGGTGGCCGAGTACGCCTACATGCAGGCGACGGCGGAAGGCCTCACCGGGCAGGCGTTCAAGGATCGCGTTGACGCCATCATGGCGAGCCCCGACACGCTGGCCCCCGACATCCACTTGGGTGCCATCGAACACAGCCGTTATGCGACGCTGCAGATGGACAGCACGCCGGTCATGCAGTCGTTCGCGCAGCTCCGGTCTACCGTCGCCGGCGGCAAGATCGTCGTGCCGTTTCTCAACGTCATCGCCAATATCATTCGCGTGGGGGCTCACCGCATGCCGGTCGCAGGCCTTGCCATGCCAGACAACATCGCCCGCCTGCAGACCGGCAACGCGGCCGACAGGCAGGAGGTTGTCTCGCGCCAGGTGATGGGCGGCATGCTCCTCATGTCCGGTGCGATGCTCGCCGCGAACGGCTGCATCACCGGTCGCCTGACCGACAACTACGAGCAGCGCGAGGCGCTCGCCACGGAGGGGATCCAGCCCTACTCGTTCAACATGGGATGCTTCGGGGGCGAGGATGGACACTTTATCTCCTACGCCCGCACCGAGCCGATGTCGTCGTTCCTGGCGATGTCTGCCGACGTGTCCCAGATGCTGGCCTACACTGACAAGGAGCAGGACGCCACGATGATCGCGGCGGCTGCGCTCTCGTCGGTGGCGAACTACACCATGGATCAGTCGTTTCTCCAGGGCGTGGTCACGGTACTCAACGCAGCCACGCCCAATAGTCGAGACATGGAGGCGGGCCTTGACAAGGCTGGCCGGGTCGGGACCGAGATGGCAGTGGGCCTCCTGATGGGAACCTTTGGCCCCGCTGGGCCGGGATCTCCCCTCATGGCTAACCTGAACCGCACGTTCGGAGATGGCGACGTGCGCCGCGACACACGCCCCGATCCCATGGGCAACTACCTGGAGCGCCAGCTCGAGAGCGTCCTCAACCGCTACCGATCGCGCACCCTCGGCCTGTCTGATGACGTGACCATCCTTGACTGGGAGTTCGACGCGCTGCCAGTGCGCTACAACTGGCTCGGCAAGCCGATGCCCTACGACGCGTTCGGCCCAGACGTCCTCTCGCCGTTCCCGCAGATGCAGGCCGAGCATGACGCTGCGTTCCTGGTGGACGAGCTGGGGCTCGATCCCGAGCGGGCAGCCACACTCGACCTCACCGGCATGCGGGTCGGGCCGGACAACGAGATCCCTCTCAGCAAGTGGGGAGGCTACGTCGATGCCGTTGGGATCTCCGGGGAGTTTATCCGTCTAGGCCTCATTCCTCCGAGCGTCCCTGGGCGGCTTCTCGGCGTCGAGCTGACCCCAACCCAGCAGAGCCTCTTCGCCTACCTGCGCGGCCAGGGAACGTACATTCGTGGCGACGGTGGGGCTACCTACGCGGTCGATCCTGACGGCAACACGGTTCGGACTGTCGTCGGGTCGTCTGGTCTGGGCGCATCCGGGCTCTATCCTAACCTCGAGCCCGGTGAGTTCTACAACATGGAGGAGGCGCTCAACGCCGTCATCGCCTCGGAATGGTACGCCCTCAAGTCCGACTACACCGACAGCAACCTCGGCAGCGGGGCTGACACGAAGAAGGAGGTTCTCTCCGAGATCATCAGCCTCTACACCTCCGGCGCCAACGTGGGCGGGACGGCTCGCACGGCTCTGTTCAACCTCTTCCCCGACCTCGCGTCGGATGTTCTGGAGCGGCGTCACAACGTCCCTCCCGAGCTGCTCCCTCCTGACATGCTCGACGCCATCCTCAATTCTGGAGTAACGCCATGACGATCAGCAACCTCTCGAGCCGCACCGGGCATGTCGCCCTGGGCGGAGAGACGACCTTCACCTACGGCTTCGAGATCTTTGCCAGCACCGATCTCGTGGTCGAGCGCAACGGGACGGCCCTGGTCGAGGGGACCGACTACACTGTGGCGGGCGTCGGCAACGCCAGCGGCGGGACCATCACCCTGGACGGTACGCAGTTCCCATCTGGCGCGACGGTCGATGACACCTGGGTTCTCTATCGTGCGGTGACCAAGGAGCGCCTCGCGGACTACCAGACGGCCGGGGACTTCCGCGCCGTCACGGTGAACGCCGAGCTGGACAAGATGATCGCCATCACACAGGAAATGCAGCGCGACATCGACTACGGGATCAAGTTCCCCATCGAGGACGCTCTGGCGACGGGCGACAACACCATGCCCGCAAAGGCATCGAGGCTGGGCAAGTACCTGTACTTTGACGCCGTGACGGGTCTGCCATCGGTGGCTGCAGCCGTTGACACGTCGGCGGTCTCCTCATTCATGGCTACGGTGCTGGACGATACGACGGCAGCAGAAGCTCGCACTACTCTAGGTGCAGCAGGTACAACCGCAGCGTCCACCACGGCGGCGGGCATTGTCGAGCTTGCGACCGAATTAGAAACTGCCGTCGGGACTGACACCACTAGAGCAGTCACCCCCAACTCGCTCAAGGGCAAACTGCCTTGGGGCGCTTCGCCCGGAGGAACAGCCGACGCAATTGAAGTTACCTATAGTCCAGCCCTTACAAGCCTTCCTGACGGCCAGCTGTGCTTTTTCCGGGCGGCAGCAGCCAACACGTCCACTACGCCAACATTCAACCCAAACGGCTTAGGTGCATCGACCATCGTCAAGAATGGCAATCAGCCGCTAGTAGCTGGGGACATTGCTGGGCAATATCACGAGATCATTCTGCGATACGAGGCGACCAACACGCGGTGGGAGCTGCTCAACCCTGCCGTTCCAGCGGCAGCTGCGGCCGGGAGAGTCAAGATTATTGATAACGATTGGTCAACCGGCACTCCAAGCTCAGTGACGTTTGAGGACGCTGACGGCATGGACTGGAGCACCTACAGCTATTTCGAGATCGAGCTGCAAGGCTACATCTCGGCGACCTGCCGACTTTTGTGCACGTTCAGCCAAGGCGGGGCTTATCAAACTGGGGGCACTGATTACTTCTACGCCAACACGGGGTTTCGGTTCACTGCTGGTTCTTCCAACGGCACCTCAGCTATTAATATTCCCAATATCTACAATGAAATCTACAAAGGCAGCGCTCAGTACAATGAGATGTTCCATATGAGGGCCACCCTATATCCGGGCTTGTCTGATGGGACGAACATCTGTGGCCCTTACATTCACTGGAGCTTCGTATCTTCTGCGGCTCCCGGCGGAAACAGAGGTCATGCAAATGGCACTGGCTCTTTGCGAAACTTGGTTGCGACTGAGATTGACGGCATCAAGTTTGAGCAGAACACCGGCAACATGCCTAATGGATCGTTCAAGGTCTGGGGGATCGTCTGATGACTCGATATAATATGACGGGCCAAGGAGAGATTGTTCCTTTCACGCCTGAAGAAGAAGCTGCGGCTGATGCGATCGAAGCAGCAGATGCCGCAATCGAAAAGGCAAATGCCGCTGAGGCTCCGATGCGAGAGTGGGAGGCTGTCATGGCGGCGAGTGACTCCCTTATGACGAGGGATGTTGAAGACCTCATTGACACCCTGCTGGTGACTGAAGTTCTGTTGGAGGACCAGTTGCCTACCAACCTGGCTAAGGCTCGGGTCGAGAAGAAGGCTTTGCGGGACACCAAGCCATGAAAACAATTCTCACTAGTATCGAGGCTTCGTATGGAAGCGCGATGACGTATGGCGCAATCACCATCGTGACAATCCCGGAGGGGACGCCCCCGGCGTTTGTTGTCGCAGGTGTTGGATAAACCGACCAAGTTTCGTTTTGAAACAGTCACGCCGGCAGGTGCGTGTCACGATAGGGGGCGCGTATGAGTGAGACTTATCAGATGTCCAAGGCCGACGTTCAGAGGATAGCCAAAGAAACCGCCAAAGAGGTTCTGCGCGAGATGGGTTTTGACGCATCCGAAGCTCGCGAGATCTATGCTGACAGCCTCTACCTGCGCAAGCAGCGCCTGGGTGCAGAGCAATTTCAGGGCTGGGTGAAGCGCGGTGCAGTCGGCGTGTTCATCTCGGCTGTTGCCTTTGCCATCTGGCAGGGCGTTGTCGCCATTATCCATAAGGGTTGAGCCATGGGCGCCCCCGTTTCGATTGCGCTGTCAAAGCTCTCGCTCCTGGTGTCGATGGTCGGCATCTGGACCTGCGCTGGCCTTGCCCTCTACTGGTACGAGCTGCAGCCGCCCCCGCTGACCGTGTCGTGGATCGAGGCACCTTATCCCTATGCGGTGCCAGGCGGCCCCCTGCGCGTCGAGTTCGTCAGCACCAAGACCCGCGACTGTGATGCGCGAAGCGAGTTCACCATCGTCGATGGGGAGCGCAATGTCTGGAACTTTGATGGCATCGATGGATTTGCGCCGGTCGAGGATAGCTTCCACCTGGCGTACACGGTCCAGGTTCCCGAGAAGGCCGCCCTTGGCCCTGCCAAGTTCTACGAGCGGGTCACCTATGACTGCGGCCTTGGCAGGATCCACGTCGTGCAGACGCCGACGGTGCTGTTCGAGATCGTGGAGGAGCTGCCATGACACGCCTGGCGTGGAACAACATCGGCGAGGTCGACCTTGCAACCTGGCGCTGGCCCAACTTCTCTCCGGCCGAGCTGGCATCGAACGGTGACGGATCTCTGGTTGTGATGACCGAGGCTCTCGACCGGCTACAGGAGCTGCGCACCCTGATGGCCCGCCCGCTGACGATCAACAGCGCCTACCGCGACCCGATCTACAACGCCAAGGTGGGCGGTGCGCCCCTTTCCCGGCATAAGGTGGGCGACGCCTACGACATCTCGATCCAAGGGCTCGACAAGTGGAAGCTCGAGGAGCTGGCGCGGCAGGTCGGCTTCCAGGGGTTCGGCTATTACAACACGTTCCTGCACGTCGATATGGGCGGGAACAGATCATGGAGGTCATGGTGATGGAAACGGTACTCGACGGCCTGCTCAACGTAGCCACTGGTGGCGTTCTGGGTTTCTTTGGTTCCGTCCTCAAGGTCGGCGCTGCGTGGCTCGCCGAGGAGCAGAAGCGCAAGACCATGGAGCTGCAATTCGCCCAGGAGAAGGCTTTGCAGGAGCTGCAGATGGCGGCCCGAGCTGCGGAGACGGAGCAGGAGCTGCTGATTGCGAACCAGAACACGGCCCGCGAGCTGCGCCTGGCGAGCTATGAACACGACACGGGCGATGGCCTGACCACCTACAAGTGGGTGGTGGCGATCCTGCGCCTTGTGAGGCCGACGCTGACGCTCGGCTTCCTGGGGCTGACCGTCTACATCTTCACGGTGATCGTGCAGGGCGGCCTCGACGGCGTGGTCGATGGTCAGGCTGTGATTGCCAACATCGTCAACAGCGTCCTGTTTATAACCTCGAGCTGCACTCTCTGGTGGTTTGGCGACCGGGCTGTCGCGGCGGCGGGTAGCAAGTAAGTTAAAAGGGCGCGGGGATCTCTCCCTGCGCCCTTCTGTGATGCCTCCACCCTATCGATCACTTGGGCGGAAAGATCGTGGCGAGATCCTCGAGCATATCGTGCGTGGTGTCGTACAGCCGCTCGGTCATGTGGGTCTGGCCGGGCAGAAACACCTGAGCCATCCACGTTTCCTTCACCTCCGCAAGCCTCCCTGGGCGGGGCGTCACGGTGTATCCGACGCGGTGGTACGTTCCGATGTCCGCGCCCGAGCGTCCCCGGATGACACCATTGTAAGCGCCCCGGCGTGACGTGATGAGGCTCAAGCGGCCCTTGCATACGGTCTGGTTCTTCATAATCAGGTTCCCTCCTGTTGCGGCCCCACAGCGGTGCCGTCCATGTTATATGGGGCGCTGTGGTGATACGTCAACCCCTTATGTGTCTGCCTCCATCTCGATCACGTCGCCATCTGGTCCGATGTTGGTCACGCTGTCGCCCCTCGGCTCCAGGTTGAGGGCGCGGTGCAGCCGGTCGTCTGTGACCAGAGGCAGGCGTGACGCTAGCGCCCTGACAGCAGACTTCATCGCCATTGCGGCAAAGTTTGTTGCCCATGGTGAGCTGTTGCCCATGCCCTTGTAACCGCTCGACCCGTTGCGGATAGTCAGGATGTCCTCCATCTCGAGAACCCGGAACATGGCAGGCACGATGTTGGAGCGGGCTGTGGCATACGTCGCCACCATCTCGCCCCTCTTGGAGCTGCTCTGCGCAGGGGCGTGGTTGCACTTCGGATCCAGCCCGTACTGGTAGGAGAAGATGTCGTTCTCGTAAACCGCATGCGCCTCGACCGCGAACCCGGCATTGAACGCCAGGGTGATGAGGCCCTTGTATCCGGGGATGAACTGCACCTTGCCTCTGAACGGGAGCAGATAGCCCTGCCCTGTGACGCCATCAGGCTCGAGGCCCAGCACTGCACTGGTCATCACCGCCGACAGCAGGCTCATGCGGTCGGCCTCCAGCAGTGCGTTCTTGCCGTTCGGCTTCTGCGCCGCCTGGATGGCGTTCATGGTTGTGCGTACCAGCCTGTCCGGTGTGACGTGCTGCGGCAGGGCCGCGGCGAACTCGCCGTGAAGCCTCCCGAGCTGGCCCCGGAAAACATCAACGCTGGACTGCGGCTGTTGGATAATCTCAGACATGGTTCCCTCCTATGTGATTGCGTACAGTATCACCAAGCCGATGAACAGCCCAGCGAAGATGTGTGTGCGGGTCATAATGGCGCCTGCCAGCCTGCGTCGAGGGCATCGACCCGCTCTTTCAGGTCGAAGGCCTTGACCGTAACC
>Ga0070752_1001422_pt1 | contig 16795 bp, 28 predicted proteins | sample VirMetDEL_Aug_30_FD_77440 | JGI IMG/M metagenome (GOLD analysis project Ga0070752, IMG submission 77440) | Aqueous microbial communities from the Delaware River and Bay under freshwater to marine salinity gradient to study organic matter... | ecosystem: Environmental > Aquatic > Marine > Coastal...
CGCTCAAACTCGATCAACGCCACACCCCGGGACACCGTGCTCTTGCTCTTCTTTAACATCTTGGCGATCTGCCCAAATGATCTCCCCCGTACACGCAGGATATAATAGAAGACCTGGCGAGCCAACGCCACATCCCCAGGCCGGGCATTCCCCAGGATCTCTTTCTCCGATACCTCCAACTCTGCGGATACCGCCGTCAACTCTTCTTCGTAATCATTCATGCCAAGACTTCTCCTCTTCTGAAAGTTCTTTTGAATAGATATACCGTTGCACCTTCTCCTCATCGTAATTTTTTATCGCATTGTAGATACGAACATAGACCTCGTACTGTACCCCAAGTTCAGATACCCATGTCTTCACGATGCAACCGATCAAATCGCCATCTACCACAACGATATCTCCAAATATATACTTTGCTTTATTCATAAATTCGGCAACCTCTCCTCCAGCACTTTCAAACTCTTCTCCATTTGACGGATCTCAGACTCAATCTGCTCCGCCCAGATCCGATTTTTCCGAATACTGCGACCCAAGCTGGCATCATGCTCCGCCAACGCCTCCTTCGCATACTCAACTCCCGTACTGAGACAATCCATGGCATCGTTTAATGTGTCGTAATCAACAGCCACCATGATTGGTTGTGGACCTTCCGGGTCTTTCTCCACTATTAAATCACTCATCCTTCAATTCCTCCACTATCTTATGGTGATCCATTCCACGCCATCCAATATAACTGCTACGCTCTACACGCCACAACTTGCCCTCAATGTCACGAATCCGCTCCGTCCCCAGCGGAAGGAACAAAATACGTCCTGGTACACCAATGTAGTCTACCTCTGTCTCTTCGTTTGTCATAACTTTACCTTCTGATACACCTGATTATGTAACCATCCTATCTGATACGCATACGCCTCACTTGATTCTCGACTCAATTGAATCCCTATACGATCAAACAAGAATTCTACCGCATGGAATATCTCATGAGCCAAAAACTCATGAAAAGTATCTGAGTCATTCGAAACTCGCATGATTGTTGCACCACCGGATAACATCACTGTTCGACCACCTGTAATCGAACACGTCTCTAACGCTTCTATGCTATCAGGATCTAAAGTGATCCCCTTCTCTTTCTTTAAGAACTTCTGAAGCTGCTTATCTGTGTGAATACCAATATCAACCAGAATATCAAATGGATAAGTCCCATGGTGAATAAAAAACATCTGCTTCTTTATCTCTTTCTTTGTCATATCATTCTTCTCCCTATTAAAATGCACTCAACTTCCCTATCCATAAAGCACGGGGTCTCGACCTCAACACATGAATGTACATGCCAGCATACTTTGATCCATCCAATGTATAAGGCAAATCCCGGTGGCTTTGATGGTTTCGCTTCCGATACTCCGACAACTCCGCCCTCAAATCCAACTCCGTTTGGGTTCCTATTATCAAATCCTCCGGCTCCATGTCATGATTCGTGTGGAATGTAGTGAATCCCTCACGTATTTTATTAATCAATTCTGTCTTCATATCATTCTTCTAAATTATAGCCACAGGACAGGTTGAGGGTATTATGAGTGGGGAAGAATACAAGAACCCCTAGCGACCCCCTCCTCCCTTACGCATGCATAGCCGCACACACATGCTGTCCTGTGGCTTGAAATTGTCACTTCTGACCTCCCCTCAAGCTGATCCCCAATGTCTTCTCCGCCATCTCTACCGTCGTCTTCGCCGTCAACTGAGTAGCCAACTTCCCTACCTCTTCTGGACTACTGAATCCCCACTGAGCCAAAATCTCCTCCGAGGTCTTCGCCGCTGGCTTCTCCGATTTCCTCCGAATGTGCTTTCGCTTGAATAAACTCACAACTCCCCCTCCTTCCACATCTTACTCACCAAATAGCCAATCCGGTAACTCCACACGTAACTCAGCAACAAGTCACGTGTGTCTTCCTCCCACATCCCCTTCAAGTTGAATCCATTACGCTCGTAGTCTTCCGCCCATCGATACGCCTCCGGTCCCGTCATCGCTTTTTTGCGACACAGAATTCCCTCCAGCTCCTCATAAATTTCCTCAAACTCCTCCTGGTTTTCCGGTGTCCCGCCATCCACACAGTCATCAAACCGAGCCCATACCCCATCCACAAATGCATCCCAGTCAAACCCGTCAATACTCTCCGGTGTCAAATTAATCGACCTCCGCCAGTACTTTTCGTTTGTCACAATCCACTTCGCCATGCGGTTGAAAGAAAAGCTGGACGTCAACAATGCATTCGTCACCAACATATCCCCATCCCTCACAATCCACTCCAGCATATCACCCCTACCCGTCACTGTATGCCTCCCCAAGTCACTGCTCACTTCCAAATACCCATCGAAATACAACAGAATGATCTCCTCCCCTAGTGGTCCACCTCCCCCCAGTATCAAATGCCGGTTCGGGGCATTGTCCTGCACCACCGCCGGCCTGTACCCTCTCAAGTCCGCCTTCAGCCGACTCAAACTTAACTCACTGTATTTTGCTTCTTCACTCATAATTCTGATTCCATTAATTCCTCCAATAGCACTCTCACTGCTCGTTCGCAGGTTCCTGGCACAACTCCATTTCCGAGCAGTCGGAGACGGTCCACTCGATGGGTAGTTGGGTCCACCCGACTGGAAGTCCCATTAGTTGCTCCACCCAATCTGGGTTCAATTGTCCGAGGTTCTTCCCACTCGTACTGCTGCTCTCCGGGTCTTGCTGGCCATCCTCGCTGAACCGCATCCGCTTGGTCAAGGAGTCCTGCTTCTCCAGCCCCGTAATCTTGTCCCCCTCCGAAGCTTGTGGGGTCGGCCAGTTCTCCGGATCTATTTGCTCCCTCAGATTCGCTGGTGCAGTTCTCCCTTTTCGGGCCCAATCGAACTGCCTTTGTAATGCCTCCGGACTCCGACTCGGCATGTAATCCATCGTGTTCGGGGTTGCCCAGTTCTTTACTACCTGTGTCGCTTGACTCAATCCCCATGTTCTGTGTGACCCCGTCTCCTTGTCGTATGCCCTCTGTCCCACCTCCACAGGAGTTCCCTCCTTCGTCTCTGCATTCTCTGGAGTCCATCCAGGTTCTTGTGCCTTCGGTGTCGGCCACCCCGACGATGAACACCCGCTTCCGCTGGTGGCTTGCCCCGACTTCACTCGCTGAGAATACGCCCCACGTACAGCGATAACCTGTTCTTTCCAACTCTCTAAGGACATGGAGCAATACTGGAGTTCCTTCCGGGTCGTTCCAGTCGCTTCCTTTGAGCTTGCTGCTGATGATTCCTTCGACGTTTTCAAGCACAACCATCCCTGGTCGAATAAGTCCAATTGCTTGTCGGACATGGGGCCAGAGGTGTCGGGGATCGTCGTCGGCTGCTCTTGCTCCTGCACAAGAGAACGGCTGGCACGGGAATCCAGCACTGAGGATGTCCACGCATCCTCGAAATCTCCATGCCGGGAACGTCTTAAGATCCGTCCAGACAGGTGCTTCACCCAACTCTCCCGCTTCCATCTTTGTGACCAGGTTCGCTGCTGCGAAAGCTTCGATCTCCACATGAGCGATTTCTCGGACATTTGGCCAAACTCTTCTGAGTCCAAGCCCAATTCCGTCATATCCGCTACAAAGCGAGAGGTGTGTAATTGTTTCGGTAAAATCCACATCAGCCATTCCTTAACTCCACCACTCCAGTGTAGGGCTTGAATTCTTGTTGTGTCCAAAATTCACTATGGTGACCCACTACGGTTCTCTCATAATTACTCTCAACCACTACCCCCCTACAGATGTCCGTAAACATTACGACGAACTCTCCATCAACATGGATCATTAACTTCGGGTACTCCGGCTTATCCTCCGCCGGGCTGTCTATTCTCTTCGATTCTATCATTTCGTTCCTTTCGTTCACTACATTCAAATTTACGCGGTCAGTCTTCATTTCTTGCCCTCCACACATAAGGGATAACGATCCCCTGTAATCTCCTCCAAACGATCACGCATCTCCACTGCCTCATTCAGTGCTCTCGCAATCCACTCCGCCCTCTCCTTACTCGTCGCATAGCACAACGACGAATCCGAACCCGCCGGAAACACTCCCCACTCGCAATCGAACTGCACCGCTATCGATCCTATCTCAAATTTACTCATCACTCGCCTCCCAAAATTCACGACTCAACTGCCCAGCATGGTAAATCACATCCTCCAACGCTGTCTCTATCCCCATGTGAGCACTCACATCCCTCTCCCTAGTTGAAAATACTTCCTCGAAGGAAATACTTCCACTACTCACAGAAAACTCATACACTTCATTACTCAATACCTTGCCGCTTAACGTAGATACCGATATCTCAACCCCCTTCGATGTCACGTCCAACTCCAAACGTCCAGGCATGTTATCGCCCTCTACGGCTCGATCTTTTAACTCTTCTCTTAATTCACTCATCTAATCACTATATCATACCTTGTTAGAAAAACGCACACTTTATTTGCGGAAGGTTGGTTATCTACGATGTTAGAATATATCACAAGCAAAAAATGGGAGTATCCGTTGTCTGGGTAGTATGATGAATGCGGTAGCCTCCGGCCAGCGGGGGTGGGGGCCACCCCCTGGGGGCGGTGGGGGTGGGTATCGATCCGGGTGGACTGCAATGGGGTGGTGGGGGTATCGATCACCATCCGGATGACCCAGAATCAGATGGTGACGCAAATATGCGAAGCTGATGACGCAGATATACGAATTAGACATAATGACTATTGTGCGAACAAAATAGCGGTAGTGATCCTAACTTGAATATTTGCGAGCGTCCTTAGATATCTACCGAAGCGTCAGAGTTATCTGAGTTATCGTCATCAGGCTCCACTTTTTTCACCTTACGCACGGGTGCGTCCGCGGCATAGTAGACATTAAAGGTGACGCTACCTGGCTTACTGGCTCCAGGACCGTCCAATCCCATGGCTTTCCGGGCGATGTTTGAGGCCCTGTCAGCGATCTTGATCGCAGTTTCCATCTTGTATAGATCACCCGCGTTGGCCTGCTCCTCGAAGTGGTCGAAGGCAGTGGACGTAGCGGCAGCCGACCTACGGGCGAGGTCCGTTAAGAACTCTTCAGTCAAACCTTCGGTTTTTTTGGAGAGTTGCCTTGCCCTTGAATCAGCAAGTTGCATGGACTCCTGAAAGGTTTGTTTAATGTCACTCCATTTATTTTCTTTAATCTTTGCTTTGATACCGTGGACAGGTCTACGGAGGATGGAGGCACACTGTTCTACGGAGAGGTTCTCCTCGATATAAAGTTTCCTGAGCTGTTCAAGTTCCTCTTGTGTATAGTGTTTATTACTATTTTTTGCCATAGTTATGTAGAGGTGCTATTACTAACTGGATATACAGATTGAAGGGATGTTCTTAATGTCAATAGGTCGTTATCTACATCAGCGAGTTTAAGAGCTTCTACATCCCTGAGTGCGGTTTCGATATCTTGTTCATTCATGTGAAGTAGGATAGCATACAAGTGGCTTATATGGTATAAAAAAGTACAACCGGAGCAGAGGAGTCTGGGAAATCGACGAGAAGACACCGATGTGCCTAAACTGGTACGTAGGCATACCCTGACCCCCAAAAACGCCTTCTAGGGGCAACCATACAAGCTTCCTGACAATCTCAGCCCAATACCCATCCTGCCTGCACCTATCGCCAGTGAGTGTGTGGTGGGTAGATTGTCTGGGTCGGACGGTTCGACTTTGTGTGTCGTCGCTGGTATGTGACGTGTACGATCTGTAAGTTACGCCTGCGACGTTCATTGCTCCGGGATCTCCATCCCTTCTTGATCGGCTGCGTTTCCGGTTCCCCTTTAGCCTGTTGGTGTGGGGTCCCTGTAGTGCCTGTGGCGTTCGAGCGGATAGCGGATCGAGAGGTCGTAGTGTCGTTGGGTCGTGAAGTCGATACCTAGACCTACCTTCCCTTTTTTGAGCCCTGCGGGTGGCCTCAAGCCATCCCGCTAAGGGCGGAGTGTCGTTATATTCGACCCTTCCTTTCGAGAGAACGTAGTTCTCGAAGGAAGGAAGTGCGTGTGTACGGGGGTGTCGCGTGGGCGACGGAGCGGACGTGCATTATGCGGGATCGTGCGGGTACATGATGCGGGTTCATGGGGTTGGTGTGTACATGTACGCCGGAACGATGTGCGAGCGACGGAGGGCGTACGCATTATGCACGATCACACCACGTGAGCCTACATCCCCCCTGGCGATTAGGAGCGGAGCGACGACCCTGGAATGGCACGAACGCCGCGCGCGCATGCGGGCATGGAATGGTCGATGTAATATTTCCTAACAATTAGGCTTGACGGGGTAGTGGCACGTTCGAAGGATGGGGGTATGAATGATACCGAACTTCTCGTACACGATGGCGAACTCCATTACTTCAAGCTGACCATCACAGACAAACAAGAGGCTTCAGTCTCCGGACATGTCCAAAAGGTGCTCGAGTGGCGGGACAATAACAAACCCTACAGCTTCGAGGACTACTTCACCTTCACCATTAAATGGGACGGGGATCTTCATGTCGAATTTGTGGATCGCGGTGCTCTTACCCTCTTCGGCCCCCTGGAGGTCGTTTATCACTCCCGGTTGATGGTGGAACTCTACCAATGGGCTCAACGAGAAGTACCAATTGAACAAGACGAATGGATCGAGAATTTATGAATAGGGATAAATACAAGGACATCCGTAAACAACTCGGCACTCAAGCCACTGTTGCGGAGAAACTGGACGTTCGCCGGGAGACCGTCGCTTGCCGGGAGTCCGGCAGGACCACCATCTCCGTCGAGGCCGGACTCGCCATTTTACAACTACTCGCCCAGGACCGGGCGAAAAACAAGAAAGGATCGAAGTGATGGACTACACCCCCGAAGAGCGGCAAATGCTCAACAATGACCTCTACAAGCTGCAAAAGCACCGTGCGGAGGTCTCCGATGAACCCTTCTTTACTTTCTACGCAGGTAAACTGCTGACGCTACTTCCGAAGGGATGCCCCAGTAAGCAAAAACTGGATAAACCAGAAGTCTGCTCCATTTTGCATGACATGGCGGTGAAAGGACACCCTATCCTCGGTCGCCCCGAAGGGAGCAATCAGTATTGGCTCCAAGTCGGTGACCAGGCAGTGCCGAAGATCACCCTTTCCGGTGTTGATCCCGCGGAGTTTGATCAATTCTGCAAGACGGTCGAACAGACCCTTAACAAGACGCTCACCGTTGCCAAGCTGGTAAAGCTCTACAAAGCCATGCAGAAACACTTTCAGGGGGGCGAAGGATGAATATTCAGCAAGAAAACCAACGGGCCTGCGACCTGCTTCGCCAAGGGCATGTCTTCGATGCCTGTGAGATCTTTGAGGAGATCGTGATGACTACTGGACCGGAATCGTCTCCAGCATACAGCAATTGGCTATTGGCACAACAGTACCGTGATGACATTGATCACCGTGGTCTCTACATCGACCACCAGCGTTACCAACGCAAACATGCAGTGAATGATCGGGACGTGTTAAGTTTCCCGAATGAACCGGACCGAAAGAAGAAATTACGCATCGGATTTGTCTCACCGGACTTTTACGCACACTCGGTTTTCTTTTTTCTCAACGGACTTTTTGAGCACTACGACCGGGAGCAATTCGAGTTCATTTGTTTCTCTGACCGTGACCCCAAAAAGGAGGATCGCCAAACTGATGTACTGAAGAATAATGTGGATGAATTCTACCGTATTCATGGGCTTGAAATGGAGTTTGTTAATAACTATGTCATCAGCAAAAACATAGACATATTAATAGACCTCGCAGGGCATACAGCACAGAATCGACTGCCCGTATTTATAAGAAGGGCCGCACCCGTACAGGTGACATGGTTGGGGTATCCCGATACAACGGGGCTCAATAACATGGACTGGAGGATCACCGACACCTATGCCCCGACCTACCATTACCACACGGAGCGGGAGATTCTGCTACATCCTTTCATTTGCTACACCCCGGAGCCGAGCTGGGACCGCATTCATATCAGGAACTCCCTAACGGAAGGCAAGACCGTCTTCGGTACATTCAGTGAGCCCAGTAAGTTCTCGCCAACCATCTTGAGGCTCTGGAGTGATATCCTAGAGGCAGTACCGAATTCGGAGATGGTGTTCAAGTGCCGTAGCGGTAGCGATCCGGAAATGCAAAAGAGATTCCTGGAGCGATTGGAGAAGCAAGGGATGCCTATGGACCGGGTAAAGTTGTTGGGCTTTGTGCCTTCCAATTTGACTCACATGGCATCCTATAACTCCATTGACATTGCTCTGGATACGTACCCCTACAACGGAACCACTACGACCTGCGAAGCACTCTGGATGGGTGTACCCGTGGTAACGATGGTAGATGAACCAGGTGCACGCCACTGTGCTCAAGTGGGTCGGGCTCTGCTCGAAGCGGCTGGATTGCCGGAATTGGTGACCCGCAGTGAGTCAGGATATCTCATAAAGGCAATGGAGCTGGCGGAAAATCGCGAGAAGTTACTGGAGATGAAGCAGGGGCTGCGTCAGAAAATAAAAGACAGCGATTTGTGCAATGCTCCAAAATTTGCGGAAAAGTTCGGAAAATTCCTTCGCCATGCATGGGGCGAATGGTGCGGACGCATGCGTAAAGTCCGATAAACACAGGGCTGAAAACTTTTTTGAATTAATTTCAAGAAAGTGTTGACATGGGTGCATAAGTGTGGGATATTCTAACCACATTGAGGGACAAACCTCACCGACCTGACGGTTTCAGGAAGTCCAAAACGAAAGACAGAAAATGAATATTACAGAAATTATCTCAGCCCCTAAAGCAACCCTTTTAATTAAATCTGCTGTAGAACCAGCATTTACAGCATTTGGTTACGATCACCCTGAAAAATATACCGCTACTGCTCAGATCATCAACCCAACAGCGGAGCAAATCGCAGCAGCACAAAAAGGCGAACTAACTACAACCGACAACGGTCGTAACTTGGTTTTGAGTTACCATTACATTGATGATCTGTCTGACAATGTTACCGGAGACTGCTTGGAGTCTATTGGCCAAAATGAACTGAAAAGAAATGGTGTTGATTCAATTTTCCACCTTCATGTCGATGTCGTTGCGTAACGAATATAAACCTTCACCAATAACTTTATACCATGAAAAAAGAATACACCATCTACAGAATCAACGCGTGGCAAAAAGGCGGAAACAGCTCACATGAGCAATACATGGTCCTCCAACCTCATGAGGTCGAAGACTACATCAAAACAAATTTTGATCCCGAAACATGGGATGATGGGGTCTACCATAGCAGGGAGACTGAATACCTGACCGAAAATGAAGCGGAAGAACTCATAAAGTACTACCAATGACACGCATCAACGCAGGAATCCCTCCCCGTGACCTCTCGGACAAGCACTTACTTGCCGAGCATCGGGAGATCAAACGCATCCCGAATGCGATAACCTCTGGCAAGGGCAAGCTGGAGAACCTACCGACTGAGTTCACTTTGGGGACGGGTCATGTGCGGTTCTTCTACGATAAGCAACTTTATTTATTTGATCGGTATCACGATCTGTATGTCGAATGCGTACGCCGTAAATTCAATGTCACGTCTTTTCATGCGGCTTGGGAGGATACCCCAAAAGCACTCTGGAACGACTGGACCCCAACAGCGGAGGCTATTGCCCTCATTAAACAACGAATAAAGGAACGATCATGACAATCGCAGACTACTTCATCCTCACATATCTAGCAGGTATATCCCTTCTATTGGTAGGGGTGTATTTCTTGACCACGAAACGATCTTAACTTTCGCACCCTGGCAGGCATCACAACAACCCTCATCGGTTATTGTCTCTATTGTCATCTAAAACCACCGCCTGTCGGGGTGCATCACTTTCAACAAACTATGAACAGAATACTCAAATTACTTGGATGTCTCTTCCGGGGTTTCCAAAAACCGAAACGACAGTGGTTGGTGTTTTGGTACGAACCCTTTGAGTTCGGTCATATTGATCACGGTCAAAAAATGATCAGTGCCGACACAGAAGAGGAGTCTCGTGAAGTTTTCTCTAAGCAATTCCCACGCTGCAAGATCAGTGGAGTAATGGAGGTCAAATGATGCTTGCGATCAATATTAACAATCGGTTCCGACTTGTCGGGCCACCACAAAACTCACTTTATGATACGCAGGAAGGTGTTTATTGTGGTCCAGAATCGGAGGTCAGGCTTTTTGCGAGCTGGACACCCCAACCTGCTGCTCTTGCCGTCAGAAGGCTATATTCTCCAGGTGCTGCCCGGTATCGGTATCTTTCCGACGAAGAGAAAGAGATAGTGGATTCTTTTCTTGCTGGCTACAAAGCCCCGCCAGTAAAGGAAGGACACATTCACCTGAGAGTGGCGATGGATAGCAAGAACGCTTACGTAAAAGCGGCCCAGGCAGAAGGGAAGAGCCTGAGTACGTGGATTTGCGACAACCTCAACCAAGCGATAACATGATTAAACGACCGTTAGACATCAGATTTGCTGACAAAGTGAGAGATGGAATCAAGACCACTACGGTCCGAGATAAACCATGGCCCGTAAATACACCAATAATGCTCCACCATTGGAGCGGGAAGCCTTATCGATCCAAGCATAAAGATGTAGCGGCAATCAAGGTCACAGGATTCTGGACAATATGTATCTCAAAGTATCGGGATGGCTCAATGCACTATATTTGTGGGAGGAAATCAGACATTCCACTTTACCAAGCAGAAGGATTTGAATCACAGAAAGAAATGGATGATTGGTTCAATAAATTGGTCCAATATGGAGAGACTATTGAAAAAACTCTCATAGCATTCCACACAATTGAGTCATGATTGAATTCTTCTTAGAAGTCGTACCACCGACCAGCACCCACCAAGCAGGGCTCACCATCCTGAAGAACCGGAAGACTGGCAAACAGTTCGTGGGGAAGAAGAAGACCAGTGCAGGGAAGCAAATGCAAAGAATGTTTTGGTCATTGTTGCAGGAGCATGCCCCAAAGGAAATGCTGACGGGTCCACTTCAACTCCAGATCTGTTATGTCTACCCCTGGCGTAAGTCAGAAAAGAAAAGCAACAAGTTTTCGGGGTGGCTTTGGAAGGACACCAAGCCAGACTGCACAAACTTTCCGAAGACATTGGAGGATTGCATGACTGACCTCAAGTTCTGGGAGGATGATAACCAAGTTGCCCAATTGCTGGTCGAGAAGGCATGGGGTGACAAGGTGGGCATTCGGGTGAAGGTAGTGCAACTCAACCCGACCCAGCCTCCAAAGTGGTACAAACAGGAGGAGCGAATGACGTGAAGGGTCGCCTGGATCGAAGGTCGAAACATGCTGCAAATCCGATGCAGCAAACCCTCTTGCCGGAACCTTTTGACGAGGGGCCAAGGGATGATCGGTTGATCCGATTGCATAAATGGGCTGCGATCATGCATCCTGGGCGAGTTTTCAACCGTGGGGAACTCCACCGCATCACAGGAATACCAGAATCTACAATAAGAAAATGGGAGCGTCAAGCTCTTGAAAAACTCAAAAAACTGAAAGAAGTAAAGGAACTCAAAAACAATGGATACAAATAACGCTGAAAAAATACGCGATGCCCTACTTCAGGGTAAAATCGAACCGGGTGACGTGCCCGACGAACAAGTGCCGGAAGTGCTGAAGCTGTTCGCTAGGGACAAGAAGCTCACTGGAGCCGCGACGAAGACCATAAAGGCATTCGAAGGTTATGTGAAGAAACAAATCGAAGCTGGAGTCGAGTACGATGGGTTTTTCCTCAAGCCGGGTTCTGTAGCCAGGGTGTTCAACAACCTGCCGGGACTCCATAAGAAACTTGCTGCGGATTACGGATGCGATTCAGACACCTTCCGAAAATATTGCTCCATCGCCACCAGTGGAGTGGAAGAAATTGTCAAAGCAGGACTTCCTCCGGGGACTCCTCCAATGGTAATAGCTCAACACATAAATGAGCTTTGTAAAGAATTTGGTACAACCAAACAAAACGCACCAACACTGAAAGAAGTATAAACAAATGAAAATATCATCAGGAAAAATCTCCGCACCTGTTCGGGCTGTATTCTACGGACCGGAAGGAATTGGCAAAAGCACGTTCGGTACATGGGCTCCAAAGCCTTTGTTCATCGACGTTGAACGCGGCACACGCCACTTGGAAGTTGATCGAATTGACGACATCAACGGGTGGGAACATATCGAGTCTGCGGTCACTGATCTCACCAAAGATCACCATGGGTATCAGACGCTCGTTATCGATACCATTGACTGGGCTGAAAAATTGGCGACTGAGTACCTGTGCTCTATCCATAACAAGGATGGCATTGAAGGGTTTGGGTACGGCAAGGGGTTCATTTACGTGAAGGAACTCTTTGACCGTCTGCTCGGCAAATTGGACGCATTGGTGGATTCAGGAATGCACGTTATGATCTTGGCTCACTCCATCAGCAGGAAACATGAAGATCCTGGTCGGGCTGGAAGTTATGACCGCTACGAACTCAAGCTCTCCCGGCATGTTTCTCCGCTGATAAAAGAATGGGCGGATCTGCTGGTCTTTATGAACTACAAGACAGTCATTACCGAAGGTGACCGTGGAAACATTGTCGCTGGCGGAAAAGAGCGTTTACTGTACACCACCCATACTGCGGCTTATGATGCAAAGAATCGTCACGAACTCGACGACATTCTTCCAATGGAGTGGGATGCGATTGCTCCAGCCTTCTCATACAAGCGTGACGCTGCGGCAAAGCCAAAACCAAAGAAGGTGCAGGCAAAACCAAAACCGGAACCACAGTTTGCACCCGTCCAGCCTTTGGAAGAAGAAGAGGAGGAGGATGATATCCCCTTCGATCCGCTCACCGAAGAATCTACTCCTGAGCCTGCAACAGAAGTGCAAATCAATAACTGCAAAAACCTTTGGTTGCGATGCGTCGAGGATTTGGGGCACAAGCCTGAGCAACTGACAAAGCTTTGGCAGTTCTACAAAATTGACGGACCTGCCGGGATGTGGTCGAAACTGACCAAGCCACAAGCCGCCGATGTCATCGGATTCCTTTCCTCCAAGTTGGAAGGATAACAAACAAACCTAAACACACACGAATACATGAAAGTATCATTCAAAGCTAAAGAAGCAAAGTCCTACGAACCATTGGAAGAAGGGGACTACAAAGTTCTCCTCGCCACTGCGTGCGAAGGCACAAGTAAGTCTGGCAATAAAATGGCCAAACTGGAATTCCTTGTTGATGGAACCTCCAGAAAAATCCCTGAAACCATTCCGTTTATGGAGTCTTTGGAATGGAAATGGCAGCAGTTCGCCTCGGCATTCCAAGGTGAGATCGAAGAAGGCGAGGATGTTGAATTCGATGTCACCGACTTTATCGGGACCACTTGCTGGGTTCACCTCAAGATCGACACCTACATGAAGGATGGTGAGGAGAAAAAGGTCAACCGCATCGCCTACTACATCCCTGCGGACTCCGCACCTTCTGCGAAAGAAAAGGCAAAGAAAAACCATGCGGCTCCTGCTCCGGTTGAGAACGAGGACGAAGAAAATGATTCAGTTCCTTTCTAAAAGGTAATTCCTTGATGGAACTTCGACCGTACCAGCAAGAGGCTATTAACGCCGTCAAACGCGATCTCTGGGAGCATCAACGCATCCTGGGGATCGCGGCGACGGGGGCCGGAAAAACGATCATCGCATCGGCATTGATGAGTAAAGCCAACGGGAGAGCTTTGTTCATCGCCGACGCGAAGGAATTGGTTCGCCAGAATGCCGACAAGTTTCACCAGTACACAGGGAGGAGAGTAGGTGTTGAACAAGCATCATTCCATGCCTCTCCGAACGACAAAGTGGTCGTTGCCACTACGCAGTCCATCTCCCGCCGCCTCTACAAGTACCCCAATGATCATTTCTCCATCATCATTGTGGATGAGGCACACCGAAATACGCTGGGAGCACAAGCACAGGAAGTTCTCAATCATTTCCCGAATGCGAAGGTTCTGGGTCTGACGGCAACACCGTGGAGGAAGGACCGAAGACAACTAGGGGAGTACTTTGAGAAGATCAGTTTCGAAATTGGACTACCACGCCTCATTCGTGAAGGATATCTGTCCCGGATATTGATCAAGTCCGTACCACTGCCTATTGACCTGTCTGGAGTCCGCACAAAGCACGGTGATTACAGGGAAGATGACCTTGGGCATGCACTGGAGCCACATTTGGAGGAAGCCGCCCAATTACTGGTGCAGCATGCTGCGGATCGCAAAACAGTGGTATTTCTGCCACTGATCGAAATATCCAAACAATTCCGGGATGCCTGTGAACGGGCAGGGCTTTACGCGGTGCATGTGGATGGAGTGGATCGCAATGCATTGCCAGAATTCACAAAGGGGGATGCCCAAGTCATTTGCAATGCGAGTCTTCTGACCACAGGGTGGGACCACCCGCCGACAGACTGCGTATTTATGCTACGCCCCACCCGGTCACTGAGCTTGTTCCAGCAGTGCATAGGGCGTGGAACCCGGATTTACCCGGGTAAAGAGAATTTACTTTTACTTGATCCAATGTTCCTTACAGATCGCCATAAGCTCATTACTCCGGCTCGGCTGGTGGCTTCCAAGCCAGAGATGGTAGAGTTGATGGATGAACATATGGAAGAAGAAGGCAGCGACCTTTTGGAGTTGGAAGAAGAAGCAGAAGCTGATCACATGGATCGACTTCGGGAAGAGTTGGAAGCCAATCGTAGGAAGCAAGCCCGGATCGTGGACGCCATGGATTTTTGCCTAAACTTGATCCATGCCCCGGATGTCGCCAGCTACGAACCGGAAACCATATGGGAATTACTGCCGCCGACTGAGGGGCAATTGAAATCGTTGGCAAAGTTTGGGATGGATGATATCGGGATATCAAACCGGGGGCATGTATCCAAAGTACTGGACCTACTATTTACTCGGCAACGTGAAGGATTGGCCACACCAAAGCAAGTCAGGCTATTGACCAAACTTCGGTATCCTGACCCCGGCATGGCAACTTTCGAAGACGCAACAAGATTCATCAGTGAGACAATAGGAAAGAAGTGAAAGTAAAGATCGAAGGAAAAAGGACGAAAGATGATGGGCCAACAGATTACAAAGAGATTGCTCGAAACATTCTTGGTAATATCGATTGGCAGGATTCTCAGACGGGGTACTGCTTATGCCCAGGGCATCTTCTACACAGAACTCCGACAGGAAGCAAAGACACCCGTGTCAGCATTCATGACGAACTACCCCCGACAATTCACTGCTTCCATGACTCCTGTAATGCTGAAATCGAACGAGCCAATGCTTTATTTCGGTCTGAGCTAGGAAAGGCCGATGCCCGACTGGAGCGGAATGCAGTAGGGAAACGTAAGTTCCATAGGTCCGTCCCGAAGAAGGAAGACGTTCCCAACGATACTGAACGGTTCCTTTCGTACTGCTTTGATCCGGAAGACTACGTTTCTATTGAAGCCGTGCAGAGTGATGGCAAACCTGGTTCTGGCATGAATCATCTGACCTGTCGTAAATGGATTGGTGGCATTGATGGGGATACGGATTGTCTCCACCCCACTGAATATGGGGGTGAGGAGGTCACTGGATACTATGTGCGGATCAATCCCATCAAAAGGGGTTCACGGGGAACGAATGATGATGTCACCAATTACCGATACATCCTGCTGGAGTCCGACAACATCTCCAAAGAGAAGCAGGAAAAGATTCTTCGCAATTCCGGACTCCCTATCGCGGCCCTCATCGATTCTGGCGGAAAATCGATCCATGCATGGGTTCATGTTGATGCGATCAATCTTCAACAGTACCACCAACGCCGACAAAAGATCTACGATTCTCTTCCCGAAGAGTATGAGATTGATGGGCAATGCAAGAACCCATCCCGCTACTCCCGACTTCCTGGAGCCTTCCGCGGGGATCAGGAGCAAAAGCTTTTAGGACTGGGGATTGGGCCACGGGACTATGAAGCATGGGAGGATGCCAAGGATGAGTCTGATGAAGGTCCAGAGTTCGGGCCGAGGAAGCTTCTGGACTTCGATGTAAAGAACGACCCAAACAATCTTTTGGGGGAACGGTGGCTTTGCAAAGGGATGGTTGCCGGGTTTGTTGGGCCGACAGGAGCTGGAAAATCTACCCTCATCATGCAAGCCATGATGAACTGGGGACTCGGCAAAAATCTCTTTGGAATCAAAACAATGAAGCCGCTCAAGAGTTACATGATTCAGTATGAGAACGACGATGGGGATTTGGCAGAACAATTCCAAGGAGTGAGTAAGTCGATGGACTTGACTGCAAGTGAGCATGAGATCCTTCAGGAGAACTTGATATTTCGCACAGTGATGAAGCATGTCGGTATGGACTTTGGGAAAATTGCCCAACGAACCATTGAGCGTCACAAGCCGGACATCCTCTGGGTGGACCCCATTTCCATGTACATCGGGGGGGATTTGTCCGATGCGGAGTATGTGACGGAATGGTTGGCGAAGATGCTCGTTCCATTGGCAAAGGATACAGGAACCATTATCATGCTCGTGCAGCACACAGGGAAGGCGACCATGGACGCAAAAACAGCAAACATGATGACTGCCTCGGACATGGCTTACAAAGGCTTTGGCTCCAGCATCATCGCCAACACTTGCCGGGAAATGATCAATCTGGCGGAGATGCGGGTTGGACCAGGTGTACCCCGGACCTTCCGGCTGGA
>Ga0070752_1001430_pt1 | contig 16737 bp, 18 predicted proteins | sample VirMetDEL_Aug_30_FD_77440 | JGI IMG/M metagenome (GOLD analysis project Ga0070752, IMG submission 77440) | Aqueous microbial communities from the Delaware River and Bay under freshwater to marine salinity gradient to study organic matter... | ecosystem: Environmental > Aquatic > Marine > Coastal...
ATTTCCAGATGTTACAGTAAGTCCAGTTCCTGCGGTAATGGTTCCTCCAGAAACAGCAAGGTTTCCAGACGTTACCGTAAGTCCTGTTCCAGCAGTTATTGTTGTCCCTGCGGACATAGCCGCACCAGCACTAACATTCCCCACTGTTGCTGAAATATTACCACCCGTAGAAGTAATGTCACCCGATGTTGTTAATCCAGTGGCGGGGAGACTAAAAACACCCGAAATAGTTCCCGTAGTAGTTAAATTACCTGCTCCAAGGTCCATATTACCTCCAGTTAATTGAACACTATTGGCATCAAGGTCCTTAACATTTTTTAGATCATTATTATTGCAGTCTATATCCGCAGTTGGATTTAGTACTAGGTCTGTTGCGGCCGGTGTGGAGATTGTATTGTTAACTTGTATGTTTCCTAAGGTTACCGCTCCTGAAATACTTATTCCACCAACATTAGTTAGAGTTTTATTGTTGCAATTTATATTCGCCCCCGTGGGATTTAAGGATAAATCTTGAGTAGCCGTTGTAGTAATTTCCCCCCCACTGAGGATAACTGTACCTTCATTAAACCCCCCTGCGTTTACTGTCCCTGTAGTTGAAATATTCCCCCCAGTGAGAGTTGCAGTTCCATCTGTGAGTACCCCTCCTGTAATGGTTCCCGTTGCAGTTATATTTGTTGCACCAGTTACATCATTCCCCCCTAAGGCTACATTTCCAGTGGGGTTAAGGGTAAGATCACCAATGGTTGTTGTTATAGTAGGAGTGGTTACAGTAGTAGCCCCTACATCTCCACTAACTTCGAGGTCACCAGTTAGTGCAACTTCGGTGGCTGGGGCAATTGGACGGATGGTATCTGTATCAACACCTAAATCAAATTTGCTTGATCCGGCTACTGTTAGGTCGCTTGTGGCTTCTATAGTGTCATTACATACGAGAGTACCATCAACTGTAACTTGTGTAGTTGCAGTATTTCCTACAGCAAGGACGGTAGTATTGCGGTGGGTAATTTCATCGACGGCTATGGAATTTTGATTAATAACTTGATTAGTTATAGTTTCCGTTCCAAGAACGGTTAAATTATTTTTAACAATTAAGTCATCTATAAAAACTTTATTAAAATTTGATTGACGAGGTAAAGCCATTTATTATTTATAAATATTATAAAATACGTTTAAAAATATAAATTGAAATAAATTATTATAATAAATCCTAATGTCTTTTGATAAACCATTTCTTACAATAGTTACAGGAACTGTGGGTAATATACCCCATCTTAAAAAAAATGTAGCAAGTATACAAACACAAACCTATAAAAATTTCAAACATTTGATAGTTGTAGATGGTGTTGAATATGAAGAAAAAGTTAGAACCGTTATTAATTCTATTGATCTTCCTCAAGTTGAAACTCAAGTATTAGTTTTACCAGAGAATACTGGTGCTAATAATTGGTTTGGTCATCGTATATATGGTGCTAGTACATTTCTCGTTAATACTCCTTGGATTTCATTTTTAGACGAAGACAATTTTATAAACTACGATTATGTTGAAAAAATTATGAAAACTATAGAGAAAAATAAGGATTTAGATTGGTGTTGGTGTAAAAGAAATATGGTAAATGAAACAGGAGAATTTATAGTTAAAGATAGTTGTGAATCTATGGGAACACAGTGTCCTATATGGGATAGTATTTCCATAAATACCCCCCTTCATTTTATAGATTCTAATTGTTGGATTTGGAGGAGAGATTTTTTAATGAAATTTGTAAATTTGTGGTTTAACAAGGGTTACCAATATCCTCCAACGGATCCTGATAGATTATTTTCATTTTATTTAATAAATAATGTTGGTGGTCAGCAAGTTAAAAGTAAAAATATTGTTATAGATAAACATTTGATTAATTATACTATGGATCCAAAGAGGGCTAAATTTTATAAAGATGGTAATTTGGTTGTAGAACAACTTAAGATTAATTTTTTTAAAGAACTTAATTCTGGGAAATTGGAAGGACTTGTTGCACAAGATAAATAGTTGTTAATAAGAACATATCATAAACTACACCTGCAAACCCTACTGTTTTAAACCAACGTGTGAAAAAATTACTAGGGTTACCTTGGGACTTAAAATACAACATTGCTAGTACTGATATAACGAGGGTTGTGAGAGTAACCATTAAAACTTTGTTGTGCATATTTTTTACATTAAAGTATGTAATAACTTTATTAGCAACCCAAAGATACACTAGGCATAATATCCAATCTGTTGGAATACTTGTTGAGAAATTTTTAATATAATATTCATTTACCAATTGAGGGTGTCCTGAAAGAATATGGGGAACTCTAAGTAAATATGTTAAAATAACCAAAGTAAATGCAAATGAAAGTGTATAATTTATTATCATTGTGTATCTTTTATAATTACCCTTGATATTTTTTACATATAAAAATTATTTTAATTTAACTTCATATGACTTACCTGTTAAACGGTCTTTTAGACTATCTCTTTTGTAGACTGCTCTTTGTATATTGGTGAGTCTTTTTCTTTCTCTTAAGCTTTTTTTAATTCCTTCTAGTTGTTCTATTAGTTTTGTTTGGTTGTTAATGTAATTATTTAATCTTTTTTGAGTTTGGTCTAGTTCATAATAATCTTCCATTCTGAATGGTCCTGTATTTTTTTTCATTCCAATAATATTTGAAATTTGTCTTTTACTTTCTGTTATAAGTTCTTTTCTACCTGAAATTTCTCTTGATGTTTTTCCTATTAAATTATCTATAATTTTAACATCCTGTTTTAATTTAATTGGTGCAAATAATCTTTTTGGAATCTTTGCAACATTTTTAACTGTTCTTTTAAAAATTTTAGGTCTCATTCCAAATTCACTAGTCTGAGTTACGGGGGGTTTTTTTTCTGCAGAAATTATTTTAACTACACATTTTTTCTTACTTCCGGAATACGGAGTAATACAACCTTTTTTCTTTTCATTTTCAGGAGTTTTCTTACAACTTGCTCTATAGGATTCATAACGTCTCCAAACTGCATCAAATGAAGGCCATTGTGATTTTGGAATTCCAAGTTTTTTATTCACTTTATTATGAAGGTTGTATAACCATTTAGTTAATGTTTTTCTATTTTGTAGTGCTTTATCATTGAGATCTTCTGCAAATTTTTGATACGATTCTCTGCAGTATCTACAAGGTAGAACTTGTCCTACGTCTGATAAAAATCTTCTATAATAAATTTTTTGTTGGGGTGTTGGATTCCAAGGGTAGTTTTGAACTATACTATGTAGAAAAATCCAACCTGCTGGACCCCAAACTTTAGTTTGCATTCCAGTTTCCCCTCCTTCACCAAATTTTATTTTTCTTTTTTGGACCATTATTTATTATTATATAAGATTTTAAAAATTAGTCAAAGTATCGAATTGTATTGCTTCTTGTGATTTCCATGGATTTACTTTATATTTATGGTAAAATTTTTTTAGTTCTTGTGGATCTTTAATATCTTTAATTTCCATAGCACTTTTATAATAATATGGAAAAAATTTCTTAAAAAACCCTTCTTGATTACCATTAAATTCAGTAAAGTTTATTTTATTGTCTAATTCTTTGCTAATTTGTTTAAATTTTCCATTCCATTTATTAAAGTTACAACTTTCAAAATGAAGCATTGACATTTCATTTTCAGGAATATATTTATTTTTGCATTGTTTAGACCCTGTTTGTCTATGTGCTCCTAATTGCTGGATTTGTGGATTTGATATTCTTGCCCAACTTTTTCCATTTGAGTATCCTAGACATTTTCCCTTTCTGCAATCTAAAAATTTAGCATTATTTGAGAAACATTTATCTCCTTCATTAATATTTTTAAATACTGCTTCAAAATTTTTAATTATTAGACAGTCATCGTTTGGATATTTACTTAGTGTGTTAGCTATATTTTTACCATTGATAAGTTCATCATCGTCTACAATAATCATCCATTCAATACCCTCTTTTCTGAGTTTATCTGCTGCTTGGTTAAAATTTGCTGTTTTTCTATCATCTAATTGAGAACCCCAACTACCTCCTTTTAAATTGGTGGTTCGTTTTACAATTACGTTATTTTGTTGGGGAATATTGAGGTCTTGGTCGTTTTCAACAACAATCCATATTTTATCCGGATTTAGACTTTGGTGCCAGTTTAACCATTTTAAAAATTCAGGTGGTTTATGTACTTGTGAAAAAATAGCCCATTTAACAGGACCTACTGTAGAATAAGTGCTTTTTTTAGAGCGTTTACATAGTTGGATGAAATTATTAATTAACAAAATTATTAGTAAAACTGTTAGTATAAGTTTACCAATACTCTTAAGTTGTCTCATTTATTTATACACAAGAATTAAAATACTTAAACAATTATGCATTTAATAATTAACAATGACGACTATGTTGTGTCGCAAAGGCTATGGCATTGATAAGTCAAGTTTACCAGAAAGTTCTTTGCAAAACATTAAAAATGAACTTATTGTAAGCCCTAAACTCCAGGGAGATTATGGTCAAGGATCAGAAGAATGGCCTGTATATAGACAAAGTTCAAAAAGACTGTATTTACCAAAATTTTACGCATTGGAAAGATTTGGACCACCAAAAGACACAAAACCTTTAAGCGATGGTGACGATATTGATCTTAATTTTAATGGTAAACTTAGAGACCATCAGCATGAAGTTGTTGATCTTAGTATGAAGGCTTATAGGAAAGATGGTGGTGGTTTAATTAGTGTTTTTTGTGGTGGTGGAAAGACTACTATAGCATTGTGGTTGTTATGTCAATTGAAAAAGAAGACTATTATTTTTGTTCATACGGAATTTTTAATGGATCAGTGGGTTGAGAGGATCGAACAATTTCTTCCTGAAGCTAGGGTTGGGAGGATTCGTCAAAATACCTATGAAGTTGAGGAGAAAGATATAGTTATTGCAACTATTCAAACATTTACTCGTAGAGATTATCCAAAAGACCAACTTGATACATTTGGTCATTTAATTATTGATGAGTGTCATCATATAGCTTGTAAAGTTTTTAGTCAGATATTTTTTAAACTTCAAACTCCTTATATGTTAGGATTGAGTGCTACTCCTGATAGGAAGGATGGTTTATCAAAGGTTATTCATTGGTTTATTGGTCCTATTATAATTTTATTGAAGAGGGAGGTAAATAAACCAATGATTAGAAGGATAGAGTATATTGATAATAATTTCGAAGAGAAACTAAATGTGAAGGGACAAGCAAACATACCTTTAATGGTTACTGATCTTACAAAAATTCCTGACAGAAATAAGTTAATAATAGATCAACTTAAAATATTGTATGCAGAAGGAAGAAAAATTTTGGTATTAACTGATAGATTAGGGCATTGTGAATATTTTTCAAAATTTCTTCCAACTATAAACTTACCATGTGGAAAATACGTTGGTGGTATGAAATTAGAACAGAGAACAGAAAGTACTAAAAAACAAATAATAGTTGCAACTTATAGTATGGCTGCAGAAGGTTTTGATTGTCCTGATTTAGATACCCTTATTCTCGCTACTCCTAAAACTGATGTTGAACAAGCCGTTGGAAGAATTCTCCGTAAAAAAAATGAAAATGACCCTATAGTTGTTGATTTAATTGACTGTTTTAGTATATTTGAACGCCAAGCTGTAAAGCGTTTAAGGTTTTATAAGAAAAATAAATATATTATTGAAGGACAAGAACAAGATGTTAAGAAGAATAACAAGGGTGCCAACATTAGTAGTGGAAAAAAAGCCACTGAAAAGAAACATAAGAACCAGAAAACACTTACGCAGTGGTTATTTAGAGATGTGTAGAGAAAATACTTATAAAGATATATACATAGATAATGTAGAGTTGGGTGCTTTCATAAATTTAGAATCAATGGCTGAAGAAATGACAAGAATTATTATGACTGATGCCAAAAGTGTTTATGATGCATTGGGTCCTGGATTTCCAGAAGTAATGTACCATAAAGCAATGGAAGTTGAATTAAGAACTAAATGTATTCCATATGAAACTGAAGTCATAACTCCTATTAATTATAAAAATTTTAATGTTGGACATACTCGTGCTGATATTATTGTTAATAAGTCATATGTTTTAGAATTTAAAGCATTGAGTTATTTTAATGCTGACACAGGTATTTTACAATTAAAAAATTATATGAAGTCACATGGAATTTCTTGTGGTATAATTATTAATTTTGGTCAGCCAAATAAGGCTAACGAGGGTAGTTTAAATTTTCGTATGATTACGTGGATTCCCGAACATCAAAAGTATTGTGTATGGGATTGGAATGGAAATGAATTTGTCGACCAATCAATACACTCAAAAAAGGAAATAAATCTTAAGTAATCTTCTTTAAATTTACTGTACAAGGGTGTTTTGTAAGTGTAAAATTGTATTCCATTTTGTATCCGTATTCTTTTAGGGGGAGGGTTTTGGAACAAGTTATTTCATTTCTGATATAACTATTGCAATCATTTTTAAATTCTATTATAGTTGGGTGGTCTTTTGAGAACCCTAAATTGTCAAATTGTGCTCTAAGTTCTAAAATTTCTCTGAGTCTTTCTTTGAGATCTTTTTTATATTTTGTCATTGTAAATTATTGTTATTTATCAATACTTTTAAATTATTAAATAACTTTAGGTATTGTACTTAAAGTTTCTTTAATAATTAGAATATCTAAGTGGGTTTTTACTACAATGTATATTAATATAATACTAAAAAATAATATAATTAAAATTACCAGTAAAATAACTATAGAAAATATTTTAAATCTAGTTAAAAGACTGTCTTTTTGTAGTAATTTATCTAACATTGTTATTAATATAATAATAAACAAATTTAAAAAAACTAACGTAGTATATTTAAGTGTGTTATAAATGGTAAAAATAGGTGGAAAGAGTTTTAGTAAAGTTAGTAAAAGAAAAACTAAAAATAATGTTGAAATTGACAAAGAAGAACAGGAAAAACTTATAGAATCATTTAAGGAAAAATTAAATCCATTTGAAAATTGGGGTGTTAAAATAGATGTATCCCCATCCAATATTGATGATGGAGGTTTTGACCATAAAAAATTTAATAAAAATCTTTCAACAAGTTTATTGGATAAATATTTTCCCAAAAAACACAATGATTTAATTGGATTAGATAGTTCTTTATATAATCTAGAACAATGGTTTAAAGGAAATCATGAAGATTCTGATAAACCATTTTTAGTTTTAGGTCCTATAGGTTGTGGAAAATCAACCCTTATTAAATATTTTTTAAATGCTAATAAATTATCTTATTTTTTCTATAATTTGTACTATGGTCAAATGACAAAGAAAGATATTATGTTTAAATTTAAAAATTATCTACAACATGGAAATTACGATAAAGATTCTTTTTGGTGTAAAAATGAAAAAAAAGGGGAAAAACTTTTAGTAATAGATGAATTACAAACTGTTTTGTCCGATACTATCGGTATATTAGATATTTATGATATAGTTCTGTTGTCAACTGGTGTGACAGCCAAACAAAAATTTAAGGGTAAATTTGTCTATGATACATTCATTAAAGAAAAGAAAAATATTGATGTTTTAACTAAATTTAAAATAATATTTATTAGTGCAGATGGAAAAGGTAATAAATTACAAGAATTAAAAAGAATGTGTTTTTGTCAATGGATACCAACACCTATACCAGAATCAGAAAGTTTATCATGGTTAACACACATTACAAAACAAGAAAATATTAAAAGTACGAAGGAAGATCTTAAAAAGATTATATCCTTTTGCAAAAATGACAAGAGACTTATGATAAATTCTCTTTCATTTTTAAAAATAAATGATAACAAAATAATAAATATAGACAATGTTCTATCTTGTTTAAAAAAAGATGAAGATGTATCTATATGGGAATTTACAGATCGCCTTTTTGATAATATAGACCCACCAACCCATGATGAAATATACCAAGCTTGGAGTACAGATGGTTACATTTTAGAATCAATGATGTGGGAAAATTATATAGATTATGGAAACGATATTGAAAAATTAGCACAAACAGCTGACTCAATGAGCATGTCAGATTGCTATCACCAAACAATATACAACGGTGTAGAATATGATAGTGAAATACATTGTAGTATAGGTCTTTTACGTGAGCATTATTTTGCCCGTAGTGATGTAAAATACAATCGTTGTAAACTACGAACATCTTATTTAAATACAGCTTGGCATTCTCAGAGTTCTTTAGATCGTAATTTTAGTGCCCTCCAAATTAAAAAGTATGATGTAACTTTTGAAGAAATAATTACTATAAAACAATTTCTACATATTTTCATAAAGGATGATTCTAAGACTATTCCTGAAGCTCATGTTAGTTTTATGAAGGGTTTGTTGTATAGAGGTTGGGATATAGAAGATTTTGAAAGAATGCACAAACATTGGAATATAAATAATACTAAGAGAGTTAGGGGGTTTTCTCAAAAAGTAATAAATAAGATTAATAAAATTAAAAATATGTTTTAATTATAAAGTAATAATGTCCGAGAATAGAGAAAATACCGAAGAAACAGAGGAAGGATCATCTGATATAACTGAGAGACCTATGGTTATATTTCATAGATATAATGATAGAACAAATAGATTATCAAGTGTTTTACTAGAAAGAACTCCTAATGTGACTACAATGAATACTGATGATTTTGTATTAGATTACAATTCTATGGCTACTAATTTACTTTTAAATATAATAACTTCTACTCCTATTAATAATTTACAAAGAACATTACCGTTACTACCTCCTAGTAACAGTAGTAATTTTTGGGATCCAGTAAAAATAGGTTTAACATTAAAACAGGCTCAAGAAATACCTGTATATTCATTAGAAGATAATTGTTTAATTTGCGCGGAACAAAAAAGTAAATGGAGAAAATTACCGTGCAGTGAAAAACATTCAATATGTGATAAGTGTTTTGTAGAGTGGTTTTCCGAAAATGTGAAATGTCCATTTTGTAAACAAGATCTAAGAGAATTTATTATGCGTAATAATGTTGAAGAATAAACCTAAGTTATAATTAAAATGAATAATAATCAACAACATTGGGGTTTATTAGGTAATACAGCTTTTAATTATTCTGCAATTGATTGGAGTTTAAACGGTAATAATGATAATAATGAACGTAGTTTTGAGGTTCTCTTAGTCGAGAGATCTGAACAAGATGAAAGTTTCTATAGTAATCAAGAATCTTTGTATACTAAAAATATGTTTAATGATCTTTACAACGAACTAAAAAATAATATGGATAAATTAGAACTTGACGAAACAAATTTTAGTTCTTTAAATTATGAAGAAAAAGAGGATCTGGACAAGAAATGTAGCGAAATGACAAAAGATCTTGACCTAAAACTAAAAAAATTCAAAGAAGAAATTGTAAAACTTTGGAATGAAGCAAGTGAAACAAAAAAACAATATACCCAAGCTTGGGATAAACTAAATGCATTTAACGAATGTAGTTTAGAAACAATAAATACTCTAATGGAATTAGAAGGTGAAACTACTGACAAAGAAAAAACTGAAAATATTCAAAAATGGTTTACAGAATCACAGGAAAAATTAAAAAATCATTGGAATGTTGATGAATTGAAAAAGAGGTATGAAACAGCAATATGTAAAATTAATCATTTATTACCAATTATTCAAGATGTATCAAATCTAACAGATAAACCAATGTGTCCTATATGTTGGAAGAATACAGTAGATACATTTAATATGTCTTGTGGACATACACAATGTAGCAAATGTTCTGAAAGTATAGAAAGTTCTAAAATGTGTCCTATATGTAGACAACCTGTATTAGAAATTAAAAAACTATATTTTAATTAAAGAAATACGTAATATGTTATTTAGTGATGTACGTTGTATAAATGATTTATACATTAATAACTTATCTTTGTAGTTGGATTCACTATAATTTATGCGATGATACTACTACTACTTCTAGTGTAAAAAGAAAACATTCTTTTGATGAAAATGATACTTTTAGCGATATTGATGATTGGATTCAATTAGAACGTGCTGTTTAAGACTTTGAATAGGCTAGGGCTACTTTATAAAATTCTGTTCCAATTTGTTGGTCGGGGAGGAAAGGTTTTCCCTTGTAAGTTGGATTTTCTTCTGAGTATAAACTTGGAACAAATTCCAACTCATTGATAAAAAATCCTCCTTTGGATCCTTCAAGACCTGTTCCTATATCTATTCTAGTAACTACTGAAGGTTGGCCTTTATTTCCTATATAAATTTTAGGAATTACAGACATTACCTTTTTTGCTAATTGTTTTGCTTCATTAAAATATTTAACTGTTTTTTTACCTCCTTCTTGTTTGGGTTTATATACGTCATTTGAAGTTGTTACAATTGTATAGCGATATTCTCCTCCAATGAAGAACATTCTAAGTTCTGGATTGTCTTTGTCAAAACCTTTGATGTATTCTTGAAGAATTATAGATTTATATTTTGGTACAGCTTTGCTAAGATAGTTTTTTAATTTCTTTTCATGACAATTTAAGTTTGGACAACCTTTGAATTTAGCAAAGTCTTTCGACTCTTGTCCAAGGACAGGTTTTGCGATAAAATCTTCCCATTTGTTTTCTGAACGTAATTTAGTAATTAATTTTTTAACGTAATCTTTTTTTAAGAGTTTATCTCCAGTTATGCAATATGTTGGAGCAATAGGAATTCCTTTCTTTTCCAAATATTTATAGTAAGTACACTTATTATTAATAAATTTTTGATATTCGTATGGTGGATATACATTTGGACTCTTTTTAAGAATTTTTTTATATTCTTCATATTTTTTAGGACCTGCAAGATGATAGGCTTCTAGAAGATCATAAATAAGAACAAATACAATATCATTACTCTTAAACCTTTTTATTGTAATTTCATCAGGTTCAATAAAATCTACATCAGCACCTAGAATTTGTTGCATAAAATATCCTGTAGCAACGTCATCGGCGACATATTTAGATTTACCTTTGATAATAATGTGTTTAGGGTCAACTATTTTATTTGATAACCATGATCTTTTAGTATCTTTTATATTAATAAGCTCATCCTTTTTCTTTTCCGCACTTTTAAAATTTAAAACAACACCTATCTTAAGTTTAGACGCATTCATTTATTATAAATAAATATTTAAATTTACTGCATAATTAATTTGCGTTTTAAGAGTCTTTTTTTTTCTTTGTTTATATCATAGAAACACAGTCAAGTATTATTTAATCATGGGTGGAGGTCTCATGCAGCTCGTTGCCTACGGTGCCCAAGACATTTACCTAACTGGGCAACCACAAATTACTTTTTTTAAAAGTGTTTATCGTCGTCATACAAATTATGCAATGGAATCAATTTATCAAACATTTAATGGTAGTAATTCATTTGGTAAAAGAGTTTCAGCTACAATTTCCCGTAATGGAGATCTTTTAGGAAGATTGGTTATTGAAGCAGATATGCCAGTTATTTCTGCATTTGGAGAAGGATGTACGGAAAATAATGCAGGATATTGTCAGGGTGTTGGTCACGCCCTTATCAATAATGTTGAAATTGAAATAGGAGGTTCAAAAATAGATAAACATTATGGTCTATGGATGGAAGTTTGGTCTATGTTAACTCTAGATTCAGGTAAAGAAGATGGTTACTCTCAGATGGTTGGACACTCTGGTTTTGGACACAATCCTGTTGCAATTCACGAACCATTTGTTATCAATAACCTCCAGGATCCAACTACTGTCGCAACTTATCCACAAACTGATGGTGGTGATGTTAGACGATTATACATTCCCCTTCAATTTTGGTTTTGCCGTAATCCCGGTCTTGCCCTACCTCTCGTTGCCCTTCAATATCACGAAATTAAACTTCATGTTCAATTTGAAGAACTTCAAAATCTTCTAGTTCACACATATGTAAATGGTTCTGGTCAAACTGAGTACAAGGGTATTACAGCTGTTTCTGGTTCACCAGCCGCAGATCAAATTCAAATTAATTCCACTAAATTTAGTTCTAAACTATATTGTGAGTATTATTTCTTAGATACTGTAGAACGTCGTAAATTTGCTCAAAATGCCCACGAGTATCTTATTGAGCAGGTTCAGTTTGCAGGAAACCAGAGACTTCTTATTAACACTTCTACCACTCAGGACAACATTTTTAAGATTAACATTAACCATCCTACAAAACAACTTTTCTGGGTACATCAGCGCAAAGATGCTGGAACGGGAGTCAATGGAGTTCCATTTAACGACTTTACTAGAGAAGCTACAAGCAATCCCCTTATTGTCCCCCAATTAAATGTATATCAAGACAGTCCACTTAGAAGTGGCAAATTAGTTCTCAATGGCCAGGATCGCTTCTCCATAAGAGCAGGGGAATATTTCCGCTTAGTACAGTCTTTTGAACACAATACTCGTATTCCCAATAATTACATTTATTCTTATTCATTCGCCCTTCGCCCAGAGGAACACCAGCCTTCTGGTGCTTGTAACTTTTCTCGCATTGATAATGCACAATGGGAATTTTCTTTAGAGCCTTATGCTTCTACAAAGAATCCAGTTTTTACTCTTTATGGTCTTAATTATAATGTTCTTCGTATTATGAGTGGTATGGCTGGTTTGGCATATTCTAATTAGTATGCTTTTAAATATTTTTTATTGGTATTAGTTCGCATTTTAGCGCTAAAAAATTTGTTAGTAAATACTAATAAAGAATAATTACTTAGTAAACATGTCAGGGGGGCTAATGCAACTTGTCGCATATGGTTCTCAGGATGTATATTTAACAGGTGAACCACAAATTACTTTTTTTAAAGGTGTATATCGTCGCCACACTAATTTTGCAATGGAATCTGTTCAACAGGATATCCAGGGTCGTCTTGTAAATGATTCTAGAGTTACCGTAGTTTTAAGTAGATCCGGAGATTTACTTACAGATATTGAACTCCAGATTCCAGTTAAAACTGGTACCGAGATAACAGCTGATACCTATCCATTTAGAATTGTGAGAGAAGCGGAAATTCAAATCGGAGGCCAGCTCATCGACCGTATCTACGGTGATTGGATGAAAGTGTGGGCTGATATAGCACTTAGAACAAACCCAGATGATGATGATAAAATAGTAGCTATTGTGACTGCTAGAAATCGCACAAATTCAGAACACATTCATATTCCCCTTCTCTTTTGGTTTCATAAATGCCCAGCCCTAGCTATTCCCCTAATTGCTCTTCAGTATCACGACGTTCAGTTGTTTTTTACCCTAGACAATACAATTCAGAACCCCGATATTGGTCCTAATTCTGAATTAGCTAATGCCGATATTGCAAATACAACGGTGTGGGCAAATTATGTGTATCTAGATACTGCCGAGCGTCGTAAGTTTGCCCAATTAAGCCACGAATACTTAATTAATCAAAATCAAAGACTCGAGGTCCCCATTCGTTCTTCTAAAGGTGTTAAGATGGACCTAACTCTAAACCACCCAGTATCTAGTTTATTGTGGTACGCTAGTGAAGCGACAAATGCCATTGCGCTTCTTCAGTATAGGAAGGCTAAGATTGTTATTGATGGTAGAGATAGGTTTTCCATTAGACCAAGTGATTATTTCCAGAAGTATCAGCTCTATAAACACTTTAAGGGTGTTAATTTATTGTCTTCTAATCTACACTATAGTGTTTATTCATTTGCCATAAACGGTTGGGATTGCACACAGCCTTCTGGAACTTGTAATTTCTCCCGTATTGATAATGCTCAGTTAATTATTGAGGAGGGCATTGCCAACTCTGGTGGAAGTGCTGTTACATCTGGTACTCTAACTCTTCATGCACGTAACTACAATATCCTTCGCATTCAGAGCGGAATGGGTGGTTTAGCTTATTCTAATTAAAGGGATAATAAAATATTTTATGGATATAAATGGCTTTATTGTACACTAAAGGAGAAGTGGAGGAGTTTCTTGATTATCATGATAGAAATATACAAGAATTTATAAGATTTAAAAAGTGTTTAGATTATACACTTATGGGTGTTTTTTTTGTTAGTGTAAACTTTGCAGTAGTAAATTATTTCACGGATTTTTTATAGTTTAAAAAATATTCTTATATAATAATAAACATTGTATAAGAACATTTATAATGGGAGGAGGATTAATACAGCTAGTTGCCTACGGTGCCCAAGATATCTACCTAACTGGCCAGCCACAAACAACATATTTTAAAGATGTGTATCGTCGCCACACTAATTTTGCAATGGAGTGCATTGAACAGACAATTCAAGGAGATTTAGCTAGGAATGAGAGAGTTCAGGTAACAATCTCTAGAGATGGTGATCTCCTTACGGATGTATATCTACAGATTCCTGTACAATCTCAGACTTCTTCGAATGTTAAGCTAGATGCTTTTAGAATTGTCAAATGGGCTGAACTTGAAATTGGAGGCCAACTAATTGACCGTATTTATGGAGATTGGATGAATGTTTGGGGGGAAATTTCTCTTAGAAAGACTTCTAACATACAAGATCGTCTTGAGTCTTGTTTAAATACATTCGGTGGTCTTTCTGAACATTTATACATTCCCCTTCTATTCTGGTTTCACAAAAATCCCGGACTAGCCATTCCCCTAGTGGCTCTTCAGTACCACGATGTTAAAATTAATTTTGAACTTAATACAGATGCAGGTAGTGAAGGATGGAGGCAAACATTTTTGGACGAAGTTCTTCCATCTAGTACTAGATTCTACGCTACATATGTTTATCTAGACACGACAGAGCGTCGCAAATTTGCCGAAGGGGCTCATGAGTATTTAATCCATCAGCTTCAGTTAGAAGAATACCAGATTACAAGTGCCCAAACAGAGCATGTAATTAATTTCCACTTTAACCACCCAGTTAAGTATTTAGGATGGTATGTTAATGATAGTACTACCGATTGGGTAATGGCCAATGGTGATTACCAGGATGCTAAATTGGTATTTAATGGACAAGACCGTATTGGGTTTAGAGGGAGTGATTATTTTCAGAAGTATCAAATTTTTCAACATTTCAATGGTTGTTGTCCAGTGACAAGGGCCGTCGGAGATAGTATTAGTATAAAGCCATCTGTTTATTCATTTGCCATTCGCGCATCTGACATGGAACAGCCATCGGGTTCTTGTAATTTCTCTCGAATTGACAACGCCCAACTTCATCTTCGTGGAACGGCTCCTGCACTACCCGCAGCAGGCAGTGTAGTTGTATTTGGCCAAAACTACAATGTTCTCCGCGTTGTTAGTGGAATGGGTGGTCTCGCTTACTCGAATTAAATTGTTAGTTTTAATTTATAAAAAATATTCTTACATTATAATAATATACATTTACTGTAAGAAAATTTATTAACAATGGGAGGAGGAGGATTAATACAGCTAGTTGCCTACGGTGCCCAAGATATCTATCTAACTGCACAACCACAGATTACATTTTTTAAAAGTGTTTATAGACGATACACTAATTTTGCCATGGAACCTATTGAACTTCAGTTACCCCATGATATTGAAGATGGAAAAAAGATTTCTTTTCCTATAGAACGCCAGGGTGATCTTTTAATTGATTTGGAACTTGAAGTACCTGTCACAGATAATACATCATTGAGTTTGGATTTGGAACCATTCAGAATAATTAGAGAAGCTGAATTGGAAATTGGTGGGTTACTTGTATCTAAAATTTACGGTGATTGGATGCAAATATGGGCACGTTTAACCTATGCAAGAGATGATGCTAATGGTGATTCTCTAGAGGCTTGTGTTGTTGCAAGTGGAACGTCTGCAAATGAAAAAATTCACATTCCTTTTTTGTTTTGGTGGGTTATTAATCCTAGTTTAGCCCTACCCCTTGTATCCCTTCAATACCATCAAGTAAAAATAAACATGATTGTTGATAAAACAATTAATACAGACCTAGCTGATCTTATTGTAGGTGAGGCAAAGGTGTGGGGTACTTATGCCTATTTAGATACTCACGAACGACGTAAATTTTCCACTGGCCAACATGAATATTTAATTACCCAAGTTCAACGAATTTCTAAGGATTACCCACAAAGAGAAACAGAATTACAAATACCACTAGATTCACTAAACCACCCAGTTAAATACTTAATGTGGTGGGGAAATTTAAATGGCAGACAGGATAATGCTACAGCTTATTACACAACAGCAAAGATTACAATGAACGGTCAGGATAGAATTAAGCCACGAGGTATGGATTATTTTGAGCGTTATCAGCCCTATCTTCATTTTAATGGCTGTCCTCCTACTGAGGGTATTGAAAATGCCTCTGTATATTCGTTTGCCCTTAATGGAAGCCATCATCATCCATCGGGAACTTGTAATTTTTCGCGCATTGATGATTCTAAGTTAGTTATTAATAAAGATTCTACTGTCAGTGATGCTCAGTGGGGACCTGGGACTTGGTGGGTATACGCACAAAATTATAATGTAATGCGTATTATGAATGGTATGGCTGGAGTTGCTTTTTCTAATTAAAAAATTAAAAATGTTTAGGAATTCCTTTTAAATATAATTAAGAAGTTCTAACTTCCAAAATTATGTTTAAAATAATTATTTGCGTTTTCAAAAAAATTTTTTTCTCCAATTATAGTATAAAACATAACAACCAATTAATTAACCATGGGTGGAGGTCTCA
>Ga0070752_1001434_pt1 | contig 16690 bp, 20 predicted proteins | sample VirMetDEL_Aug_30_FD_77440 | JGI IMG/M metagenome (GOLD analysis project Ga0070752, IMG submission 77440) | Aqueous microbial communities from the Delaware River and Bay under freshwater to marine salinity gradient to study organic matter... | ecosystem: Environmental > Aquatic > Marine > Coastal...
ATTGGGTCCCTGGTTCGAGTCCAGGTCGCGGAGCCAACTTCCTATCGGGGTATAGCGCAGTCCGGTAGCGCGCTTGCTTTGGGAGCAAGATGTCGGGAGTTCGAATCCCCCTACCCCGACCATTTTTGGGTCGTTAGCTCAGTTGGTAGAGCAGTTGGCTTTTAACCAATTGGTCGTAGGTTCGAATCCTACACGACCCACCACTACAACGAACAAGCCCGCCTAGTGCGGGCTTTTTCGTTTCTGCATTTCAGATTTCCACCTGAGTGCCTAGCTCGATCACCCGGTTCAGTGGCAGATTGAAGAAGCGCAGGCTGCTGTTGGCATTTTTCAACATGAACGAGAACAGCAGCTCTCGCCAGCGGGCCATGCCGAAGCGGCGGGGCGAGACCACCGTTTCCCGGCTGATGAAGTAGGTGGTGTGCATCGGCTCGAAGCTCAGCCCCGGCACATGACAGTGGCTGAGCGCCAACGGCACATCAGGGCGCTCGCTGAAGCCGAAATGCAGCACTACGCGGTAGAAGCCTTCGGCATGTTCTTCAACCTGTGCGCGCTTGCTCGAGGCAACGCGCGGGCTGTCCTCGCTGACCACTGTCAGCAGTACCACTTTCTCGTGCAGTACCTGATTGTGCAGCAGGTTATGCAGCAGTGCGTGCGGCACGCTGTCGGTGCGCGCAGTCAGAAACACCGCGGTGCCTTTTACCCGATGCGGGGGCTGGCGGGCGATGCTGTCGCTGAATACCTCGAGTGGCAGGGCGTTTTCGCCCAGACGCTCGAAGACGATCTCCTTGCCGCGCTTCCAGGTGGTCATCAGCACGAACAGGACGATACCGGCGACCAGCGGGAAGGCGCCGCCGGCCAGTACCTTGGGCAGGTTGGCGATGAAGAACAGACTGTCGACAAGCAGGAAGCCAGCGAGTATCGGCAGCGATAGCCACTTAGGCAGGTTCCACAACAGCAGCATCACGGCAGCGGCCAGCAGCGTGGTGATCAGCATGGTACCGGTCACGGCCACGCCATAGGCAGAAGCGAGGGCACTGGATGAGCCGAAACCGAGCACCAGCAGCACGACGCCGATCATCAGCATCCAGTTCACCGTGCCGATGTAGATCTGCCCCTGTTCGGTCTCCGATGTGTGCTGGATGAACATGCGCGGGATGTAGCCCAGCTGGATGGCCTGGTGGGTCAGCGAGAATGCGCCGGAGATCACGGCCTGGGAGGCGATCACCGTGGCCAGGGTGGACAGTGCCACCATCGGCAGCAGCGCCCAGTTCGGTGTCAGCAGGAAGAACGGGTTGTGCGCAGCGGCCGGGTTGGCGAGGATCAGCGCACCCTGGCCCATGTAGTTGAGCAGCAGGCCGGGGAGCACCAGAAAGAACCAGGCGCGGGCGATGGGTTTGCGGCCGAAGTGACCCATGTCGGCATACAGCGCCTCGGCGCCCGTCAGTGCCAGCACCACGGCACCGAGGATGGCCACGCCGATGCCGGGGTGGACGATGAAGAAGTGGATGCACCAGTACGGGTTCAGCGCTTTGAGCACCTCCGGATACTGGCTGATGCCATGGATACCCAGTATGGCGAGCACGCTGAACCACAGCAGCATGATTGGTCCGAACATGATGCCAAGGCGCGCCGTGCCATGCTTCTGGATCAGGAACAGGCTGATCAGGATCACCAGTGCCAGTGGCACGACCCAGTGCTCAATGCCGTCGAAGGCGACCTGCAGGCCTTCGACCGCCGACAGCACCGAGATTGCCGGGGTGATCATGCTGTCACCGAAGAACAGCGCCGCCCCGAACAAGCCGATCAACAGCAGCACCTTGCGCAGGCGTGGGTAGTTGCGTGCGGCACGTTGGGCCAGCGAGGTGAGGGCCATGACACCGCCTTCGCCGTCATTATCCGCACGCAGAATGAACAGTACGTATTTGATCGAGACCACCCAGATCAACGACCAGATGATCAGCGAGAGGATGCCCAGTACGCCCTCATGGTTGGGCGCTACGCCGTAGTTGAAAACTTCCTTCAGGGTGTACAGCGGGCTGGTGCCGATGTCGCCGTAGACCACGCCAGTGGCGGCGATGAGCAATGCAAGAGCTGAGGGTTTGGCGGCAGGCGTTTTGCTTGGGTGCATCTGCGATGCTCCGTTGCAGGCGGATTCTGGAATGGGGGCGTCAGGTGGCTGTCGAGCCTGTGGATCGGCTCAAGGCGGGGCGTTGCTGGGTCATTGCGTATTCATGCGCGATGCCTCGAATGGGCAGGTGTTGGCGAGCAGGACGCCCGCCAGCGACTGGGGCGTCCGTGCCCCAGTATAGACAGCTTCAGTGCAGCTTGAGGCGTGGCTCGGTGCTGCGCCCGATGCGGTCGCTGAGCATCAGTAGCAGGGTGCGCGGCACGCCATACAGGGCCATCTGGTGCATGCGATAGAGCGACACGTAGAACACCCGCGCCAGCCAGCCTTCGAGCATCACGCTGCCGGTCAGGTTGCCCATCAGGTTGCCGACTGCCGAGAAGCTCGATAGCGAGATCAGCGAGCCGTAGTCGCGATAGCGGTACTCCGGCAGCGGTTGGCCCGCGATCTTCAAACGTAGCGACTTGGCCAGCAGCGATGCTTGCTGATGTGCGGCCTGGGCACGCGGTGGTACGTTGCGGCCCTCATCGCCCGGCTGTGGGCAGGCAGCGCAGTCGCCGAAGGCGAACACGTCATCGTCCACTGTCGTTTGCAGAGTCGGGCGAACCTGCAGCTGATTGATGCGGTTGCTCTCCAGGCCGTTGAGGTCCTTGAGAAAACCGGGGGCACGGATACCGGCAGCCCAGACTTTCAGACTGGCCGGGATGAAGTTGCCGTCGGCAGTTTTCAGGCCTTCGGCAGTCACTTCGCTGACGGCGGCGCCGGTCAGTACAGTGACGCCGAGTTTCTCCAGGGTCTGGTGCACCGGGCGAGCGATGCGCTCGGGCAGGGCTGGCAGTACACGCGGCCCCGCTTCGATCAGGGTGATGCGCATGTCTTCGGGGCGAATGCGATTGAGGCCATAGGCAGCCAGCTGTTTGGCGGCGTGGTGCAGTTCGGCGGCCAGTTCGACGCCCGTGGCGCCGGCGCCGACGATGGCGATGTCGATCCTCGAGCCGTCTTCACTCTCGCTGGCATGTGCGCGCAGGTAGTGGCTGAGCATGCGCCGGTGGAAGCGTTCGGCCTGCGCACGGGTGTCGAGGAAAATGCAGTGCTCGGCGGCGCCAGGGGTGCCGAAGTCATTGGTGGTGCTGCCGACGGCGATCACTAGGCTGTCATAGCTGATACTGCGCTCAGGCATCAGCACCAGGCCGTCGTCATCCAGCGTGGGGGCCAGGGTAATGCTCTTGCCAGCGCGGTCGAGACCGGACATGCGCCCGAGCTGGAACTCGAAATGATTCCACTTGGCCTGGGCCACGTAGTTCAGTTCGTCTTCCGAGGAGTTCAGCGAGCCGGCGGCCACTTCGTGCAGCAGGGGTTTCCAGATGTGGGTGAGGTTGGCGTCGACCAGGATGATTCGGGCTGCGCCACTCTTGCCCAGTTTTCTACCAAGGCGGGTGGCCAGTTCCAAACCGCCGGCGCCGCCGCCGACAATCACGATGCGATGGGACATGGATAGTGCTCACAAGGCTTTGAAAAAGGCGGTGTGAGTGCGAGAGGGCGAGCGCGAGGCAGCTCATAGCACCAGTCGACTCAGAAAACGGCTCAGCAGACCCAGGCCGATGACAATGACCAGCACCACGGTGAGCAGGCGCCAGACGCGAAACGGCTGCCGTTCGACCTGATGCTGCGGTGCGCTCAGGTAGTGGTCGACTTTCTGCTGGTCTTCGGGGCTCAGGCGGCTGGTCATGGGCGGGCCTCTGCTTGAATGCGACTATTCTAGGCGTGCCCGCCAGCCTTGGCGAGCGTCGTTGTCCTGCGGGTCAGATATCGTTTCGAGTGTTTCCACACTTACCGCGTCGTCCAGGCGGATGATGCCGCCCTGTATCACGCGGGCGGTGATACCGCCATGGCCGCGCATAGCCTGGAAGGTACCGCGCCCGAGGTGCTCCTCCAGGCGGGCGCAGGGCTGGCACCAGCCGGTGGTTTCCAGTATGGCCTGGCCAATACGAAAGCGGCGGCCCTTGAGGCTGAACAGGTTGATGCCGGCGACCGCGATATTGCGGCGCAGCTCGCTTGGCTCCATCGGCGTATCGCGGCCAAGCAGACCTGCGACGACGGCCAGGTGCTCCCATTGAATCAGGGTGACCTGCCGCGCATTGCGTGGCCCCGGGCGGCTGTGATCACCAGTCAGGCCGGCTTCACGCCGAGCTTCCACTGCCTCGACTTCAAGCATGGCCTCACGCGCCTTGGGGCGCACACCTATCCAGCGTACCTGGCCGACCTGCGGCACATCGGCCAGCAATTCCTGCAATGGGCTCATAGGCCGATACCAATGTCGAACAACAGGCTGCGTCCGAGGTTCTGCCGCAGAAAGTCCGGCGCGTCCGGGTGGGCGAACAGTACGCGGGCGAAGCGCGGACCAACCAGCGACAGTGAGCGCCAGCCCTGGCGCAGATATTCGGTCGGTGGCGGGAAGTGGCTGTTGCAGTCGAGTACGGCGCGTTTGAGGCTGACGAAGGCGACCAGGTCAAGCTCGCCCAGATCGATGCCGCGTTCGCGATAATTGTGCGCCTTCTTGCGCAAGGTCGGCGCCAGGCGTGCCTGCATCTCACTGGCAGGAATACGCTTGGGGCGTGCCTCGCGGCGCACCAGCTGGCTCAGGGAAAATGCGCTGCGGCGCCGCTCCAGTTCCGCGCGCCACTCGTCATTGAGACGGCGACCTTCGTCGAGTACGAAGAACACTTCGAAATTGGCGTCGCGAAACAGCACGTCGGGCGGCTCCTGGCCGCTGGGCGTGAAATCGTCGTGATGGTGGCGCACATTCAGCGCTTGCAGCAGGCGCTGGCAAACCCAGCGTTCGCGCTCCCATTTCTTCGCGTTGGAGAGGAAGGCATTGGCCTGTTCGGCCTGGTGCGTGAGTAGGCGCAGATAATCGGAATCGTCCATGTCCAGAGCTTAGCTGTAGCGCAGGCTGGCATGCTAGCGCTTACCGTGTGATGAGCCGGGTAATCGCTTGAATGTTCCGAGTGCTAGGGGCTGTATGAAGACAGCCGTCATTCCCGAGTGGTGGCACAGCGGCTCCATCGCCGAACAGCGCTTGTGCTGGCCCGAAGGGGAATCATTGGCCGTAGCACCGAGCCGCTGGACCCCGCTTGCACGGGGGAATCCGCTAAGGACACTCTGGAAATAACTCCACACCGTCACTCCCGCGAAGGCGGGAGCCCAGGTGCTGCCGGGTTCTGGATTCCCGGCTGCGCGGGAATGACGACTATTTCAGTCCACTCCTAAGCCATCCAGGCGCTCTGGATTTAGGCCAGTAGGGCTCAATGCATTCGCTAGGGAATAGGGGTAAACCGCTTCGTCACTCCGGCGCAGGTTGTGACGCCTGCGAGGGGGCATCGGAAACCTCAGCAGTGAACATCTTGCCCGTTCTTGCTCGATTGCTCAGGCAGAGCAAGTGCCGGTGTAGACTGCCTGGCACGGCGAAAAATGAAGGAGAGGGTGTGCGCACATGATCGCTTCCAACCTGCTGGCATTTTCCACCTTGTTCGGTGGCTGGCTGATCTATGGGCTGGCGCTGCTCTGGGCGGTGGCGCGGGCGCCCTGGGTCGAGTTGTTCAGCGATCTGCGCCGCCAGCATCTGCTGTTCGGCACCATGCTCGCACTGTTTCTGCTGTGGCTGGTGCGCCGCGATTTCGACTCCGGGCTTTCCTATCATTTCATCGGCATGACTGCCGTAACCCTGCTGCTCGACTGGCCTCTGGCCGTGCTTTCAGGCCTGGCCGCGCAGCTTGGCCTGCTGGCTGTCGGCCGCATGGATCTGGCTTCGCTTGGCGTCAACGGGGTGCTGCTGGTGCTGATACCTGTGCTGTTCACCGAACTGTGTGCGATCCGCGTAGAGCGTGCACAGCCGCGTAACCTGTTCGTCTATATCTTCTTCTGCGGATTCTTCCCGGCGGCATTGGCTACGCTGATGACCCTGCTCGGCGGTCTCGCCCTGTTATGGATGGACGGTCTGTTCCCTATGCCGCCCTGGCTGGACGACTTCGCCGGCTACCTGTGGTTGGTGGCGTTCCCCGAGGCCTTTATCAACGGCACCATCGTCACGGCGCTGGTGGTGTTCTATCCGGACTGGCTGGAAACCTTCAACCGCAGTCGTTACCTGCAAGCGCCCTGGAAGGAGGGTGACCGCGGCGAGTGAATGACCCTGTATTGGCCGATTGAATGCCTTCGAGCGGATTGATCCCCGTCAATATCCGAAGCGGTCCTGCCGCCATGCTGTGAAAAACCTATCCGAGGGACTCGAACATGAGTGTTCACAGCTGGGCGAGAGACGCTGTTCAGAATGGTCTGCATGACGCCGAAGTGCAGGGCTACGAGCCGGTGGTGGCATTGCGTGCGCTGCTGTCGGAGGTCGTGCGGCAGAGCAAGGCGCTGCGTGAACCCCAGGAACTGGCGCACGAACTGCAGTTTCTCGCCGACAACCTCGACGATGATCGCGACTACGCCTTTATGCGCCCATGAGCGCTTTGTATGGGTATGAGTAGAGTGCGCCGTGCGCGCTGCCTGCGAGTATGAGTCGTCGCGCGCACGATGCTGATGGTTTTCCGTAGCTCACCCAGACGCTTACTGTCGTAGCGGCTTTAGCCGCGATTGTTCGTCAATGAGGCTGGGTTGGCAGGTCGCCACTGAATACATCGTCTTCCAGGTCATTGCCGGGAATTGCATGCTCTCCGGAGGCCCAGGCGCCCAGATCGATCAGCTTGCAGCGCTCGCAGCAGAACGGACGATAGGTGTTTTCGGCTTTCCACTCAACGGGCGCGCCACAAGTTGGGCATTGAACGGTCGTGGTCATGGTTGGCCTCCGCGTAGGGTCAGATAGAAGTTGTGCAGGCGTTCGACCTCCGCGTCCAGCCACGCCATATCGCGATCATTGACCAGAACGTCGTGGGCATGGCGCAGACGCTCTTCGCGGCTGGCCTGCGCCTGCATGATGGCGCGAACCTGTTCTTCCGAACTCTGGTCGCGCGCGATGGTGCGTTGCACCTGCAGTTCTGCAGGGGTGTCGACGACCAACACTCGCTGGGTCATTTGCCGCTGGCCAGATTCGACCAGCAGCGGTGAGACGAGAATGGCGTAAGGCGACTCGGCACGCGCAAGGACCTGAACGATCTCCTGGCCGATTAGCGGATGCAGCAGGCTTTCCAGCCAGCGGCGCTGCTCGGGGTCGGCAAAGATCAGTTTGCGCAGTGCCGTTCGATCCAGTTCGCCATTGGCTTGCAGTACGGCCTCACCGAAGTGTTCGGCGATTTTTACCAGCGCCGGACGGCCAGGCTCGACCACCCAGCGCGCCGCATGGTCAGCATCGACCACATGCACGCCGCGCTCGATAAAACCTTGCGCCACCGCGCTCTTACCGCTGCCAATGCCGCCAGTCAGGCCGAGTATCCAGGGTTTCATAGCGCCAATGCAGCCTCGTTATTGCTCCAGGCCGCGATTGTAGGGGGGATTGGATTGTGATGCGAACTGGCGTGCCACGATCCGTCATCCCCGCCAAGGCGGGGATCCAGTCTGCGGTATAGATTCCCGCCCCCGATCAGGAGCGCTTCGAGGACAGGCTCTTCGCGAGAGTGACGAGGTTAGCTGGGGCAGTTCAAAACCCAGCGAATTTCAGATAGCTACCGGTAATCACATCGCCCCAGAGCAGGGCGATCCACCCGGCAATCGCCAGATAAGGGCCGAAGGGAATCGGCGTGCAGGAATCGCTGCCGCGCATGCGCAGCATGATTACTCCCAGCACCGCACCGACCAGCGACGACAGCAGAATGGTCAGCGGCAGAATCTGCCAGCCACCCCATGCGCCGAGCATGGCCAGCAACTTGAAGTCGCCATAACCCATGCCTTCCTTGCCAGTGATCAGCTTGAACAGCCAGTACACCGACCACAGGCTCAGGTAACCGGCAATTGCACCCCACAGCGCGTCTTCCAGGCTGGTGAACAACCCGTAGTAATTGACGATCAACCCCAGCCACAACAGCGGCAGCACCAGCACGTCCGGCAGAATCTGGTGATCGGCATCGATCAGGCTCATCGCCAGCAGCCCCCAGGCCAACACCAGCATCGCACCGGCCTGCCAGGTGAAACCGAAATGCCAGGCGACGTAAGCGGAAAGCAGCCCACAGGCCAGTTCGACGATGGGGTAACGCTTGCTGATCGGCGTCTTGCAGTTAGAGCACTTGCCGCGCAGAAACAGATAGCTGATGACTGGGATGTTCTCCCAAGGTTTTATCTCATGGTCGCAATTAGGGCATGAAGAGTTGGGCAGAAGCAGATTGAAGGTTTCTGCGGGTGCGGCGGGCGGCATCTCCAGCACTTCACGGGCCTGGCTTTGCCAGTCGCGTTGCAGCATCAGAGGTAGACGGTAGACCACGACGTTGAGGAAGCTGCCGATCAGTAGGCCGAAAACCGCACAGGCAAAAACAAAGGCCGACAGATTGTCGGCCATAAAGTCGAACACCATGTTTTAGCCAACCACCGAACCGAGTTGGAAGATGGGCAGGTACATGGCGATGATCAGGCCGCCGACCAATACCCCAAGCACGGACATGATCAGTGGTTCCATCAGCGTGGTGAGGTTATCCACCGCATTGTCCACTTCCGCCTCATAGTAACTGGCGGTTTTGTCCAGCATTTCATCCAGGGAACCAGCCTCTTCGCCGATTGCCGTCATCTGCACGGCCATGGTTGGGAAAATGCCGGTGTTGCGCATGGAAAAGTTCAGCTGCGAGCCTGACGAAACATCGCTCTTGATTCGGTTGACCGCATTGCGAAACACCACGTTGCCGGTCGCACCCGCCACAGAGTCCAGTGCGTCAACCAATGGAACACCTGCCGCAAACGTGGTTGCGAGGGTTCGAGCAAAACGGGCGACTACAGCCTTATACAGAATGGGGCCAACGATGGGGGCTTTGAGCAGTGCCCGGTCTAGCGAATCGCGAAATTTCTCTGAGCGTTTGTACGTCTGGCTGAAGCTGTAGAACGAGATAAAGATCGCGATCAGCACCAGGAACCACCATTCCTGCAGCCACCTGGAAAGGTTAACCACCATCATCGTAAAGGTAGGGAGCTGTGCGCCAAAGCCTTCGAATACGCTTTCGAACTGCGGTACGACCTTGATCAACAAAATCGCGGTGACGATCACCGCAACCACGACTACCGCAATAGGGTAGGTCATGGCCTTCTTGATCTTGGCTTTCAGCTCTTCGGTTTTTTCCTTGTAGGTGGCTACCCGATCCAGCAGTGTTTCCAGAGCACCGGACTGTTCGCCTGAGTCGACCAGGTTGCAGTACAGGTCATCGAAGTACATCGGCTTCTTGCGCAGCGAGGTGGCGAAGCTGTTGCCCGCAGCTACTTCCTGCTTGATCTCATCGATCAGCTTGCGCATGTTCGGGTTGTCGAAGCCTTCGGCAATGATGTCGAACGACTGCAGCAGTGGCACGCCTGCTTTCATCATGGTTGCCATCTGGCGGGTGAACAAGGCGATATCCATCGGCTTGATCTTCTTGCCAGCACTGAAAAGGGAAACCGCCTTCTTGCGGACCTTTTGCGGATTGATGCCCTGCTTGCGCAGTTGGGCCTTGACCAGAGCGGGAGATTGGCCGGAGATCTCTCCTTTGATCTTGGCGCCTTTTCTGTCGGTACCTTCCCAGGCGAATACGCTGGTTTTCAGTGCTTTTTCCGCCATGGATTAATCCTTGGTCACGCGGTTGACTTCTTCCAGGCTGGTGATGCCTTGCATCGCCTTGAACAGCCCGGAAGTACGAAGATCATTGAAACCGTCGGCTCTCGCCTGTGCGGCGATTTCGATGGAGTTGCCTTCCTCCATGATAATGCGTTGCAGTGAGGGCGTGATTTTAACTACTTCATAAATCCCCACCCTTCCTTTATAGCCACCTTTGCAATTGTCGCAGCCGTTGGGTGCATAAAGCTTGAAACTGCCAATCTTGCTCTCAGGGAAGCCCTCTTTCAGTAGGGCCTCTCGCGGCAGCTCGACTTCCTTCTTGCAGCTGCACAGTTTGCGGGCCAGGCGCTGGGCGATGATCAGGTTCACCGAGGTAGCGATGTTGAACGCTGGTACACCCATGTTGCGCAGGCGGGTCAGGGTTTCCGCAGCGCTGTTGGTGTGCAGGGTGGACATCACCATATGGCCGGTCTGGGCAGCCTTGATGGCGATTTCGGCGGTCTCCAGGTCGCGGATCTCCCCTACCATGATCACGTCCGGGTCCTGACGCAGGAAGGCGCGTAGGGCCTGGGCGAAGTCCATGCCGTGCTTGGGGTTGACGTTGACCTGGTTGATGCCTTCCAGGTTGATTTCCACCGGGTCTTCCGCCGTGGAAATATTGATGTCCGTGGTATTGAGAATATTGATACCGGTATACAGCGATACCGTTTTGCCGGAACCGGTTGGGCCTGTCACCAGGATCATGCCCTGCGGCTGCTTCAGGGCTGTCATGTACAGCTCTTTCTGTTCTTCCTCGTAGCCCAGCGCATCGATCCCCATTTGCGCGCTGGTAGGGTCGAGAATCCGCATCACAATCTTCTCGCCCCACAGGGTGGGCAGGGTGTTGACGCGAAAATCGATGGCCTTGGTCTTCGACACCTTCATCTTGATCCGTCCATCCTGCGGCTTGCGCCGCTCGGAGATATCCAGTTGCGCCATGACTTTCAGGCGGGCGGACAGTCGGCTGGCCAGTTGGATGGGCGGGCGGGCTACCTCATGCAGCATGCCGTCGGTACGAAAGCGCACACGGTACGCTTTTTCGTAGGGCTCGAAGTGCAGGTCGGATGAGCCGCCCTTGATGGCGTCCAGCAGCATCTTGTTGATGAAGCGCACCACCGGCGCGTCGTCGGCATCATTGCCTGCACCCGCATCGTCAGCTTCATCGCTGACGGCTTCGACATCCAGCCCGTCCAGATCGACGTCGGCCAGGTCTTCCATGCCGCTGTTGCCAGAATCGAAAAACTTGTCCAGCGCATCGCCCAGCTTGTCGTCCTCGACCAGCAATGCTTCGGTGCTGATGCCAGTGCTGAACTGCACATCGGTAAGGGCCTGGTGATTGGTGGGGTCGGACAGGGCGATGAACAGCTTGTTGCCGCGCCGATAAAGCGGCAGCACGCGATGCTGGCGGCACAGCTTTTCGCTGACGAGGTCTTTCGGTTGATGTTCTTTGTCGACAGCACTGAGATCGAAGTAGGGCACGCCGAACTGCTCGGCGGCGATCTCGGCCACGGCGCGGCTGGAGGCCAGCTTGTTCTGCACCAGGTAGGACACCAGTGGAATCTTGTTGCGCAGCGCCTGGGCGAAGGCCTGGCTGGCGGTGCGTTCGTCGAGAAGGCTGGCATTGACCAGTTGGCGGGCGAGGCCGGTGAGTTGGGCGGTATCGCTCATGATGCAGGCGCTTGGTCCAAGGATTGATGCTGCTTATATAGCCCATATTCCGCTGTGGCCCAAGCGTAGTTATCCGATGTGACCAATTGCGTCACATGCTGCCGAATTCGTGCGATGCACCTGGTACTGGTTCGCTGGAATAACCTTGAAATAGCGGTCTCTCAGAGTTGGCACGCGACCTGCTAAAGACTTCTGCAGGTCCTTGACCTTAACCACATAGGAGCCAATCCATGAAGTCTCTGAAGAAGCAAAAGGGTTTCACCCTGATCGAGCTGATGATCGTCGTTGCGATCATCGGCATCCTGGCCGCCATCGCCATTCCGCAGTTCAACGAGTACCGCGCCAAGGCGAACGACTCCACTGCTCAGGCTGATGTTAAGAACTCCATCAGTGTTCTGACTGCTGCTCAGCTCTAACTTTACATTGAGGATGGATTCATGAAAAAAAGTATCTTGGTTGCGCTACTGGCCTCCAGCGCCTTCGTGTCGTTTAACGTTTCCGCTGTGGCAATCCCGAATGACGGCATTATTACCACTACCGCCTGTACTCTGCTCGGTGAGCAGGTCAAGCTGAACCTGTCCAACAACGTTTCAGGTGCTTACAGCTGTACTGAGGCAACTAGCACTATCCAGGTTGCTGCTTGTCACAAGGCTGGCAGTCGTAATACCACTACTGTAACTTGCGCTAACAGTGGCGATGCTCAGAATCCTAGCTGGAACAACGCATCTTGCCAGGATGAAACCGATACATTCGAAATTACCGACTATCGCGGTTTTCGCGCGAGCAGTCTGGGTGGAAAAGTAGGTGCACAGGCTTTGGGCGGTGCTTGCACTGACGCGACCGTCAATGGGCTTGTCGCAAACTAAGCTGTTTAGTTTGATTGCCTATTCAAAAAAGAGGCTTCGTGCCTCTTTTTTGTTGGAGAATCGCATGTATCGTTCGGCTGAGAGCGGTTTCACTCTTATCGAAATAATGATTGTGGTTGCAATCGTTGCAGTCCTGTCTGCGATTGCTATCCCTCAGTTCAATGAGTATCGTGCTCGTAGCAGCGATGCTACTGCTCAGTCAGATGTTAAGAGTTCCATGCAGGCCTTTACGTTGGGTATGAAACATTAGTTTTTGAATGTTATGACTTTATATGGTCTGTTTAGCTAATTTGGTGTCTCGGCATGCTTTCTGATTTCCGCTCGGGCATCCTGCTTGCCTTCCGCGCCCATTTCCTCTGGCTCGCCGTTATATCGCTTTTCTTTCTGCTGCTTATCGTTTGGATGGCTTCCGAATTCAGTGGTCGCCAACCTGCAACGGTGGGCCTGGATGTAGGGCTCTCGGTAATGCGCCTGATCCTGCCGCTGATCATGGTGCTGGTGGTGCAGGAGCTGCTCTCGCGAGAGTTCGACAGGCGTTATTTTCTTTCTTCGCTGACGTATCCCCGTGCCCGGCAGGGTTTGCTGTTTGGCCGTTTCGTTTCGGTCGCCGTATTGATGTCCTGTGTGCTGATCGCGATGGCGGTGGCGCTCGGTCTGCTGGTCGCCTGGATCGGCGAAGACTACGCTCAGGCCACTGGCGTTTCGCTGGGGTGGCCCTACGTCGCGACCGTGGCGCTGATCGGGCTGGATTTGCTGGTGCTGACGGCGCTGGCTGTCTTCTTGGCCATGGTCGCCTCTACGCCCAGTTTCGTGCTGATCGGTACGCTGGGCTTCATGCTGATGGCGCGCTCCTTCGCCGCCATCATCGAGTTGCTGACACGTGAGACCTGGGTGGTCGAGGGCGCGGAAAGCTACCGCGCAGGTGTGGGCGTGCTCGGTTACCTGCTGCCTAACCTGGGGGCGCTCGATATCCGCATGACGGCCCTCTACGGTCGCATGGAGTTCCTGCCCAGTGATCTGGGTGTGCTGGTGATCAGTTGCCTGGCCTACGCCTTCGCCTTTCTCTGGCTGGCGGTGTGGGTACTGCAGCGCAAGCGCTTCGCCTGATCATGCGCTCGCGTTCCTTCAGCCTCCTGCTCGCCCTGGTCGGTTTTGCCTTGTTCGCCGCTACGGTGCTCTGGCGCAGTGGCCAGCCCATCGTCTTTCGCGACGTCGCAGTCGAGGATCGCGTCGTGGTGTCTGCCCCGGTGCTGACCGCACTCTATGGCGGTGACCGCTTTCTGGCTGCCAATATGGAGGCGATACGCCTTTCGGCCACGGCTGTCGACCAGGGCCAGGCCGATATTCATTATTTGGTTCGTGCGCAGGTTGTCGTTGCCCAGCTCAATGCCTGCCACGAAGACAACTATTACCTGGCCAACGGTTTGCTGACCTGGGGCGGCGCGGTTGCCGAGGGTAACGAGGTATTGCGCAGGGCCATGAGTTGTCGTTTCTGGGACGGTATCCCGCCCTTCTTCTATGGCGTCAACCTGGCTTTTTTCGAGAAAGACAAGACGCAGGCGGTGCAGGCCCTGGAACTGTCTGCAGAGCGCTGGCCGGAGAACGCTGTCACCTTGCGGCGCATGGCGATCATGTTGCGGGCTGAGGCGCTTGCAAATGAAAGGGTGGCATTGAATTACCTGATGCAGCAACGCGATACGACCCAAGATCCCAAGCTGCGTGAGATGCTCGACAAACGGGTGATGCGGCTGCAAGGGCTGATCGACCTGCGGGCTGCTCAGCGTCGCTACGAGGAGGCTCATGCCCCTCTGCAGGATTTGCAGCAGTTGGTCGATTCCGGGGAGATGGCTACGCTTCCGCAGGACCCGTTGCGGCTCGGCTACGAGTTACGCAATGGGCGAATCGAGTTTAAAGAACTGAAAATTCCCGGTATGGAGAATCAGCAGTGAGTGCTGTGCTGGAGTTCAAGGGCGTCAGCCAGACGTTCCGCGTCAAGGGCAAAGAGGTCCGGGCGCTGAAGGATGTCAGCTTTAGTCTCACTGAAGGTGAAGTCTTCGGGTTCGTAGGGCCTAACGGTGCCGGCAAGTCCACTACCATCAAGGTGATGCTAGACATCATCAACGACTATCAGGGTCAGGTGAGTATCTATGGTGTGGATGCGCGCCATGCATCTGCCCGTGCTCCTCTGGCCTATGTTCCCGAGACACCGGCCCTTTACGAGCAGTTCACTCCCCTGGAAATTCTGCGCATGGGCCTGTCCATGTACGGTATCAAGCGTAAGGACGCCGATGCCTGGTGCATGCACTGGCTCGAGCGCTTTTCTGTCGATATGAATGCCAAGCGCCGTATCCGCGAGTTATCCAAAGGCAATGTGCAGCGGGTGGCGCTGGCGCATGCGATGGTTGTGCAGCCCAAGTTGCTGGTGCTGGATGAGCCGCTTTCCGGTCTCGATCCTGTCGGTCGCAAGGACGTTGTGGATATCCTGACCGAGTTCAAGCAGCAAGGCGGCGCAATCTTCTTCACCTCCCACGTGTTGCACGATGTTGAGCGTATTGCCGATCGCTTTGGCTTTATCAACAAGGGCGAGTTGCTGACGGTTCGCTCACCACGCGAGCTGGCTGCCGAGCGGGCTGACGATATGCTGGTGCGTTATCACGCGGCGCAGCCGATTGGTGAGCCGCTACGGGTATTGCGCGAAGGCGAGTTCGAGTGCGAGGTGCTGCAGGCGGACTTGCCGGCGTTCATTGCGCAACTGAATCAGGTGGGCGGCCACCTGCTTACGATCAAACCGGCGGTTTCGCTGGAGACGGTGTTCTTCAATATCCTAGATGGCGCCGCCAGGAAGGCGACAGCCTGACCTGACTCGGCATCTTGGCGCTGTGGAGTCCCGCTCCGGGGCGAGCTTTTGGGGCTGGCGGGGCGGCTCTTTATTGATTCGCCGCGAGGCGCGGTTCCTACAATGAGTCGGTGGCTTACAAGGCCAGCCGCATCGACAAATCCACCGCTTTCACATCCTTGGTCAGCGTCCCTAGCGAGATGTAATCCACGCCTGTCTCTGCAATAACGCGCAAGGTGCTGTCATTGATCCCGCCCGAAGCTTCGAGCTTGGCGCGGCCGGCGGTGAGCCTTACAGCTTCGCGCATATCCTCGAGTGACAGTTCGTCGAGCATGACGATATCGGCGCCCGCTTCCAGGGCTTCGCGCAGTTCTTCCAGGCTTTCCACTTCCACTTCCACCGGCTTGCCCGGGGCAATCTGCTGGGCGGCGCTGATGGCCTGGGCGATGCTGCCGCAGGCGGCGATGTGGTTTTCCTTGATCAGGAAAGCGTCGTACAAGCCGATGCGGTGGTTGTGGCAGCCGCCGCAGGTCACGGCATATTTCTGCGCCAGGCGCAGGCCGGGTAGGGTCTTGCGGGTGTCCAGCAGTTTTACCTGGGTGCCTTCTACCAGGTCGGCATAGTGGTGGCAGCGGGTGGCGATGGCAGACAGGGTCTGCAGGAAGTTCAGTGCGCTGCGCTCGCCGCTGAGCAGGGCGCGAGCCGGGCCTTCTAGGCGGAACAGGGTCTGGTCGGCGTTTACCTTGTCGCCATCCTTTACCTGCCAATGCACCGCGACGCGCGGGTCGAGTTGGCGAAATACCGCATCGACCCAGGCTGTGCCGCAAATAACCGCCTCTTCGCGAGTGATGATCCGGGCGCTGGCCAGGCGCTCGGCCGGTATCAGCTGGGCCGTGATGTCGCCGCTGCCAATGTCTTCAGCCAGAGCGCGGCGGACATTGGCTTCGATTTCACTGCTGAGGTCGGCGAGGGTCAGGTTGGGCATGGTCGGCTCCGGTGTAGGCGAGCGGCGATTATAGAGGCAGGTGGTTGCAGGGCAATGCTCCATCGCGGCACTGAGGCTTTTGTCGTTCTGCAGAATTGATGAGGCACTTTTATAAGTGATCGCAGCTCTTAATCACGGGAGCGGATCCCGTGGCCCGACCATCGGTACAGCGTCGAAGGCCTGCCAGGGTTAGGCTGTGGGGATGTGACTGTCGCGTATTGGCTACCGTCCGGAAGTGGCGTGTGGCTATCTGTGATGTGGATCATGTCTGTGGGAAAAATTGGCTTGGTATGGCGCGCAGCCTCCCTATAATGCCTTTACATTTTTCATTATTGACGCCAGGCCTTTGACGTTACGGACGACGCTCGGTTGACGCTGTGCAGACCAGGAAGCTCGGGTTCGGGCAGTCTGCGGGAGACTAGAATGAAGACCGACGCGAATGTGG
>Ga0070752_1001436_pt1 | contig 16684 bp, 21 predicted proteins | sample VirMetDEL_Aug_30_FD_77440 | JGI IMG/M metagenome (GOLD analysis project Ga0070752, IMG submission 77440) | Aqueous microbial communities from the Delaware River and Bay under freshwater to marine salinity gradient to study organic matter... | ecosystem: Environmental > Aquatic > Marine > Coastal...
AGCCACTTCGTTGTAGTAGCAGCTCCACCTGCACTAGCTGTGACTGCAATTTTCGCCTGATCGGCGAGTATAGAGGAAATTACCGCACCAGCTCCAGCGTCAGTGCTGATTCCTGCAGCCGCAGTGTCGTTATATCCAATGACTGCGGGCAGCTGGAACTTCACAGTCGAAGAGCCTCCAGCTTGCTCACCTGTTTTTATCGCTACCTGGCTCGCGATTTCATCGTCATACAAAACCTTGTATTGAAGTTGAAGAGGGTCAGTCGATGGAATTTTGTTTCCTGTCATCCCATTGTAACCGCCGCCATTACCTACAGTAATAGAGTCGTCTACAAACGTAAAGTGATCGTAAGCAACCCCGTTAGCCAGCTCAGTCATACCTTCGACATACCCTGTATCACCCTCTTCTGGCAGCAAGCTAAATGCAGCGTCATCGGTGTCAAGGACGTCGATGTAGCTCGTGTAGGCCCCGCTGTTATTTTTGGTTCTACGCTGGATCCGTATCCTAGACGGTATGGCTTCAGCTTCGTTTCTGGTTATCGTGACCGTTACCGTAGCCCTCAAGTTTCCTAGCTCCCTCTTGGTTCCTGTCTGAGTACCTGCCAACCTTGAGTTAGCGGTGTTGTCAAGCGTGTACGCGAAACTAACAGAAGGCTCATCGTAACCCTGAACCCTGATCAAGCCCTTATTGACACTTCCAGTATCAGCGGTCAAGGAGACGCCGCTCTGAGAGACTGGAGTTCCAGACTCGTTGTCTGCGTCTGTAAGGGCGATTACCGTAACCTTGTACTTGAGGAAGTCGTCGGTTCCGTCGTCGCCGCTCCCGTCAGGTATAGCAACGTTTGAGTCTGTAAAAGAGAAGGTGGTAGCTGCATTAGCAATACCCGAAGCCATCCTGGAATTAAGGAAGTTCATGGAGTTTACAGCCGCTGCTTGACCAGAAAAACCGTCACTAGCCACATAAGCATTAGTAGCGAAATTATAAAATATTCTCGCTGCTGTAGTAGTCGTGTTTCCGTCTATTGATATTCTTTCGACCTTGACCTCCTTTATACCGTAATTTACGGCAGCGGTATTGTTGGTTCCCACAATAGACCCTCTGTTTTGATTGAAAACAGTGAACTCTACGCCTGCGTTTGTCGTTTCAGAACCATCACTCCAGTCTTCATCTGCAGCATAAGAACCAGTAGAAAATACTATGTTAGAGGCAACGAAGTCTTGGTACGAGGTTAGGGCGTTTTCTATGGCCTCCAATGCCGTCAGGCCGTTGAAGTTGATCTCATCACCATCTTCGTACTTACCAAAACTTCCCCCTCCTGTATTAGCGATAATAGTTCCACTAAACACTGGGGTGTTTCCGATGATCTTCCAGTTGTCACTTGGAGTGCTGCCAGCAAGGCTAAACACGTCAGTTTCCTCTGCGGGCTCAAGACTGGTCGGGATGTTCGCGTCGTCAACAGAAGCGTTGGTCCAGCCACCTGTGTTTTTGTAGACGTATATGTTTCCATTCGCCCTGTCTACAACCAACATACCTATAGCCAGCTTGCTGACAGGGACGTTTCCGATAGTAAAGTCAGCCAGAGAATCGACAAACACAACACCCCTAGAGGTATTGGCCGATATGTCTATAATCGGAAAGTCCGCATTTGAGCTTCTCAGCTCATCACCGAAATAAATTGCCATTAGTTATCTAGTTTTATCTGCAAGTCAATCTTTATCTTTTCGTCAAAGGCCCCAGGTATTTTTGACCTGTAATACTTTACTGGTATATTGTTTCTTGTATACGGGTCTCCGCTTTGGAATTGATTTCCCAAATATACTATAGAATCGTTTAGGGAGTAAATGCCAGATCCAGCAGTGGTCGCGGCAACCTCGTCTATTTTGAATTCGTCTGGTATCTCTATTATTAAATACCTGTTTTTGTCAGAAACAGACTGAGACAAAGATGAATTAAAGCTTATGATTATCTCTTGAGTTTCAGTTGTAAAGTCAGTAAGAACTTCAACATACTGATCCTGATTGCTGTCTACTTGAAGAACACCAGATAGAAGTATATCATTTTCTGGGTTGAATACGTTTGTAGTGTTGTTTAGTAGAGAGCTTATGTTAGACGCTTGAGGATCTGCGGCTACACTTGTAAAACACCTGATCTTTTTTCCAATAAAAAAATCAAACTCTCTATTTGCTACTTCCGCTTCAGCCAAGGTTCCGTCATACCAAAAGTATCTAGTCCTTATTACCTTCCTGCCCAAGGTTGTGTAAGGTAGGTTTATGTTCGTTGTCAACCCTCCTTGATTTACATTTACAGTAGTTTCGACAGGGAAATCTAGCCACCCTCCTGTGGGCATAACTATTTGAGGGTTTGCAGTTTGAAAAGACCCGTCCGCTGCAGTATACTCAATCGTAAGGTTAGAGTTCGGATACATCAACGCCATATCAGAAGAAGTCAAAGAAACGGAGTCAAACACCAATGGGTCTCCAATTTCAAACTTGTATCCGTGGTTTTCGTACTCGACAAACTCACCACTTACAATCCTTCCGAAGGACACCCCAGAAACCGCAGGGTTCGGCTCCAGGTTTACCGTAAGCATATCCCTTATGATATCCTCCAAGTCCGTAAGCTGAGCGTACACCTGTCCGTCCTCAGCTTCTCCAACAGGGTTGGTTACAGTAAGCTCCTCAGTCAAAAAGCTACTTCCGTCACCAGACACCCCAGGCTCACCAGGGTCACCCTTAGGTCCCTGATAGATGATCGCCTTGAACGGCCTGACGATAGGATTGTTGACCTGAACCTCGGCGCTACCAATCGGCTTGATCTCGATAGACGCAGCCGAAGTAGAGGGAACCTTTACAATCTGATTTGACTGAGATACATTGACGGTGTTGACCGCTCCGATCGGTGAAGATACGGGAGCGGAAGCGACCCCAGTGATTCTGATTATTGGGGCGTCTTCCGTTACTACCCGTATAGCCATTAGATGGTTATGTCGTCATTAATGGTAAACTTACCATAAAGATAGGTCTTGGTTTCCCCTGAGCTTACCCTTTGAAGGTCGTAGACGTAAGTACCTGGCGTTAACTCCATGGATGCGGCAGTGGCACTTATTGTCATCTTGGAATTGGTAGCATCACCATCAGAAAGAGCAAAAGTAAAGTTAGAAAAAAACGCAGTCCCCGTGTTGTCGGCAGATGTTCTAACCTCCATTTGATACTCACCTGAACTCGTGTCGCCGACAGTATGAGAGGGCATGACAACGCCAAAGTCAATGCCGAGGCTAAAAGAGTCTCCCCTCCTGCAAATTACGTCCAGCCTAGATGCTGTATCAAGATTGACCTGTGCCATTTTGTATTATCTGATTTATAATGTCTTGCCCCGAATCTTCGTTCTCGTTCGATTCTTGTTCCTCAAGTTCACCCCTTTCTCCTTGTCTTTGTGAAACAAGCTTACTCTGCTCGACCGCCTGCTTTTTTACCCTCTCATCTTTCCTGTCTTCCTTGAGTACCTCTAGCTTTTCTCGGAACTCTTTTTCTTCAGTTCTGAATCCAAGCGTAGCCTGAGCCTTAATCATTTCGATTTCTTTCCTGTGCTCGTGCTTTAGGACCTCCATTTGAGCTTCCAGCTGGCTCTTCATTTGCTCCATTTGTGCGTCGATCTGAGCTTTCGCTTGCATCTCCTGCATCTTAGCTTGAGACTGAGCCTGGCTGGCCTGGGCCTGTGCTTGCGCTTGCATTTGAGAGTTCTGCTGTGCCATTTGTTGATTAGCAGCCATTCTCTTTTTTCTCCTAACGACAAGAAGTCTTTCAGCTTGATTTATGTCTTTAAGCTGCCTAATTGCTATTGCATCCTCTATGTCTAACTCCTTTTGAGCTAGAGAGATTTGTATGTTTTGCTCTAGATATTGCTTTTCTACATCCTCCATCTCCTTTACCACTTGAACCCCAAAGTTGTACATGGAAAGGGACTCAAACGTATTTAAGACACCCATATTCTCTTTTCCGATTGCATTTTCGTATGCTCTGAACAAAATGCTATCCCTAGGTATTACCTGCAAACACTTTACGATATCAGAGCACACCTTTTTAAACAAAACCATTGAAGAGTTCGTGATGTCGTAGATCGCATTGTTGCCCGCCGCAATGGCTTGCTGCCTGACTCCCACGAGCTGCTCACCCTTAGGTGTAGTCCCGTCCATAGCCTCGTTGATGCCCGTAGCATCCCTGATCATTCTCAGGTAGTGGTTGTAGAGCGCGATAAACTCGTTGATGTTACGTACACTATTACCGATTTCCCTGATGGGAGGGTTTTGAAAGCCGCCGTCAGGGTTTTTGCTCCTGTAGTAAAATACTCCTGTCTGTTCATATATGTCGTGAAGCTCTAGCGGCTGTAACTCACCCCCCTTTCCTAGCTGTACGTTCTCTAGGCCCTCAATGTCGATAATGATTCCGTCAGGCTTCGCTTTAGCGATAGCTTGCTGAATCTTTAGGTGAGTTAACTGAAGCTGGTCTGCAAAACCAATACAGCTGTCCACCATAGACTTAGGGATCATCTTGTCCAGGTTTGTAGCGACTACAGAGTAAGACAGGTTAGCCTTAGTCAGGTCGTGCATGTTTTTAGGTATGTTGTTTTTAACGCCATAGTTAAACAGCATGTCACACCCCATTATATACGTACCCCCATAAACAACTGAATTGTCAAGCTTAGAAACCTCTCTTTTGTAGATCGAGTTTGTAGGCGGCTTATATCCTTGTTGCTTTTGATAGAATCCTACGTTGCCGTATCTGCTTTCTTTTTCCTCAAAGTATATGGGGTCAACAGAAATGAACTCAAAGTCAAGAACCTCAACCATGTACTCGTCATATCCGAACTTATACCTTTGAAGGTAGTCGTCGTATCTTGAAGTAGCCATTTTAGACTGGTCATACCCGTACTTTTGGGCTGCTTTCTCAGCAATCTTCTTGTACTCCTCTTCGGTAAACTGATCCCCAGCTATTCTTTTGAGCTCGTCTATAGGTATCCTTTTTACGTGTCCTGCGTATACGAGGTCTCCAAAATTAGGGTCCTCTGTGTAACTATGAACGAATTCAGATGGATCCACATAGCTAGTCTTAATTCCCTGGGTTGGATCGTTGTCCCTTTTCACAACGGCAATACCTAAGGTTGCGATGTCATTAACACACCTTCTGTATATAGAGTCGTTAAAATCGTTCCACTTTAACGTCATATTCGTTGCAATCTGAGCCGCAACTTCTGAAGATGACTTTATGTTGTTTCCTATAAATATTTCAGCTTCCTCTAAGGTCTCTGGTATCTCCTCCATCTCAGAGATGTTAACTCCAGTCTTCTCTTTTATCTCCTGAAGCTGCTTTCTGTTTTGAACAGCCATCTCCACCTTTTTTCTTTCAAGATCTTTTTCACTTGATGATAGTGGATCTACTGCCTCAAGGTTTGGATAAGGCTCACTGGAAAGTATTTTGTTTACAACAATTCTAACAAACTTAGGTAGTATAGGTACAGGGGTGAAGTCCATATTTAAAAGACTTCCGTCTGAATTATTAGGGTCGAGGCTAGTCAGCAACTGCCTGTATATAGTTGTGTCTTGAGTTCCGTTTGCGTATTTCCTGTTTCTTTCGAAAACGGCCTTACGCTTTTTCATCAAAGAGTTGCTTTGATCCGAACTTCCCCACTGCGAAGAAATAGCCTTTGCATATCGCAAACCATATTCCTTACCCTCCTTCTTTTCCCTTGATTCTAAGGGGCTAGGAAAGTTGACGCTATTTTTTCCCTGTTTGCCGTACATCTAATGGCAAATATAATAAACTCAGCGGTGCCACTCTTTAACTTTGTTCTTCCTGAGAAACACCTTGTCGCTTAGGTCAGAACTTTTAATCTTTTGCTTTGCCTTTTGGGCCGCAAGCAGGGCCAATCCAGAGCTAATGGTGAGGTCGTACTTCGTCCTGTTGGTTATTTTGTAGCCAATCCAATCTTCTAAAGTGTTGCTGAAATACATATTGCCAAAGTCTTCTGTTTCTGGTTTTATGCCAACATGATTGTGTATATACTCTTCAATAGCATGAGCGTGAGCCTGTATGACGTCTTGAGAATTAGAGGGGATTCCTTTTGTTTTTACGCTAATCTTTGAGTTAGCGGCCAACAAATGCGATGGTCTATCCATTAAGTACCCGTCATACCCCCTTGATTCAAAGTACCTCACGATGCCATACTTATTGTTCTCCACTAACAGGGGATAGCCATAGTAAAAAGACGCCATTAAAACGTCTTCATAGAAGATGCTTGCTAAATCTGGTCGTGAGGCATACTCTAAAACAAACATGTTGCTAGGTACGTCCTGGTTCATACTGAACTTATTGTAAAGGTGTAAGGCACCCTTAGACCCTCGACCATCAACAGTTTCATCAAGATCATAGGAGTCCACCCCTCCAACACCGTACTGAAGGTTGGGAGCGACTTTTTTTCCTCTTACTTCATACGTTTTGTTTCGTAATTCTACGGGGGGTTGCCACGTCACTCTAAACCTACCTCTAGGATCTGGAGAAAATATAACCTCTTTGTCTTTTTCCTTCCATAGGAAATTTCCCCTTACTACGGGGTTAGGATAAAGGTTGTTGTTCCAGTCTATTTGCTGGTAAATTTTTCCAATATTAAATATACTCCCCTCAATGCTGTCTCTAAATGCTTCGTCTTCGGTTAACGGAAACTGCCTTATAACCTCATTAAGCTCTGACGGATCGTGTTTCAACGAGGCCCTTTCGTTTTTTAGATAGTCAGCACTTCCCTGTTCTATAATCTCACCGTCTATACCTTCAATTCGAGAAGTTGGATCGTCCACCACAGGGTTGCCATACCTATCAAAAAAGCCTTCAAGAGCTTCAGTAGCGGGTATAAAAATGCGGTATAATCCACTCCTGGTTCTTCCGTTTGCATTTCTTTCATTTGGATCTGAGTCTTCCCAAAGGTTTTTGTATTCTTCACCCCCTTTATCCATAGGGTTGACAGTGCTCCCAACTAAAGCCTTCCCAACTACTCTCTTACCAACAATGAGACAAGTTCGTTCAATGCGCCAAGCCTCTTTGATATCGACTGGTTTTTCCCACTTTCCTGCCTCGTCGAGGTAGAGCATGTGTAGCTTTTCTCCGTCATAGGCATTGTTTGTGGTGTTTTTCCAGTTGATGATTGTGTTGAGCGCGTCACCCTTCTGTGACGTCTTATTCTTCTTGGTGATTCGTTTTGATGGTTCCCGAAAAGCGAGTTCCATACGTGGGTTCGTCGTTCCATCTTGAATGGGTTTAAAGAAGAAGGGGTAGCTCCGAAACATCGGAACCACTTTCTTCATGAATATATTCTCCTGAGAGTCTTTACCAGTCTTTGACTGTATGCCCAGAAGCTTGTCTTTAACTTGAGTAGCTTCATCAACAAGAACTGCAGAACAGATATTAGTATAGCCAGAACGCCTACACTTAGTATATAGCTGACCGACACAACGGGTATCGACTTCGCACGCAGCCATGTGAAGAAAAATCTCACGCTGGAAGGCAAGATACGAAGGATATCCGATATCGATCTTTGACCACTGTAGGAACATATAGTGCCTCCCTGTAATGTACGTAGGCACGCCATTGTTGTAAAACCAAACACCGTTACGCCTGCGCTCAAACTCCTTTTCGATATAAGCAGAAAACTTTTTTCGAAACTCGGAAGGCTTTTCGAGCCACTCATCCATACTTCTAATCCTCGACAGCTCCTGGGGCATAGGGAGGCGCGACCACATCTGCACCCCCTTTGGTTTTTCATGGAAGAGTATTTCAGATCGCTTTGGCTTTTTCGGAAGACCAATGAGAAGCCCATGGAGCTCGATGACTTCTCCTGCTTTATATCCGCCGTCCAGCCAAATAACGTCATCGGACCTGTCCATACCTATTACTTCTAAAAGATGGTACTCCAGTCTTTTTCTCAGTGAGTTCCATATACTTTCCGCAGTCGCACTTTACGTCGTGACGAACTGCCCCGTCAATTACTTTGATGGTAACCCCTGAGACGTCTTTGGCCTCTCCACATTCACACTTGTATTTTGACATTATATTAAATTATGTACCCTCGCCAGGACTCGAACCTGGGACCCACAGCTTAGAAGGCTGTTGCTCTATCCAGCTGAGCTACGAAGGCTTGTTTAGCGCACTAAAGTTACGCTCCCTTTAAGTTTCACTGCTACCCCCTTTCTTCCCTTGGCGTTTATAATCCAAGAATATACTCCGTCAGGAGAGTAGTAAGATCCCTTAGAAACAGATCCATCCCACTTGTCAAGAGGGCTGTCAGACTGAAATACTACATCCCCCCACCTACTAAATACAGTAATGTTCCACTCCAGCCAGAAGTTTGGGTCTTGAGTCACAGCAAAGAAAGCGTCGTTTATCCCGTCATTGTTTGGGGAGAACGCATTGGGGACGTACACCACCTGATCTTCATCGATTCCTGGCGGCTGTTCGATACACGGTAGGCCAGTATTACAGTCTATCCAGATCTCTTGGACTATGTACTCGTATAGCGTGTCTACTTGATACACATACGTTGTGTCGTACACAAAGGTTGTGTCGTTCAAATACACGTATGTAGTATCATAAACATACTCCGTAAAGTACAGAGTATCAGTTAAATACAGCGTATCACTTAAAGTAATATATAAGGTGTCTTGAGGCAGCTCAACATACTCTACCAAGGTGTCCGTCAGATATACGTATGTAGTGTCGTAGAAGTACCAATTTATAGGTACAGTGATTGTGTCATACAGAGTCAGAGTCTGATATACAGTGTCAGGAGGTAGCTCTATATATATAGTGTCTGTCACCACTTCTGGTATAGGGTCACCGCAGTCTCCAACCACCACCCAGTTGTCCAAGAAGTTTGAGTCTTCATACAGCCCTGACCCCCACGAAGTGCCATCCCCATTCACCCCTACTTCAGCCCATCCTCCGTCAGCAGCGTACATAGTTTGCCCATAGCTGATCTGCCAGATGACAGCCTGGATACTATAACCTTCTGTATACCAATAGGTTATTACATCCTCCAGGTTGCAATACATCTGATTAGCTGTAGGTCCATCTACGCAGTCAGCTTGATACGGGTTCCATAGTGGGAACGTTACTGTATCACCAGCATAGTACGGCGGGACAAGCGATTCGTCATACAGGTTCACCCAGTTAGTTGGAGACTCTGTGGTCGTAGCGCTGTATACCCAGCCAGGGTGATTGCTGGTAGAGCTGAGAGAGAAATCAAAAGATGGGAAGTCCCATCCGATATTCATCGCATTGCAATCCTCGTCTATAGCCTGAAACCCAAATTGCAGCTCAGAAACGCCGTCAGGTGCTCCATCCCCACCACAGTTTTCTGTGTTGTTGAACGCTACCGTAACGGTTCCGAGGACAGGGTCAAACTCAAGTAGTTCAAGATCACATTGAGCAGAACAGAAAAGGGGGAGTAGAATAGGAAGTAGTTTTTTCATCGGCCTTGACCTCTGTATTGCTTCTTGTACTTTTTAGAGTTCTTGTTTTTCGACACTTTGGTTTTAGCATGAACTCCAGGTCTGTTGACCTTTTTCCTTTCGATAAATTCGCTTGTTTGCTTTGCCATTGTATTTAATTGTTGGGACGGCGGGATTCGAACCCACGACTTTCTGTATATAAGACAGACGTTCTAACCAACTGAACTACGCCCCAGTTTGGTGACCCTATATTGCGCAGAGGGTCGTCGTGTCGAAAATTTATTTGCTGTTTCTTTTTTTAGGCCTGTTGTTAGCCCTATTCAGAGCTTTCTTGATAAATCCTTTGATTTTAGATCCAGAATGAGCGGCGTCCATGCCATCACCGTTACCATACGTCCCTTTGTCACGGTTATACTTATTGAGTTCGGCCCGATACTTTTTTGCCGCTTTGGGCTTGCCGTACTTTTTGTACTCATCCTTGTAGTTTCTAGCTTTCATATTCTCCGTTCCACTCCTCGTTGAAGTAGATGTGATTGTTATGCGAAGATACCCATTTAAAGTCACCCTTCCTCATAGTATGATTACTTGCTGTAGCGCTCTGCGAATCCTCCTGAGTAGTCTTTGTCTTCTTGTATTTCTCCATTTTGACGTAGTTCTTTCACCATTTGATCGAGAGACTGCCTTTCCCTAATTAACTCTTTGCAGTCTACCGCTGTTTGCTTTACTGATTGAAGTTCGGCTTTTCTAGCGGAACCACCTGCATCGGGGTCTACTGGCTTTTTAACTTCTTCAATCATGTTGTCAATAGCGATAGCCATCGCATCCATGAGTCTTTCTGCCGCCGATAAAGTCTCAAACTTTGTAGAGGAGCTCTGAGACCGCGACCCTGTAGTATTCTTTGCCATCAATTTTAATTCTATAGTCTCTATCCTTTTTAAACCCAACCGTATCTCCCTTAGACACGCCTAGGTCACTTAATTCCTTTGTGTTAAAAGACACTACCCCCTGGGTCACAGGTTCCTCCTGTATGGAAACCACTTCAATGAGTGAGCTATGTCCATCATCATCCTCAACAACAGGCTCAAGCAAAGACCAACCCTTGATAGGGTGAATGCCCTTTTTATTTTTATAAGCAATAGCCTGGCTGGCCGCAGCGTGTTCTTCGTTATAGTTGACAATATACTGATTGTCCTCTTTGACAAGTGGAGAGCCGCCATGAATAACCACATGATGATGAAAGTAAAGTGTATCTCCATCCTTCGCGCCTGTATCATACTTGAGCGGAGAAGCCAAAATTTTACCTTCTGTAGTTCTGTTTTCAAACTCATTAAACTTAGTCTCTATAAAAAGCTCCAGCCCCGAATCCGTAGTTATGGTGTCTTGCAGCTCTTTCTCTATCTCGACAATAAAATTTTCTAGGGTTTTCATTAAATTAGAAGTTTAGATCAAACTCTATTATACATGGCATATTATCAATCGCCTTCCAAAGGTCAGTGCCCTCTTCACCTTCTGTGTACACTAGGTACCTGCACTTGCCGAACTTATGAAGGAACGCATCGTCCTGAATAATTGCGCTGACTACAGAGCCGCCAGCCCTCATTCCGACAAAATAGGCCATGCCATTTTTAGGGTCTTGTCCGACCACAAGCTTTCTTATTAAACCATCCATTAGTTAAGTGATATTCCGAGGTCACCCAGGATGTCATCTATATCATCTTCTGGGTCATTAAATTGCTGGTCCATGATCTCTTTCACCATTTCGAGCTCAAGCTTACTGTCCAAGTTGTAGCTAAACACACTTTTTAGTTGAACTTGATCGCCCTCTTTTGGCTCCATCATGTCGTCTATGTCAAGAACGCCTAGGATAATGGCAGACATGACTCTATCTTCGTAGTTATATCTCTTAATTAAATCTTCAATCTGAATAATCAGAGAGTATGCCTCGGCGATAAATTCCTTGTCCTTTGCATTCATACATCAAAGATACATAATGATGCCTAAATCGAAAGTTTCGAAATTAAAGATGTTTCGTGATTTTTCTAGACTGAAAGAAAAGTACGTAAACAACAATTACCTAAAAAACCTGCATTCCGCAAGGTCTCAGTTTTGTAAGCAAAACAACATAGAGTGGAAGAGCCTAGAGTTTATGCTGTGGGCCTACGACCTAGAGTTCTGGACTATTAAGTACGCTTCAGAAGAATACGGCTACAACAAGGGCAACCTAGGAAACCGAATAGTATACCCCCTTCAGTCTGCTGGATACATCTACAAACAGTTCGAAAGGCTAACACCTTCAAAAGACCTAGATGATCACCTATTCAGAGAGGAAACAAAGTATAACTACCGCGTTAGATATGCGCTCACTCAGAAAGCAAGGCTGGCAGTACAAAGGTTTTACCAGAGCTTATAAGTAGTACCTGGATAAGAGGGGTCTTTGTAAGCCTTCAAGATCCTGCCTCGGTTTTCAGTGGGTGAGGTGTAGGATACATGAACCCAGTCGGGATTGGCGTCATCACCAAACTCCCATATGAGCTGATCGAAATCCAAGCAGTCTTTGATATAGTGGAAAATGTCTGCATTTGTTACCTTGCCGTAAACGTCAGCATCCAGATCCAAGGCGCGGCCCTGAACATGCTGAGAGGTATTGCTGCCGTTAAGGGCAGAGTTGAGCTTTGGGGACCTATACCCTGAGGAGACGTAAATCGGGACTCCAAAGTGATCTCTGAGAGGTTGAAAGACATGTTCTGCTACCAGCTTTAAGTTCGTTACCTGAGGGTCATCAGGCTGATTTTCTATACCAAGGCGTTTTGCCGTTTGGCTTCTTGTACACTCTTTTAGGGTCAGGTTTTTGGACAAAAGCATGCTTCTTCTTGTTTATGTCTTTAAGTTTCAATCTTGGATTGAAGTACCCTTTACTCCCCATAATTAACGCCAATTAACAGGGTCAAAATTTGGAAAACCGAAAAGTTCTTCATAGACTGAGATCAGCAAACAAATTTAATCAATTATGAACTACATCAAGCAACTCCTCGTAAGCGCAACTTTGCTGCTCTCCCTCGTATCTAACGCACAGTGCGACATCCTCTTTATGGCGAAAGACACGAATGTCTTCGACTGCACAGCACGTATCGTAGCAGAAAACGGGGCACCACTCAATACATACGAGATTACCGATCAAATCGCTGTGTTCCAGCCTACCTGCAACACCAACTCTTCATACGTATACAGTTTCTACAGGAACGGGGTTCTCGTAGACAGGGTGGTGGCCATCAGGATCGACGGGTCGAACGAATTCAATATCACCCAAGAAGGTGAGGGTATGATTAGGGTGGAGCAGCTTTAATTTCTGTTCCTACGCTGCTGCTCAAACCTCCTTGTTCGGGGGTCTTGAGAAGAGTAGAACCACGATCCAGAAGCCCTATCAAACCTAGGCATATACTTTGCCCCAGACTTTACGTAGTCTTGGATGTGACCACCTTCGCCAGCGGTCTCCAAGGCCCTAGCAAACTGCTGAGAAGTAACCTTCCTTCCTTGGTCGTAGAACCCAACCGTCATAGGTGAGTCAGGGTCGTTAGGGTTTACAGGCTCAGGACGAGCATAGAAGCGCTCTGGTGGGAGTTTACCTCCTTCTTTATAGATTTTACCGCCTTTGTTGTACTTGTTTCTATAAGCGGATATAAATTGAGAGTACTTGCCGTCTGTGATGATGGCATCGTCAGAGTCGGCCTCTCCTCCGCCGCCTCCACCAGAGTAAATCTTACCCCCCATAGCCATGCCTGGGGCTGGAGCTCCGCCTTGGCCCCTCGCGCCGCTAAGCTTCTCCATAAGATCTTCCATAGGACTAGCGCCAGGACCGCCTTCGGCACCCATACCCATCTCAGCCCCTTTCATTTGGCCTTCGAAAGTAGCCTCGTCAAGGACAAACTCCCCATTTTCGTTTTCTATAATAGGATAATCTTCGTCAGCGATCATCATATTGCCCTCCTCGTCTTGAGAGACAGCATATTCATTCCAATTGCCGTAGACTTTAACCTCTTCACCGTTAGGTGATTCGTACATAACGAACTCACGGTCGCCGTCTTGTTGTACAGGAGACGTGTATTGACCAGTCATGGTGAAGCTATTTCTCCCCCCCTTTTTCTTCTCCATTGCTTCGCGGAGCATATCCGCCATAGTCCCTGAATTCATCATCTTGCTTTTCTTTCTGTACGTCTTTTTGCGCGGTCCTGTCTGCGCTCTGACCTCCTATCTGCACGGTCTGCGCCAGTAGCTACAACCTTTGAGCGCTTTCTTTTTACTGCCGTTGCTGGGGCTGGTGCTGGAGCTTTCGGGGTAGCCAACTTTTTAAGAGTGGGCTTGGGTGAGGAAGACATGACGGGTGCAGCAGACTTCTTAGCTATAGTAGCAACCTTTCCTTTAGCAGTGGGTCTATTCGTCGGGCCCTTACCGTATGCCTTGTTGATCTTATTCTGAGCAGCGTTGTACTCTGAACTTCCTTTCTCGGCATTGTTACGAGCTTTGATATAAGAATCAAGCTTGGGGTCTTTTTTCTTTGCTCTTGCGTAGGGGTTCGGACTCTTCCTAGCGGGGTCTTTATCAATCATCAGTTTTTCTTTTTGTCTGTCACGATCATATTGATCAAGCTGTCCAGCCAACCAAAGATCTGGTTGTCCTTTTCCGTAGGGGTGATATTGACGATAATCTTGACAAAGGCCATCAAGCCGATCAAGAGTTCACCCCAGTTTTGCATCAAAAATTCAGTCATAGTGCAAATATATAAATTATTAAGTGTACCAGATTTGTACGTTTTTGATCCATACAGTTCCTTCTGCGCCAGAATTAACAGTATCCCAACCAAGTGTAATAAAAGCAGGGTCGGTATACTCTTTTGTAGATTGAATGGTAACCGTATCTCCAGCGGTTACGACAAGGTTCGGATCCTGGCCAGTCAAGCCTGTAATGACAGTTGTTGTAGACTCCATGTCGTACCTATAATTAAAGACAGTGGTCGAAGCTGGTGCAGGGTTATCATAGTTTTCTGGATACAAGAACACAGCTCTGCCACCAGACCCTGGATAGGATGCATATTTAATGCAGTTCGTCATTCCGTTAGGTGATGTCTCACCTGATGTCAAATCCCCCTGGAAAAACTCTATCCATCCATCTGTGCTCGAAGAGAAGTCGCTTTCATGTAGAGCTGTTGCCCCTACAGGTAGATCTATAGGGTCTCTATCCCCACTTACCACATTTAGTTTAACTACAGCTGCAGCAGAGGCAGCCGCTGTGAGGGCCATAGACCCTCCTGATCCCATCTTCATGCCACAAATATATCACTTATACTTAGTCCGCTTCTTGTCCTTCTTAACTAAGCCGCTCTTACCCTTCTTCAGCTTGTCCTGGATCTTGATCTTAAACCCGTCCCCCTCACCTTTGGCTTTGAACTTCGTTACCCTCCCCCCGCGCTTCTCTACGCGCCTACCTTCCACTTGGTACTCCTTCCCGTCTACCTCGACACCATAAGTACCCCTAGTAACCTTCCTTTTCTTAGCTTTCATACTGCAATAATATTAGTTTTCTTGTTGCCCCCTAGAAGACAGATAGCCTGCCGAAACAAGCGCTGGAACTAAATATGCTTGATTCACTGCGTCAGTAAACACCTTTCTGGTGTCGTCCCCATATCTCATTTGAGCCCCTTGTATCAAGCTAATCACGTCGCCAAACTCATCGGACAAGTCTGGATCTTTGAGAATCGAGTTGTACGCCTCTGCCACTTGATCTGTAGTGAGTTTTTGACCCCTGGGGATTCCAAGCTGTCGTTCTGCCAAGTCCATGAACCGCCTAAATCTGACTTGCTGCTCGTATGGCTTCTTATGGTATTGAACTCCAAAAGCCATAGGGTTGTATTCATCTAGCTTACTTTTTCCGACACCAATGGTTGGGTATCCCCTGTAACTACCAAGTGTTGAAGGTGCTATGTCGTCCACGGGTTTAGCCAAGGATACTTCAGAAGCTGCGTGCTTGAGCTCATGATCTATAGCTCCTGCTTCAGCAAAAGGCCTCTCCCCCTTTCCAAGAATCCTAATCGAGTTTGAATTTCTGCTGTAGTTTGCCGTCCCCTCCGCACCAGTACCTGGGTATTGAACCTGTGCTTCGTCTATGTTCTTTAGTATTTTATCTCTCTCCGAAATAATAGACTCTCTAGACTTACCAGTAGCAGCCTGCTTTCTTCTTATATACTCCTCAGAGTTTAGCCAGGCCTTCTCTCTTTTTATTGACTCAGTGAACTTGGGGTCGTTAGACGCAAACTGATACCCTTTTCTTGGTTTCTTTACTTTCGGGAGCGTTCCAGGAAGAAGAACGCTAAGAGCCCCTAGCGCCACATTAGCGCCGCCACCTAAAACGTCACCACTTGCAATCTGACCAACACCAGATCCAATAGCCTCTATGTCACCCGCAGGAGAAAAAATCAACCCTGGATCTATAGAAGGCAGTCCAGCAGGGTCAGCATCATAAACATCTCTTCTCTCAAACTCACCAGGTTCATAGTACTTGTCCTCCCTATAGTTAGGTTTGTTCATCTCGCCAAGCCCAAGCATCCTACCTAACAGACTGTTGTCTACTACATCCCTTAAAGCTTTGATTGGGTCACCACCCTTGACAGCCCTCATGTCACTCTGAATTTCCAGTTAGATACCTGATCAACCCGTACAAAGCCGTCTTATCAAGGTTAAATCCTCCCATCCCCGCCTTCAGTCTCTCTGGCCTCCTGTCTCTCCCCATCATAGCTCTTGCTTCATAGTCTGGCAAAAGTGTATTGTCTCTCCTACCAGGGTTTGTGTCCTCTGCAAGCTTATTCAAAACCCTGAACGTAGTGTTCTGTGGGGATTCAATACCCCTTGCTCTGGCTACTGGCCCCTCAAGGATTTCTAAAAGCTTAGATACTTCGTAGTCTCCGTATACAGGTGGCTTCTTCTTTGGCTTCATGACGCAAATATAACAAGATAGTTCTTGCGCCACTCACAGCTTAAAGTGTAACAGACTCTTTGACTCCTGACTCCCCCAAAAATACTTTGGAAGCCACTAAGTGAAGCTTTTGAAGCGTCATCCGCTAGGCTGCGAGGCGAAGTTACAGCTAATTTCTGACAAAGTCAAGCTTTAAAGTGGATTTTTACGCATCTGAGCTTAATTAAT
>Ga0070752_1001447_pt1 | contig 16631 bp, 11 predicted proteins | sample VirMetDEL_Aug_30_FD_77440 | JGI IMG/M metagenome (GOLD analysis project Ga0070752, IMG submission 77440) | Aqueous microbial communities from the Delaware River and Bay under freshwater to marine salinity gradient to study organic matter... | ecosystem: Environmental > Aquatic > Marine > Coastal...
GACTTGATAAATTCAAAGAACGTTTTTATTTTTGTTTGGTTTATATAATTGCAACACCATGGAAAAAACCAACCATGACAAAAACAGCAAAGAGGTTGCTGACTCTTTCAAGAAAAAAAATCACAAAATATTGAAAGATGTTATTTTAACTGGAATACCCCCGTTTGTTTTTTCCGTAGTAGTATCATGTGTTATATTACTGACTTGAGTCAAAATTTGGTTGGGAGTCATTTTTATATTGTACATGACTATATCATATTTCCTGTTTTATGTCTAAATAAATAAAGATATACTATGAAAAAGAATGTGACGCAGGTGGTTGATCCGTAGTTAACCGCCGTCGCTTTTTTTTCCCAAATCGTTCATGGCGAGGCACAACTTTTACAAAACTGTCTTTCAAAAAAGGAAGTGTATCAGTGACAACTGTGTGTAATATTTTTTCGGGGTTGCTACTGGGTTTCATGCCAGTGGTGTTAAACTTCCCATTGGTAAACATGGTTGTAGTTGTTTTATACTCTCCCATGCGCTTTACTCCACCACTAAAAAATTCAGTGTCATAATTCCAATCATGAACAAACCTATGTTTGTTAATGTGAGAAAGTGGGCGATCAAAATAACCCGTCATGACAAATTGTACAGGACATATATCTCGCAGAACAGGGCGACGAACAACATTGTATTTTTTTAAATTTATCATCCCCATATAAAACGACATAAGAAAGGCACTGGGGGTACGTGCTCCAACACATGTCACACACGCAGAACGCGGGCCATGTACAATGATATTTCCAAATGCAGTTGGCATGTTCATTGATCGGAAGTGTGGCGTAAGTGTAGATGGCCATGTTTGGTATACGCGATTATAGGCTGTATCGCTTGATCCGTTTTTTAGTTCGTGTGAGGGAATACGAAACTCGCACATGCCGACAAAATTGACGCATTCTGCTTGTACATATAATGGCGCTGATGACACTTGCCTTGATATATTTTTGTTTTTTGTATTGCTTTCGTTTTTTCTCGGTTCAGTTTCCTGTACATACTCAAAAAGACTCAAGTGTGGGTTGTCATATAATGCCAGCGGGCGACCCTGTTGTGTTTGATGGTGTCGTGGCGCCATATTTGTGTATTAAGAGCAATCCTTTTAACAAACGTATTTGCCTATATAATGAAGTATATATACATCACATACTCGCATGGAACAAGGATAATGATATATTTTTATTATATGCACATGCTTTATTTCTGGCCAAGCAAAACATTGCCAAATTTTAAAACCATGGCACAGTGCTATTATCTTCAAATTCTAGCAGCATCATTAATCTGTATTGTTGGATTCCTGTTGTTTTTGTTATATGCTGTAAAAAAGGAATTAAATCGTGCTCACAAAATATATCAATGGCGTACTAAACAGTATCTATCACAATCACGTCTAAATCGGAAGCTTCAACATGACATTATTTATGAAACACTTCCAACCAACGATACCAACACAATTGAAAAAGAACACAATCATATGGCACTCGGGACATCAAAAGAAACAAAATCTTCATTGAAATTTTATGAAAAAAATTCTTCGCCACTCCAGCCAATAGCCTCCCTCAATGCATTTCCTTTATAATCACAAAAAGAAAAACAATAAACATCCCACAGACAAATCAATCTAGTTGGCAATATGGACAACCCCTTATTTACAAAATTATATGCATTGCTGACCGATTTGTCTTCGGATACAATTTATGATGGCTCACTCAAGGAAATGTGTGATCTTATCAAAAGTCAATGTAAAAAATTATATGTACGTACAGATTTCCTTGTCTTTATGGCCCAAAAACCAACGGAGGAGCCATACGTTCGTTTTATTTCTGATTTTATCAAGAATCGCCGAAAGCCCAGAGGGACACTGGAAGAAACTTGTGTGTATTCACTAAAAACACTTTCTGACTGTTTCACTAACATTGAGTTGATTTTGGATGCAGCTGAAGAACGACGGAAAAGAAAACAGGGAGAAGAAAGCAATGCAAAAAAACAAAGAAAACTTTCCTTGTGATTTTATTTTTTTTGTTTTTATCGAGGACTTGTTTTTGTCATGCTCTGGTTTACTTGCTTGACATAATTAGTCTGTCCATTTTTGGAGAGGTTTATCACGTCTTAGCCACACAAAAACACAGAGTTCTTTCTGTATTTTTACATGAGGGCTTGTTTTCATATATATATTATCATGCTTTTTTACAACATTATCCAATAAAAATATTTCCTTATTAAGAAAAAAGAAATGAGATTTGTAAATGTGCCAGATGTACGGACGCACGTGGTTTGTGTGTAGTTTTGCCTACAAAAAACACTTCGGAGCTCTGGTGCATGTGGTTCGTACGTAGTTTTGCCTACGAAAACACTTCGGAGCTCTGGCGCATGTGGTTTGTACGTAGTTTTGCCTACAAAAACACTTCGGAGCTCTGGCGCACGTGATTTGTCCATAGTTTTGCCCACAAAAACACTTCGGAGCCCAGGAAACACAATATTATTTTTTACTGAATTAGTATATGTTTTACTTCACAAAAGAGACATAGGTTTGTAATGTAAAACACACGGGCTATTCGGGGTTTAATTAGTTTTGCCTTTACTTTTCAAGAATGAGCCAACTATAAAATCACAAAAAAACATTGAGATAAACCATTTTCAACCTTTTCATGACAGGTGGAACCTATTTTATTTGCTGTGTTTTTGCTACTATTCTACATTTTTCTGATTAAGGAAAGACAAAAGTAACTTCTTGGAAGTCTTTGGATTTCACAGGTTTGTGGTTGTTTTCTTTTTTTTAATAAAACGAATGTTTTAGAATTATATAACAAGAAGCGAATATTCAAAATACCATTTTGTGTTGTATATTTTTATTTAGAGAAGATGGCGTTCAAGATGTCGATGGTTGGGCTTTCGCCCGTGAATGATGCAGAATGTTCCGTTTGCTTTGAATCCTTTGCAAGCCAGGATCGCATTCGAATTCAGTGTTCCAAGGGGACACATGGTGAGAACGGGGATATATGTAACATATGTATCCGAACTATGCTTCTTGACAAGGAAAACCCCAAGGTGGACATCCCTTGTGTTTATATTGGTTGTGGAGGTGTGTATAACTTTGAAACCCTGATTTTACAGTTAGGGGCCAACCAGTTTAAAAAGGATATGTGGAAGCCCTATCAAGAAAAGGCAAATAAGGATACTGAAACCATCCTTGGTAAATATTATGTCAGGGCAAAGGATTCCTGTATGAAGGCTCGCAAACGAAAGGAAAGGGCAACAAGGCGATTCAATACCTATAAGTCTCTCTACGGGAAACAATTTCGGAAGTTGTGTGTTTTGGGACAGATGCTTGAGCGCAGTGAAAAGATTATGAAACTATCCTTCAAGAATCTGGCCCATATGCAGCATCAGATTGAGGAGGATGTCAGCGAAGATGAAGATATTATTCTCGACTTTTTGAATAAGCAGCCTACGCCTGTGGAAGCCAATCTGCGATTTAACCCGAAGCAAAATCGAAACCTTTTCCGTTCTGACGACTATCAAATGGGGTTAATCGATAATCCGGAACAATATTTTGGACAGGATCATGGGAGGAGAGGCGAATACAACTGTCTTGTGACACGTGTTTGTCAGAAGGCGTCCTGCAATGGCAAACTCAAACCCATGTTGAAAAATGTTCTTTTTCGGCACTATCAGTCCTGCCAGGAATGCCTGAGCAGTTACAAAAAGAGCACTGCCAGCGAAGTGGGTCTTCATGGAGTAAGTTTTGATGGTGATGATGTCGATGTTCATGATATTGTTGTTGATGATGATGATGATGATGATGATGTTATTTTCATTCCCTCTCCTGATGATATTTTGACATCCGACGACAAAGAACAAAAGATATGGCTAAAATGCAATCATTGCGAGGTTATTGTGTGTGGACAATGCCTTGTGACTATCAACCAGGGGGCTGGAGCAGCGGAGGAAACTTCGACGACAACAGCCGAGTGTCTTCTTTCTCATGTCTGCGACAAGCAAGTACTTGAAGATTGTAGGTTGGCCAACGAGAATACAAAGCCATGTCCCAAATGCAAGACAATGATATACCGAACCGAAGGATGCTCACAAATGTTTTGTACTCGCTGTCACACTGGGTTCCACTGGAATACGGCCCAGATCATCAAACGGCCGGAAAATGAGTATTTTCAGGAATATCAACGACAGAAAGCTGCTCGGGGTTTAAGCGATGCATCTAATGTCTCTCCGGGTTTCCATAACATTAATTCGAATTCTCTTGTGCGTGAATTTCAGTATGTTGGAAATGATCTATCTTCCAGTACCGATGTCAAGGCATTTCTTTCCAAATTTATGCAGACCATGAATTTCCATGTGATTTGCGCGGCCAAAAGCAAGACACTTGTTCAGGGGAGGGGTGCCTTGTTTTCTGATTATGGCATTATTGCCGACTCTGAGGTCATGACATCTTGGAAGAAGGTGGCCATCAACTTTCTCTGGAATGTTTCTGAAGATCTGTATCTCATAAACCCCGAGTTTTCCACAGCCCGGCGACCACGAGATATATTCAATGAGGATGGGAAAATAATGAATTTAAAGGTAGTTTGCCCAGATATTCGGAACAGCCTGTTTATCCTGTTTTCAAAGCCAGCCTCCATCTACTTGAAAGAATTTCATATTTTCTTCAAAAACAACTGCATAGAGAGCATGAAACCATGGCCGTCCATTTTAACCCGTAATCCAGACTCTATGGCTCGAATCATGGACGCACATTTGTTGGGCATCCCCGACGCCTATAGCACTCAAGTGTGGCCAAGAATAATATCATTGATCCGGGAAAACTGCGTTGAGATCAACTGTACCATACCGGATCGACTACAGAGCATCAAGGAGGAGCACAGCAATGTCAACACTCAACTCTTTCGCTTTGGTAATCCCAATGATACTTCCATCTCACGCGCTAACGAGCGTATCTTCCATCTGCGGAAAAAATATTACATGGAAGAGATGTTCCAGAATATATTGGCCGTCGTTACTTCGCGGATAGTTTTTTTGATCTTAAAATTTAATCGAGCCTTGTTTTTTTTTGATGAGAAAACCCCCCGTGAAGTAGCAATGAATAAGCCAGTTTTTCTTAATCAATATATGCTTTATATAAACATATTTATTGTAATAGACCAGGGATTTAACGCCATCAAAAAAATTAACAACCAACTTGGACACATTAACATTTCCGAGTTGAGAGACCGCTATTTTATGGGTGTACGTTTTTGACCAATGTTCATTTTCCCTGCCCATACATCAAACCTATAAAGGTGTCTTTAAATTATTTCATGTAAATAAAATTGATTCTGAATAAAAAATAAATTATTGAGTCAAATGATTTCCCTGTGGTACGAACATGGGTCTCAACACAGAAATCAAAAAGGCACTACGGAAATTTGCTCCAGTGGCTTTTCTTCAGTTTTTACCCAACACATCTGTGCATAAAATTGACCCATTGGTCAAACATGTAGTGTTGGATGCAGGTATACTCTTGTTCTCAAGACCAAGTTTCAATACAAGTTTGTCTCTCGGGTGGCACAAACAACTTGCGCGGCATTTTATGAACAAATATATTGAGAACTGGCTGTGTTCAGATAATCCTCCTCATAATCTTGTCCTTATACAAGATTGCGCGGATAAAATTCCAGAACCCAAGCAACTTTTCCATACTCATAGTAGATACGAAAAACAAAAAATACAATCTGAAATAGCCGCGGGACGAAGATTTGCGCCAAATGCAGTTTTACCGGAAACACACGAGATTTACGCTATGCAAGAAATGTGGCCCAAGTATATGGCCACATCACATCTTCGCAAAGAGATTACAGAAATCTTGGTGCGAGAATTATCAGAGTTATTTATTGCCGAGCGAAATCGTCTGGTCTCGTATACTACAGCAGTATCAATGTATACCTGCCATGGATCATATATACGCCTGTTTCAGCCCGATATTTTATCTTCCCAATCAATACCCAACTTCCCAGAAACCGTACACGGAGAAGCAGACATGATTATATGTACTATTCTTAACCACATTCAAGAACACAACCCTGATACAAAAGTACTCCTTATAAGCACTGACACAGATAACATCCCTATCCTGTTGATGGGAAATAACCACAATGTCCTTTTAAAAATGAACAACTACAAGGACCCAGTGACCAAATTGGATTTTATTGAGGTGCTGGACATTCAATCGCTATTCAAAACATTTTCTTCTTGCAGTGAAGGTGGACTGTCATATATGTTATCCTTTTTTCTTGTGGCCTGTCTATCCAAGTGTGATTTTTGTGTTGGTCTTCCAAAAATTGGTGCCGTCAGTCTTCTTCGGCATTTGAGATCCTGGCCCCGGCCTTTGGCCAGATATGTTGACACAAACGATAATCACCAAGCCTATTCTTCTGCAAAGATCCAAATCGACATTCCAGAAATTGCAAAATTTTTGGCAGCTCTTGTAACCAGTCCCATGTCTAAAACAGCACGTATACCAAGTGACTATATAGTTTCTGTTTCTAACCAGGCTGCATGGACTTTACAATACTGGGCAAACACTTATTCTAATGGCTACACAGACCCACTAGGCTTTGTTCGCGGTGGACCAGATCCAGCAATGTTCGAAAAAGCTTGGACTAGGAAATTTGACCAAGAAAGAAAAATAGATAATGTACTTTGTCATTTTAATCATGTCATACATCTTCTTACAAAAAAAGAAAAGGAAAAATCAAAATCAAAACCAAAACCAAAAACAACACTAACGTTAACATCAACCCCACAAAAATCCGGAAGGTTGTCGGGTAAAAACAAAAAGATCCGTAGAGCATAAAATTTAGTGTATGTATTTTCAAACATCTCGAGCTTGAAGGGCTTTCATAATACGTCGCCCCAAAAAACATTCTCGGTCAGAAACAGATCGCCCAAGAATTTTATTGAGTTGAATGGATGTGACACAAAGAATACATTGCTGTTCCGCACGTGTGACGGCCGTGTACAGCATATTGCGAGAGAGTATTGCCATATTGGCGTCATTGGGTCGCACCACAACAAATACTGTTTTCCATTGGGAAGCCTGCGAAGTGCATATGGTTTGTGCATAACTGTACATCAGATCTGTTCCAAACTGTGAATACCGAAAGGAATGTGTGACTGATCCATTTCCACAGTCATCAAACAAAACATGGACAAAGTACTCGTCCTCCCCATCTTCAACATCAGCATCGATAGTCTGGGTTGTTCCGCTAGAAGTGTTTATAACTATTTCAGAAGTATCACTTGAACCATTGCTATCATCAGACCCTAATGGATTGTCATATTTGCCGTCAAATATTTCTTCTTTGTTGATGGCAATGATAACACCCTCGCTACCATTGGTCACAACGAGCTCCCGGGGGCTTGAAGTATTTGATGCATCATTGCGTCCGTGACTGTTTTCCGGTTTACAAACATATTGATTTCGTCTACAGATAACCCGATCACCAACTTGCGGTTGAAAAATCATATCAGAATTGGCGGACTCGTTTCTTTTGAAGATGTGCTGTAATATCATATTATTGTATGTGTTTGCACCCTCGTTTGTTGTAAGTAGAATTTTGACAGATCGAATTCCGTTTTTGATATCGCCTCTTTGGCTAGCAGCTTGAGCAGCCCGAAAAGCGTCCAGGATTTCCTTTTCAATTGTACTATAGGACACAACCCGGAAGCTTTTATCTTTGCTAAAATGTGCCTCCACTCCCAGCTTCATCAATTCATCGCCCTTTTTATCAATAATTGCCTTGGACGCCTTCAAAATATTTTTGCACTCTGTGCGCTTGACCACACTGAAATGAGCACGAGGAATAAACTCGAGCATTTCAAACAATAATCTCCCAGGTTCAATGCTTGGAATCTGGTTGTCGTCACCCATTAAAATATATTTTACTCCATCTTTTTTGCACAAATCAGTTTCCCTCGACAAAATCGCGGCCATCAAGCGCATGGATACCATACTAAATTCGTCTATGACAATATATTTTACATCTTCCCAATACGTATTCATACTTTTGTTGTAGAGTGCCATGTGAATAGTAAACGCTTTATGCCGTGTTTTGTTAGCAAGAATATTTGCGGCTTTGCCCGTGGGTGCCAAAAGAAGCCACTCAGTAGATCCGTATTCGGAAGAGTATTCGTCACCACTATTACTCACACTGCCAAAATAGTTTTCTGTGGCTGGATCCAAAACTTGTATAAGCTTGGACAAAAATGTAGTTTTCCCTACCCCGCCAGGCCCGTGAATAATGTTAAACTTGCTAAATTTTAGTTGCTCTATAAAATCACGCATATCCACCAAACTCGAATCTCGTGTGGGTGTAAGGAATGAAGTTTGATTGTTCAAAGAAACGTACCCTCCATCGCCGAGACCCCTGGCAATAACATTGGCAATGAAAACTTCCGCCTTATGTGTAGAGCAGCGATATAACATTCCATTCTTGGATGATGGGTCGGTGGTTTCATTGTTCACATTGTTGATCAAGTCGTCTTCAAAAAACCCAATTTCCTTTTCGCATTCTTGTGGGGAAAGTGATTGTACATATGACTTGAGCAATTGAAATTGTTCCCCGCTTAACACTGGTGAAAATAGAGATCGGAAACGATTCCACGAAACACATGTGTGTCCGTGTTTGTACTCGGCTGTCTCGATGGACTGATACCCCAGGGCTAGTAATCTTTGAAGACATTGTGGCTCAAACTGGCCAACACTCATTGCAAGCATATCACAATCACTTACTCGTAATGTGCTTGAGATACGATATGAAGTTGGGTCATCTTGCTTATCCTGATCCAGTGATGTGGACTGGATGATATGGCATAAAGTATACACAGATGTCGACACATCGGTAATGGCTTCAAACACCTTTCCCAAAGCCACGGCCCTATAATTATCTGAGCAATATGAAAACGTTCGTGGTGTACTTATACCACTTAAAATCATCATGAACATTGTGCAAACATGATTGACTACATCCGACTCTTTGACAGAAGGTGTTTCCTTATTGTCAGAAGGTTCACCCAATATAACCAGCGAAGGTAAGGAAGTGCGGCGTTGTATTTCCTTGTACACATTATAACTGGAAGTAGCAACATCACTTAAAAGCGCAAGAAGAATGCCAGTTGGCGTGCTTGTTTTATATTGGCTATTGCCTGTTTCTTCTTGTTCAAGAAATCGAAGACAGGCTGAATCCCAAACATCTTCCGGTATTGGACTACGTTCCTTTTTTTTCGCCGCCTTGTTGTTTGTGAATATAGTCGGCATACTCTTAAATATTTTAGTTACGTCCCGTTTGCGACAAGGAAGACTAGCTATGCGCCTAATGACAGAAAACGTTATTTCACTGACTGCAGACACATCAATTTCACCAGCCATATATTTGGCCTGCAAGATGGGTGTATTCGAGTCTGGAAGAAACTTGGGACTTATAAAATATGAACAACGAGATGGCACGCAATTCTCTTTGAGCACAGGCTTTTCCATGGCAAAAAGCAGAATGCGATTTCTGTATTGGTTAATAATTTTTGTACACACTTCCTGTGACAATGTTCCATTCTTCTCAACCAATAATTTCGCAAACGGTGTACGCACAACAACATTTTCCGGCCTAAGCATAATCTGTGATAAATCACAGACCCCTGTACTCATAGCTGGGTCATCTCCAAAATATATCAACTTTAAAAGAATGTTGACGCGTTTTGAGTATGGGTTATACGACAAGCGATCAATCTTTCTTAATGTCCCAGCTATCATGGGCAATCCCTCTGGGGGTTCAATGTACACTCTCTCTACTGCTTCTTCCATGGCGAGGTGTGGTGATATTTTATATCGACCGGTGCTCGAATTTCAATCAGAAAATCACTTTGCCTCTTGCTCAGCAAGTTTGTAAATGAAACAAAGTCAAGTAAAGATAAATGCCTATGCAATAGGACTTCTTTATTTCATTGATTTTTAGGAATGGCTTATCGTAATTTAATGAAAGCCATCAAAACGAAAGTAATGTACAATACAAAAATCAACAAGAAACAACTCTTTCAAAAATATAGACTTCAATCCAATGTCATTTGTTGACCAGGCCTTGAGGTATTTTTTTACAGCATTTCATGTGTATCATCAAACAATGCTGATAACCAAAAGGTTTTTTACAATACAAACAAGCGTAGTTCTTTATTTTGTGATGTACATTGTCCGTGTGTCGTTGCAAACTTCCAAGTGTCTTGAATTGTTTCTTGCATAACGTGCAGGGAAGCATCTTGATGTCCTGTCCATGGATGTTTTTTTCGTGTGTTTTGAGATTACAGAGAAACCCAAAATTCTTGTTGCATATGTTGCATTTAAATGGTCGTTTCTTTAGATGGACATGGGTAACATGTCTTTTAACTCTTGCCATGTTAACAAAATTTTTTCCGCATTCTTTGCAATAGAAAACACCTCGTTCTGTTTGACGCGCATTTTGCACTACTGATGTAGAGCATTGTTGTGTTTTTTCTGTGTCTGTATTCATGGTGATACGATGATATTTCCAATCCCGCAATAATATATGTTTATTACCCAACACAAAGGATAGCCGAGCAAGTTACATTATACCAATTAAGTGTGTAAATGAAACTTACTCAAGTTGTGTCTGCTGTAAAATAAGTATATTGCTATATTACAGTCATGCTGACTGGATACTGAGAACAGACATTTTATCTGTCAAAGAAGAACACTGGCCCAGAGCATAAGTGCTTCGTGATATAGTTCCTCCGCGCCGGGCACCTGCTGCATTACAATGAAGCATGGGCCAGTGTTCAAAGCATGCGAATCGAATATTGTCTGCACCAACCGCCAGACACGCAGGTGTGGTTTCGGGGTCGCGCACGGAAAACGAACCCAAGAAAGGGATGACAGGGTCAACTTGTCCCCAAAATATATCTGAATTGTAACATTCGTCAATGTACATTGAATATTGTTTTGCATCTTCCAAAGCATAATGCCAACAAGACGAGCTATTATCACTGCGGGTAACAATACGAAGGTCGGCTTTTGTTTTTCCGTATTCTGGAACAGTACTACATCGGATTGCCGGTGTTTCCTCGACTGATTTTTGGATAACCACATTTCCACCATACACAAGAACAGAAGAAGTTGCACTATTTTCTCGTATGGTCGTCGCCGGAATATTACCAATCAGAACACTTTGATAATCAAGCGTGGATACCATGCTGTTGATACGGACTCCAGTAATGGATTCATCTTCTTTATGCGACACTAGTTGCATGCGCCCCACTTTTCCGGAAACGGGGTCAATCAATGTAGCATGAGTCAACGGTTTCCAAATATCAGCGGCATGTTTACTGCCACGTAATGTCTCGTCAAGTGCATCTTGGTATCCAGTAACAAGGACCTGGTGTTGATTGGTCATTACTCCTCTTGGCACAGTATCTCCAAGAACAAGTGTTTTTTCTTTCATGATCATCATGACAGTTTTTGCACCGTCCGATGGGTTGATGTAATGCCATGTCAGTGTTTTAAGATCATCACTTGGGACAATTTCATAATTCCATAAACGAACACCCCCACCAAAAACATTAAAAATGGCATGCAGATCTATATTTCCATGATCACAATCGGGAGACCCAATACATAATCTTTCGTAGCCGCTGTTTTCCGTGTCAAAAATTGCAGTGTTATTTGGGCCCATTCGAAATGGCTGGCGAATTTCAAAAAGCCATTCTGGATAGCCTGTAATCAAAACAAAAATAGAAACAAATACAGCAACCAGGGATAGACCCATGGACGCATACGATAGAACATTTCCAAGCCGGGAGGAGGTAGCATCCTCCTCATCCAACTTGGATTTGGCCAATTTTGAAATTGGCTTATCTGTGCTGGTCATTTTAACAATTGTTATTATTCTTGTTTTGGTAAAAAAGTACAAGAACCGTGTTTCCAATCAGAACAAAGTTTAAAAATATAACTATGATATTCCTAGATATGTTTTAAAACTCTGTTCATTATATGCCCAACCAATGAACGCAATTGTTGCTGGAAAGGAAACAAGCAAGTGCACTTAAAATACTTTTACAACCTAGAGTTACAGAGGACTCGAATTTCCAGCCAAACACATTTGGGGAACATTGTATAATTGTATATTCCGGTGCATTTTGTAAATAACTTACATTCATAAACTTTAATGATTTTTGTGTATGCTGGTAAATAACGTCTAGTAGAACCGTAAATACAGCCACTTCCTCAAGACAGTGTTCAAATTCTGTCTTGGAGGAACTGGGACTGGCGTTTATAAATGCTGTATGCGGCTCACATAATTTTAAATTCAGAGCCAAAAAATCAGAATGATGAAACGAACGCAAATATTGATATTCTGTCATTTTCAACGCCTCTGGTATCACTGGGCATACACGAGAATGGAATGCTATATTACGCATACGTTCTTGTATTACACTCACTGTACTTTTTTCCATTTCAGAAAGAGCCGTGTCATATAGTAACTGAACAATTGGCGATGAAGAACTATCATAAGAACACGGATGATAATGAGTATGTCTATATACTGCCCAGTGTATCGCCACAAGAAGTCTCCCAACTATTATACTCATCATCTGCAACCCCTGCGCAGAGCAAATCTTTTGTTGAATGGATTTGTTTTCATTTTCAATTTTTATGCTATATTGCTTCCAGCGAGATATGTGGATGCCAGAAAGACGAACATTACCATGTATGTGCTCTGCCTGTAAATCATACATCTGCGATGGTTGTGGATTCCAAATAAGACGCCCAAGATAAATCAGAATGTGTTTACTATCCTGAGGACGAATATGATCCGACTTACGGAAAACAGACTCGCAAAACACCGTCAGAAACGAAATCAAGGATTGCCCCGAACCAAAGTCCGAGCTAAACTGCGTTTGATTGTGTGATCCACTTTCGTTTTCTTCGATAGAATCTTGTATCACACAAAGTATTCCAAGAAAACACATGGTCATTATATTAGAAAGATGTGCGTGTGCCTTTAGATGAAAGTGCCTATGTGATGGATCTTTGTGTGGCTCATGCTTATACAAAAATACAATGCCTTCGCGTAATTTTTTGACATAAGTGGACATCCGACCATCACGCAAGGAATTTTGCAGTCGAAGGCGACACTCGTTTTTATGAGTTGTAGAGGAACAACTGTCTTTAGAAAAGTACTCTACCAACATTCCGAATAACTCCGTTACCTCTGGTTCGCGTATGAACGCATCGTTATTTTCATATAGACAATCCATTGTCTATTTTTTATTTCAACACAATCACTCTATATTTTTTTCTCGTTTGGAATCCTTTATTTACAGTGTTAAAAACCGACATCAATAATATATATATGAAAAATAGAAAAGGGGTATAAAAATATAAGCACATCATGATTGATTAGGTTTTGGAAATTCAACACCAGACCACGTCTGAAACCGATGAATAAGAAAAGCACTGTCGATGGTTTGCAACGTTGCAACTAATAACCCCATGACAATCATTGCACCATTTACACTAAAGACGATTCCGGCGGCGAAAGTAAAGGCCCATAAAACATAAGACATGGAAATGAAAAGTGGTATGTACTGTTTTGAAATGTACACCGGATTACAAAATAAAGCCAGCAAAGAAAAGTCGGAAGCCAATGTTAACATTAATGCCACTGTTGTTGCTGTGGAAGCACTGCATTCTCCTACTTCGTTGATGTGCACTACATAAGCTCCGGCCTGTATACACCGAGTAAAAAGCACCAATGAAATCCAGCAACCAAGATACAGATGTCGGTAGACAGGCGATGATATAGAAGCGGGATTTGGAGACACATGACTGTACGTCCCCATCCACCGCGCAACCATTGCAAATAACAGTAGCCATGGCATTAGAAAATCAAAGTACACATCATGACCAGCGACCTCTTCTCGCACCAGAGGAGCAACAAACAAAGCTGCCATTCTCACCTTCCTTTTCTCAAAAACCCGAATGTCGTATATTTGACTACGAATGTGTGTCTAGCGAGAATACATACAATGATGAACAGAGTTCTACATCCAATTTTGACGACAAAGATAATGTATGTTTGAAACAGGATATTACAGATGATAAACACTCTGACTCAGAATTGGAAAAGGCTATGTCTTGCTGCAAACTAGAAGAAAAATACACCCAGATACATCGCCACTTTCTTCGGCAATTTTCAAAAACGATTTCTGATCATATTACTGAACGTAAAAACAAACTCAACACCGATAAACCAAAACAAGATGATCAAATCACTGTATTCAACGACTTTGAAAGATATATTATTGACTACCTTCTCAAATTTAACCCGGGTCGAAATGGTAGCACTGCACTGAATTCGGCCGTGGCACTTATATACAAAGGCGATACTGACGGAGTTATCACTGATGCATTTTGGCTAGTGTTCCACCCTACTGTCTTAAGTATTCTAACCCACGCCGCTATTACTCTTGATATACACACCACTTTACAAACTACACAACTTATGCGTATGTATCGTCATATTTTTAGAAAAATTTTGGTAAATGGTGTTGGCTTTGACGATGTCGATGTGGACATCAATGACCTGGAAAAGTTTGAGGAATTCAACACTTGGGTAGAATGCATCAACAAAGAACGTGAAACAAGAATATACAAGATAAACCAACTTTCCCAACACACTCATAATCTGGCCGACTCTGAAACTAAAATACCGTCCCAATTCAGCTCATCCTCAGAAAGGGGGGTTCACATTACTTGCTCTATTCTATAAAAGACATTTTATATATATTTCTACTTTTTGTCTGGAGATGAATTTATATCTGAAAATAAAATGTACACTTTGATTTATCACGCGGTTTTGTTATGTTACTTGGATTTTTTACGGAATGCATACACACCAAATAAAATTAAAAACATGCACGAGAAAATGAGCATACATAATACACCTATGCTCATGTCGAGTGATGTTTTATACACACTGTTTGGATCCATCCAAAAAATGTAGGTTGAGAGAAAGGTGGTTGGCATAATAAAAGTAACAAACACATACACCAATAACTGATCCGGCTGTCGCGTTGCTATATGATTGCGAAGCACATAGACAATTTCCGAAAAATAATGAAGCAAGTAGAAACTCCATATCCAAAGTGGTACATAATGCTCATATATATTCCCAATTGCAATAGTCACCCTAGAAATATCATTCTCAACAACGAGATAATCCACAAGCGCGTCGTCCACTATCAGCACTACTGAAATGGCCATTGCAACAAAAACTATTGTACACTGCAATGGCACCAAAAATAAAATTACTCCCCAGCTCCATGACGCTTTAAATGATAAAAGAATCGCGACCAAAATCTGAAATGCCCACGTCCATGTTGTAAAACATGTAAAGTCAGACTCAAAAAAAATGCTCATAATAAGTTGCGTAAAAATAAGCACGGCCGCATACACCCGCGGTAAATTTAATTGCAATCCGGAAAATGCCATACTGAAATGACCACACACAACCTCACACTCTATAGAATATTTAAATGATGTGCGTAACATTTACTTGATGTCATCTCTTTTTACCCTATTTTATATTGACCCACAATTATGTTATATACACCTTTTTAATGTAGTTTGTTTATTGTCAGAAAATAAAATAACAAAGGAATAAAATACATGATAGTATTTTAGGATATCATTGCAAAAACAAAAAATCTTGCTCCATCATAAAAAATACCGGAAATGTTTTTGATAAATAAAAAATATGAGGTCAAACCCCCAACAAAATTATGAGCTATTTTTCTTGACATTCTGAGCACCCTTTGCACGACTGAAAATAGACAAAAACGTAGTCAATAAACTAATTGAAAAAACGGACCAGATCAACGCATGTGAATCATCATGGACATCTTCTCTGACACAATTCGGGATCTCAATGATAATCCCAGTCCCGCAATACGTCGACTCATGGACTATACCAAGTGGGTCGACAGTGTCAGTACAGGAAAAGGGATCTATGACAAATTGTGTTCCTATACTGCCCACATCTTCAGTGTTTACATTACATACACCCTTGTTATTTCCATACATGGATAAAACTGTAAGGTTTCTAGATTCGATATTATCATATGTAGTTTGGTTTACCAAAAGTTTCGTATTTTCCCATACACGAGTGTCAACTTCCTGCATATAGCGGCATTCGGGATCCATATAAAATTGTACAAGAATGCCACATTCGTGCTCATAGCCAGGCTCAACACGGTAGGAATTAAACACACCACCAACAAACGCAATGACATCAGAAGGGAGACGTCGGCAAACACCACTGCGATCCGCATTAATACAAGTTTTTAAGGTTGAAAATCCATCTTCTTCAAATCCCTTGCTCCCTCCTGTTCTACAGTATTCCTGTAACACACTCATGTCTGTATTGGCCGTATCAATGTGTTCTGTTTTTCCAAACCCTGCAAAAGTCAATGGATTCACATTTGCGGCAAAATTGATGGGTGCCTTATACAGCACAAGACGAGCGTTGTAGATA
>Ga0070752_1001448_pt1 | contig 16630 bp, 20 predicted proteins | sample VirMetDEL_Aug_30_FD_77440 | JGI IMG/M metagenome (GOLD analysis project Ga0070752, IMG submission 77440) | Aqueous microbial communities from the Delaware River and Bay under freshwater to marine salinity gradient to study organic matter... | ecosystem: Environmental > Aquatic > Marine > Coastal...
CCCAGCATGGACATCCAGGTCAGTTCCAATTTCGAGCGGCTCTTGTTCGATGTCGGCGGGCGCGACGGGATCGCGCTGGCCCAGCAGATGCGCGGGGTCGAGAGCACGCGCGCGATGCAGCTTACCAATGCGCAGCGCGAAGGCGCGTGTGCGCTGTTCACCAGCATGCGCGCTGACGAGGACGACATGGCGCGGGCCATGCGCTGGGCATGCGAGGATTGCGCGGAAATCGTCGATCCGCACACTGCGATCGGCTTGCACGCGGCGCGCGTGGCCGAACTGCCGCATGACGTTCCTGTGGTCACGCTGGCCACCGCGCATCCGGCGAAGTTCCCTGATGCGGTCGAGCGGGCGACGGGCACGCGGCCGGGGTTGCCGGCCCGGGTCGGCGATCTGTTCGCGCGCGAAGAAGCCTATCGCGAGCTTCCCGGTACCTATGAAGCCGTGCGCGACCACATCGTGGGGCATTCGGCCTGATGGCCCAATTGCGGCGCGATCCGGTGCTGATGGTCGGCGAAGGCTGGGACGCCTATCGCCTGCTCGACAGCGGGCACGGGCGCAAGTTCGAACAATATGGTGACTACCGCTTCATCCGCCCCGAACCGCAGGCGATGTGGTCGCCGCGCCTGCCCGAATGGGACGCGCATGGCGAATTCGTCCCCGGCAGCGACGAGGACGGCGGTGGCCGCTGGCAGTTTGCGCGCGACGTGCCGCCGGATGGCTGGACGCTGCGCTGGGGCGATGAAGCGCGCTTCACGGCGCAATGCACGCCGTTCCGGCACCTCGGCTTCTTCCCCGACATGGCCCCGGTGTGGGAATGGATGGGCCGGCAACTCGGCGATGCGCGCGATGCCGAGACGATGAACCTGTTCGGCTATACCGGCGTGGGCACGCAGGCGCTCAGCCGCTTCGGCCGTGTGACGCATGTCGACGCGAGCAAGAAATCGGTCGCCCAAGCGCGCGAGAACGCCGCCATGGCGGGGCTCGATGAGCGTCCCATCCGCTGGCTTGTCGAGGATGCGATGAAGTACGCGGCACGCGAAGTGCGACGCGGGCGCCGCTATGACGGCATCATTCTCGATCCGCCGAAGTTCGGGCGAGGACCGGATGGCGAGGTGTGGCGGCTCGAGGAAGGATTGCCGGAGCTCGTGTCCGATTGCCGCCAGTTGCTCGATGCCGACAGCCGGTTCCTTTTCCTGACCGTCTATGCCGTTCGCATGAGCAGCCTCAGCCTGGCGGGCCTTCTGCAGGAACTGTTCGCCGAACTGCCGGGCACGATCGAACATGGCGATCTGGCGGTGCAGGAGGATGGCAGCGGACGGCTGTTGCCCACCGCGATCTTCGCGCGCTGGTCGAATCCGCGCTAGGACGCTGCCCATGGACGATTCGCTGATCCTCGAAGTGGCCGATTTCGAGCACGACGTGCTCACCGGAATCTATTCCGAAGAGACCGGCCGGCCGCAGCCGCTGCGCTTTACCATCCAGGCGCAGATGAAGCCGCTGCGCCGCTATGATCCCGACACTTCGCTCGATCATTCGAAGAACTACATGGATCTCAAGTTCGCCGCCTCGGAAGCCTTGCCCGAAGGCGTTCATTTCAAGCTGATCGAGGCGGTGGCCGACCATGTCTGTGAAACGCTGTTCCTGCAGGACCGGCGCATTACCGCAGTGACGGTCAAGATCGTCAAGCTGGCGATTGCGGAGGCGGACGAGAAGATCGGCATCACGCTTCACCGCGAGCGGCGTGAATGAAACGGATCGCGGTGGACGGCCTGCCTGGCGATCCGCTTGCGGCTGCGGCGCTGTTCCACGGACAATGGCTGCCGCAGGCGGAGGATGCCCTGACCGGGGGCGAAGATGCCGTCCTCGTCCTCCCATCGGCCGATCACACCCACCGCGAATGGCGGCGGGCGATCGTTGTCGCCCTGGCGCGCAAGCATGCGCCGCGCCGGATCAACATGATCGCGGGGGAAGGCGCGGCGCTCGCCGCGATCGAAAGCTACCTTGCAACGGCGCCCGGCGTGACCGGCCAATATCTGGAAGCCTGAGCCATGGGCGTGCGTATCCTTTTCCTCGGTCCGTTGCGCGATCTCGCCGGGCAGGACGAATGCGAAGTCGCAGCGCCGCTCGGTTGGGACGGTCTGCTGGCCGCGGTGAACCCCGCGGTTGCCGAACAGCTGGGCGAGGCGCGGGTCAATCTGGCTTGCGCAGGCAAGGTGCTGGCGGACAAGACCCAGCTGTCGGCGCGGGATGGCGACGAGGTTGCATTGTTGCCGCCGGTGAGCGGTGGCTAGGCTCGTTCTCCAAACGCCGCTCGATGTCCGCGTGCTCGAGAAGGGGCTGTCCGTGGGAGAGGCGCTGGCCGCCTTCAACGCGGCGCAGGGCGCGGCCGGGGCGGTGGTGTCCTTTTGCGGCAAGGTCCGGCCGGACGGCGACGTAAAGGCGCTCGAACTGACGCATTACGAACCGCTTACGCTCAGCGGCATGCTGGACCTGGCGCAGGCGGCAAAGGTGCGCTTCGGGCTCGAAGGCGCGCTTGCCTGGCACCGCGTGGGGGTGATGACACCGGGTGAGGCGATCGTGCTGGTGGCTACCGCAGCACGGCATCGGCGCGATGCATTTGCCGGTGCCGATTACCTGATGGACCATCTCAAATCGGCGGCGTGGTTCTGGAAACGCGAGAAACGCGGCGATGCATGGCACTGGATCGAGCCGCGGAAACAGGATCATGCCGATCTGGAGCGCTGGAAATATTCCGTTCGTTGATCGAGATCAAGGAATCGCCGGCTGCTCGGGCGCATCAAGGCTCCAACAAAGGAGCCCGCCATGTCCAAGCATTTCACTCGCGAACTCGTTGCCGAACAAGCTGCCATCGTTGCGGCGCCCAAGACCATGCCCGAGACCGACCGCAGTTTCGAACTGCCCAAGGGTCTCTATATCGCGACGGTGGGCCTGTATCTGGGCTTTCTTGCAGTGATGGCTACGGGTCTTTCGACGCCGGGGCTGATCATCCCGATGGTCATCTTCACGCTGTTTATCGTCGCCGGCTTCGGCCTGCCCGCGCTGTGGACACGGATCGGTCCCGAGCATCGCGGGCGCAACATGAGCTGGGCGAAGCTCGTAAGCCAGGGAATCGTCACGCATACGGGCCGCGTGAAGGCGGGGGACGCCGCGGTCCAGATGCTGATCCTGCCGGCGCTGATCTTTTGCTGGGGCATTGCCACGGTGACGATCGCCGCCTTCGTATAGGCATCTTTCCGGTGGGGGGGGACGCGGGGCCGGGCAACCGGCTCCGCGTTTTTCGTATGCGCGATCAGCGGATTCGTGCGCGCAGCCTGGCCAGCACGTCGTCTTCCTCGCGTACCAGCGCGATGACGGTCTCCCGCGCTGTTGCGATCGCGGCGCTGTCCTGCGCCTGAACGGTCGCAGCGGTATAGAGGATATCGAGATCGCCCAGCGCCGTCGCGGCAATGCTGCGCGCCGAATCGAGATCGGCGAGGGCCACTTGCGCCGTCGCCCAGCTATCGCTGCCGATCGCGCTGCCGGCGGCGGCGCCGACCCTGCGCTCGGCTGCCGGGACGGCACCGGTGAACTCGGCATGCGCCCCGCGCGCCTGCTCGACCAGTGCAGCAAGCCGCTCATCAAGGCTGCCCGACATCGTTACCGGAACTTGCGGAACCTCCAGCTGTCGCCCCGGGACGGGCTCGAAGGTGCCTTCGGCGCGCTCCACATCGCGTGCCGCCAGCGAAGGGTAGCGTTCGGACGCGGTGCCCGCGCAGCCGGTCACCAGGAATATGGCGAAGGGGAGGGCGAAAAGCTTGCGATCGATCATCCTGTCTTCCATATCACGCAGGCCGCAGCGCACCAGCGGGGATGCAAAATTCCTCGCGGCGAGCGTTGACTTGCGGCAACCTATCGCTTAACGGCACGCTTCTTTCCGGGGCTGCTTCATGTAGCCTGACGGGCGCGCCGTGCATCGCAAGATCACGGCACAGCAATTTGAACGAGAGATAACCACCATGTTCGCAGTAGTGCGCACGGGCGGCAAGCAGTACCGGGTTGCCGCCGGAGACAAGATCGCGGTTGAGAAGCTGGCTGGCGAAGCCGGCGATACCATCACGCTGGGCGACGTCCTGCTCGCAGGCGAAGGCGATTCGCTTTCGGATGCCGGCAAGGTTACCGTTTCGGCGGAGATCATCGCACAGGCCAAGAGCGAAAAGGTGATCGTTTTCAAGAAGCGTCGCCGTCACAACTATCGCCGCAAGAACGGTCACCGCCAGCAGATGACGCTGCTGCGGATCACCGACGTCGGTGCCGGTTCGGCCAAGAAGGCCGCGCCGAAGAAGGAAGCCGCTCCCAAGGCCGATGCCGCGGAAGACAAGGCTCCTGCCAAGAAGGCTGCGCCCAAGAAGGCCGCTGCCAAGACGACTGAAGCCAAGAAGTAAGGAGCGCGGACGATGGCACATAAAAAAGCAGGCGGTTCGTCGCGTAACGGTCGTGATTCGGCCGGTCGTCGCCTTGGTGTGAAGAAGTTCGGCAGCGAGAACGTCATCGCCGGCAACATTATCGTGCGTCAGCGCGGCACCAAGTACTATCCGGGCAGCAATGTCGGCATGGGCAAGGATCACACCCTGTTCGCGCTTACCGACGGCAAGGTCCGCTTCCACAAGGGCAAGCTCGACCGCCAGTTCGTCTCGGTCGACATGATGGCCGAAGCCGCCGAGTAAACCGGACGCTCCGATAACGGGATCGTCCAAACGGGACGGTCCCAGCCGGGTCCACGATCCGGCAACCGAAGAGGGAGATGGGGCCGACCCGTCTCCCTCTTGTCGTTTCTCCTTCTTCAATTCCGCGGCGAAATTTTCTTTCGCCATCACGCAATTGTCACGCGTCCGGCCTAGGAGCCCGGAGCGTGGACCGAAGGGGAGATTACCTATGTTCCATGTGACCAAACGGCTGCTGTTGCGGCCGGCATGGCCCGAAGATGCCGAAGCGCTGCTGGGCGGAATCGCCGATGAAGCGATCGTCCGCAATCTTGCCAGCGCGCCGTGGCCCTATCTCCCCAAACACGCCCGCGAATTCGTCATGCGCCAGCACGACCCGCGCTATCCGGTCTTCCTCGTTACCCTGCCCACGGGCAGCGGCTCCGAAGTGATCGGCTGCATCGGCATCGATCCCTGCGACAGCGCCGATGCCGAGATCGGGTATTGGATCGCACGGCCCCATTGGGGCCAGGGCTACGCCAGCGAAGCGGGCCGCGGCGCGCTCGAAGTGGCGCGCCTTCTCGGCCACCAGCGGATCGAGGCGGGGCATTTCGTCGACAATCCGGCATCGGGCCGCGTGCTGCGCAAGATCGGCTTCCTGCCCACTGGCCGGGTCGCGCCCCGTGCGAGCCGTGCACGGGGCGGCGAAGCACCCTGCAAGCTCTTCAGCCTCGACCTGCGCGCCGATGCCCGCGCGCGGCCGCAGGCCGCCTGAAGCCAGGCAAGAGAAAGGCCCCGCAGGCGCTGTACCTGCGGGGCCTCTCTTCGTTCAGCTACGAAGCCTTACTCGGCGGGCATCAGCGCGTCGCTGAAATCGCCTTCGTAGAGCTTGATCAATTCGCGGTCGTCGTGATCCCACGGGTGGAAGCCCGGCTTGAAATAGGCCAGCCACGCGGGGAAGATCCGGCGCACGATGCCCGGGCTGACGGTGAGATATTTGAACAGGCCCCACTTCGCCTTCCAGCCGGTGATGCCGTCCTGTTCGAGCAAAGCGAGCGCATCGGCCCAGCGGTTCTTGAAGAAGCGCGCAGTAACCGTGAGCATGACGAGGCTGCGCACGCGCCAGCGCTTGCCTGCGGTCCAGTCCTTGGTGGCGTGGTTCCAGGTGTCGAAAGCGACGCCCTTGTGCTCGATCTCCTCGGCCGCATGCCAGCGCCACATATCGCGCACTTCCTTGTCGGCGGCGGCGAAATGCTTCGGATTGGCGAGGAATTCGGCTGCCATCATCGCGGTGTAATGCTCGAGCGCCATGGTCACCGCCAAGTTCGCGATAGCCGGGCGCCCCTTGGTCAGCGCGAGCAATTCCGCCACCCGCGCGTCGATTGTCTTGATGTCGTAGCCCGCGTCCTCGGCCAGCCGATTGAAGGCGATATGTTCGCGGGTGTGGTTGATTTCCTGCTTCACGAACGCGCGGATCTCGCTCTCGAGCTTGGGATTGGCGCCTTCGCGATGCGCCTTGACCGCCTCGATGAAGAAGGCTTCGCCGCGAGGGAAGGTGGCCGACAGGGCATTGTGCCAGGCAGTGCCGAACGGTTCGCCCGCCCACCAGCGCCGCGGGCTGGTGCCGCGATTGAAGCGCTCGTCGCGCACGGTGATGGTCAGATCGGCCGGGGTCGGCGCGGCGTCACGCAAGTCGGTATCGATCATAACGGGGGCGTTCATCAAAAGCTCCTCGGGATTAACTGACATTGATGTAAGTAAGGCCTACTTACATTGCTGTCAATAAATTGGCGTCGCGCCTTTCGCGGCCCTGCGCAATGGGTTACCGCACCGGTCAATGGCCACGCGCAAACGACTATCGCCCGAGGAATCCCGACTTGCAGCGCTCGAGGCGGCACGCGTGCTGTTGATCGAAGCGGGACCGCAATCGGTGACGTTGAAGGCGGTGGGCGCGCGCATCGGCCGCACCCATGCCAATCTGCTGCACCATTTCGGATCGGCGGCGGGTCTGCAGAAGGCGCTGGCCGGCCATCTTGCCAAGACGGTGTGCGACACGATCATCGAGGCGGTCCGGGCAAGCCGCGCGGGTCTCGGATCGCCGCGCGAGGTGGTCGACCTGGCGTTCGACGCATTCGACAAGGAAGGCGCTGGCGCACTCGCCAGCTGGATGATCCTGACCGGCAACGAGGACGCGCTGACCCCGATCGTCGAGACCATCCATCAGCTGGTCGATGAAATCGCGCCCGAGGAAGCCGCGCATGGCGCTGCCCCGACGCAGGTGCATGAAGAGACATTGGCGCTGGTGCTGATGGCCATGGGCGATGCGCTGATCGGCACCGCGCTGTCACGCTCGCTCGGGCTTCCCGAAACAGCCGCGCGCGACCGGGCCGAGCGCATGCTCACCCGGTCGATGGATATCACTCTGCCGCAGGGCTGAGCGCGTCGCGCATCCATTGCGGCGCGCTGTCCGCGTCGATTGCATCCACCCGCAGATGGTCCACCGCCAGGCCGAGATCGGGGTAATCCGCCTTGCGCCGCTTGTCGTCGGAACGCTCGAGCGGGACTACCACCAGCCGCCGGTTGACCTTGCTGCGCCAGTTCATCCGGGCGGTGTTCTCCTGCCCGATATAGCAGCCCTTGCCGAAGCTGACGCCGTGCAGTTCGGCGGCGTTGGTTTCCAGCCACAGGATGTCGCCCAGTTCGGCCCGGCCTTCGGGCACGCCCAGCGCGAGGCGGTGCGCCCGCCAGTCGGCGTCCGCTGCTTCATCGCTGTCGGCAACTGGCGCCAGCCAGCGCTGGCCGAGCGCGGCCAGTCGCGGGTCGGCAGCACCGCCATCGCCCATCTCAGCCTGCCAGTGCACGGCCACGCCTGCATCGACCGCGATCGCGATCTTGCGGCGCAGGCGGTAGAGCGACAGCCGCTTGGCCAGATCCTCGGCCGCCTCGGCTTCGCAATCGATCAGCACTTCCCCGGCGGCGCCGGGCCATACGAGGAAATCGAACAGCGTCTTGCCCTGCGGCGTCAGCAGGCCGGCATAGGCGGGCAGGGTCCCCGTGACATCATTCGTCACCAGTCCCTGCAGGAAGGCAATGACATCTTCGTCGGGGTCTTCGCTGGTGAGGCGGACGATGGCTCGGTCGAACAGGCGGGTGGCAGTCATGGGTGACAGATAGGCCGCCCGACGCCATAGGCAACCACATGGTCGAATCGCTGACAATCCGCCGCCCCGACGACTGGCATCTGCATTTCCGCGATGGTGACACGATGCGCGCCGTGGTCCCGCAGACCGCGCGCCAGTTCGCCCGCGCCATCGTGATGCCCAATCTTGCGCCGCCGGTGACCACCACCGCGCTCGCCGCGGCCTATCGCGACCGGATCCTAGCCGCAGTGCCCGCGGGCCTGGATTTCGCTCCGCTGATGACCGCTTACCTGACCGACGAGAGCGACGCGGACGATCTCGCCGTGGGCCATGCCAACGGCGTGCTGACCGCGGCCAAGCTCTATCCCGCCGGCGCCACCACCAATTCCGCGCACGGCGTTACCGACGTCGCCAACATCATGGGCGTGCTCGAACGTATGGCCGATATCGGCATGCCGCTGTGCGTCCACGGCGAAGTGACCACGCCCGATATCGACATCTTCGACCGCGAGGCGGTGTTCATCGACCGCGTGCTGCAGCCGCTGGTCGATCGGCTGCCTATGCTGCGCGTGATCTTCGAGCATATCACCACCATGCAGGCGGTCGGCTTCGTGGAAAGCGCGGGTCCCAATGTCGCGGCGACGATCACCCCGCAGCACCTGCAGATCAACCGCAACGATATCCTCGTCGGCGGCATTCGTCCGCATCTCTATTGCCTCCCGGTAGCCAAGCGCGAACAGCACCGGCTGGCGCTGCGCGGCGCGGCGACCAGCGGATCGGCCAAGTATTTCCTCGGCACCGACAGTGCGCCGCACCACCGGCATACCAAGGAAACCGCCTGCGGCTGCGCTGGCATCTTCAACGCGCCCTTTGCGCTGGAAAGCTATATCCAGGTGTTCGAGGACGAGGGCGCGCTCGACCATTTCGAAGCCTTCGCCAGCCTCAACGGCCCCGCTTTCTACGGCCTCGCACCGAACGAAGAGCGGATCACGCTGGAAAAGGCGCCGGTGGAAGTGCCGGCGGAAGTCGATGGCGGCGAGGCGCGGATCGTGCCCTTCCACGCGGGCGAGACGCTCAGCTGGCGGCTGGCTTCCTAGTCCGCGCGACGAGGTCCCACACGAAAATCGCTGCGGCCGCCCAGATGCAGGCAAAGCAGGCGGCCTGGACGGGCTTCAGCTCTTCGCCGAACACGGTCAGTCCCAGGACGAAAACGATGCTGGGAGCGAGGAACTGGATGAAGCCAAGCATCGAATAGGGCAGCTTGCGCGCGGCAATCGCGAACAGCAGCAGGGGGAAAGCGGTCACCACGCCGCCGGCCATGATCGCCAGGCTGAGTTCGGTCGAAACGGCGAAGGACGATCCCTGCGTCTGCGCGTAATACCATGCGACCGCGAGCGATGGCAGCAACAGCAGCGCCGATTCGATCGTCAGCCCGGGGACCGAACCGACATCGAGCTGTTTGCGGATGAGCCCGTAGGAACCGAAGCTCAGCGCCAGCGTCAGGCTGATCCACAGCGTGGTGAGCGCGCCCGCGGCCAGCAGGGAAACACCGATCCCGGCAAGACCCACCGCGGCCCATTGCGGGCGCGAGAGCTTCTCGCCGAGCAAGACGGTGCCCAGCAGTACGTTGACCAGCGGGTTGATGTAATAGCCGAGGCTGGCGGCATAGACCTGCCCGTTCTGGATCGCCCAGACATAGACCACCCAGTTCACCGCGATCAGCGTCGCGCTCAGCGCCAGCAGGCCTAGCGTCCGGCGATTGGCCAGCGCGGCGCGCAGGTCGGGGCCCTGGCGGCGGGCCAGCACGATCAGCAGGCACAGCGGCAGCGTCCAGATGATTCGCCAGCCGACGAATTCGAACGCCGGGACGCTGCGGACAAGGATCAGGTAGAGTGGCAGGAAGCCCCAGATGACATAGGCGCTGAACGCCGCGGCAAGGCCCGTGCGGTCGGTCTGGGGTGGGGCGCTCTCGTTCATTTTCGCGCGCTAGGCCCCGGCGAACACGCCCGCAAGCGGCAATTCGTCGACGCGGAAGCGTCGGCCTGCCGGATTCTTCTAAAGCTGACGGCATGGTTGCATGCGGTTCAGGTTAGGCGTTCTAAAGCTTAACGGCATCGCAGGGCCTCCCCTCCTGCCTCTGCGCTCAGAAAGGAATAAACCATGCTCAAGTCTTTCCGGAATGCTTCGGTGGCCATCGCCGCGGCAGGCCTCGCCTTCGCCATGCCGGCCAGTGCGGCACCCGCGATGCACGCCAACAGCGGCGCGCACGCAGCGGTTACCGGAGACCTGACCTTCGATCACAAGCGCCAGCGCGGGCATCGGCACGACCGGGATCGCGATTACCGTGATTACCGGGGCGGGGGTGACTATCGCGGCGGCCAGTCGCGCCCCTATTACATGGGCTACGACCGTGGCTACGGCCAGCCGGTCCGCGCCAACACCCGCGTCTGGCGCGGAAACGACGGGCGGTATTACTGCAAGCGCGACAATGGCACCACCGGTCTGCTGGTCGGCGCGGGTGTCGGCGCACTGCTGGGACATGAAGTCGCCGGCCAAGGCGGCGATCGCACGCTTGGCGCCATCCTCGGCGGGGCGGCGGGCGCGCTGCTCGGCCGGTCGATCGACCGTTCGCAGACCCGCTGCGGCTGATGTGAATTTGCGTTTCGGCCGTGCCCACCCACGGCCGGACAGCGCGGCTCGCCACCGGGCCGTGCGGGCGTCGTCTGTCCTTCCCTTGCGGGGAGGCGGGCGGCGCCCTTTAGCTTTTCAAGCCGGCATGTCCCGCTATGGTGCAGCGCCTCCGGTCGGCTGGCAAAGCGCGGCAATTGCTGCGTAGAACAGTCGGGTTCCCAAGTTGAGGTCTATCGATGAACCGTCGCCTGCTCGTCTCTCTCGTTCCTGTTGCCCTTTTGGCTAGTTGTGGTGACACGAACGAGGATGAGGCGGCAGGCGACGCCATGGACCCGGCGAGCGAACAGGCGCTGAACGACGAGCTGTCGTCCGACCCCGATCTGGCGGGACGGAACGAAGCCAATGCCGCGCTGTCGGGCACCGGCAATGCCGCGATCCCCAATATCGACAAGTCGCCCCGCGCGATCGAGGCTGCGCGCAGCCGCGCCGCCGAACTGGTAGGCGGGCGCAGCGAACTGGTGTCGCCGCCGACCGCCAAGACGCTGGGCGACGACAATGCACCGAGCGCGGCAATGGTCGCCGCTGCCCGCGCCGCGGTTTCGCCGGGCGGCGAGAATTGCGGCGAGAAGGTCGACTACACCTCTGCCTGGGCGGCCAAGCTGCCCGCCGCCTTTCCCGTCTATCCGCGCGGCAACACGCAGGAAGCGGCCGGAACCGACGAAGGCCAGTGCGCGCTGCGCGTGGTGTCCTTCCTGACGCCGGTCGCGCTCGAGGAAGTGCTTGCCTTCTACTACACGCGCGCACGCGCCGCCGGCTACAATGCCGAACACACCAAGAGCGCGGGCGACAACATCCTCAGCGGGACCAAGGGGCGTTCGGCCTATGTGGTCTATGCGCGACGGCTGCCGCAGGGCGTGACCGAGATCGACCTCGTCACCACCGACTGACCGCAGCGCGGTCAGCTTTCCCGGATACCGACCCCGATGCTCGCACGGGGTTGCTCCATCTCGTTGCTGGCGACCGGATAGGCGCAATAGTCCGCCGCATAGAACGCCGCGGGCCGGTGGTTGCCCGACAGGCCGACGCCGCCGAACGGCGCGGATGAGGATGCCCCGTTGGTAGGGCGGTTCCAATTGACGATGCCGGCGCGGATCTCGGTCCAGAAATGCTCGAAATCGGCAGGCTTGCCCCCGATCAGCGAGGCTGAAAGGCCGTAGCGCGTATTGTTCGCTTCATAGATCGCCGCGTCGAAATCGGGCACGCGGATCACCTGCAGCAACGGGCCGAACAATTCGATGTCGGGCCGGTCGTGGATCTCGGTCGCGTCGAGGATCGCGGGCGACAGGAAGGGCAGCGATTCGTCGCGCCGCTTCATGTGCATGATCGGCGTGCCGCCCCGGCTCATCAGCGCGACGAAGCTTTCGGACAGCAGGTCGGCGGTGGAATTGTCGATCACGCAGCCCATGAAGGGCTGGGGTTCTGCAAAAGGCTCGTCGACGATCAGCTTCTCGGTCAGCGCCTTTACCGCGGGCACGATCTTGTCGAACATCGAATCGACCACGATCAGCCGGCGCGCTGCGGTGCAGCGCTGGCCGGCGGTGGTGAAGGCGGACTGGACGATCGTCGCCGCCGCATCCTCGATCTTGGGCGTATCGAGCATGACGATGGGGTTGTTGCCGCCCATTTCCAGCGCGACGATCTTGCCCGGATCGGCGGCCAGCTTGCGGTTGATCGCGATGCCCGCGCGTGCCGAACCGGTGAACAGCACGCCATCGACCATCCAGTGCTCGACCAGGGCCTGCCCGACCTCGGCCCCGCCGTGGATGCATTGCACCACGCCTTCGGGCACCTTGGCCTCGTGGAAGCAGCGGGTGAGGAATTCGCCCACTGCCGGGGTTTTCTCGCTCGGCTTGAAGATCACCACATTGCCTGCGATCAGCGCGGGCACGATGTGGCCGTTGGGCAGATGGGCGGGGAAATTGTACGGCCCCAGCACGGCCATCACGCCATGCGGCTTGTGGCGCAGCGCGGCAGTGCCCTGCAGCGCGCTGTTGAGCTTTTTCTGCCCGGTGCGCTCGGCATAGGCGGTGATCGAGATCTCGACCTTGCCGATGACCGCTTCGACCTCGGTGCGCGCTTCCCACAGGGGCTTGCCCGTCTCGCGCGCGATCAGCTCGGCGAAGGCATCGCCGTGCTTGCGGACTTCATTGGCGAAGCGGCGCACGAATTCGATCCGGCGGCCCAGCGGTTCGCGCGACCATTGCCGCAGCGCCTTGCGCGCGCGCTCGATCGTCTCGTCGACATTGCCCGCCTGGCCGCGCCAGATTTCCTTGCCGGTCGCGGGTTCGGTTGAGACCAGTTCGGTCGTCATGGCGTATGCTTATCCTGTTCTGCGCCTCGGAATGTGCCCTAGGTGGGAGGTTGCGGGCGCTGCGTCAATTCAAGTTGCACTCTCGGCCCGGCGATGCCCAGCGGGTTGCGGGGGCGGGCCATGCGCGGCGCCCATTTCGCGCAGCGCGGCCACCTTGTCGGCCAGCGGTTGCCAGTCGTCGGTTTCGGCGATGGCGGCCCAGATGGTCTCGACTTCCTCGATCAGCATCGATTGCGGACCGCCGCCATTCCAATAGGGGTGCGCGCCAGCGACCGGCTCATAGCCTGCGAACGCTTCGGCCAGCGATCCCTCGGCCCCGCGGCCGCCGCGGTGCGCGAAAAAGAATGCATCGGGCGCGGTAGCGCTGTCGCTCAGCGCCTTTTCGCAGGCCGCGACGAGGCGGCCGTCGGCCTCGGGTCCGCGGCTGGCGACGCCCAGCCTCCAGCACCAGCGCCGCCCAATCGCTTCCATGTAGAGCGGGCCGAAGCGTTCCATCGCGGCAATCAGCGGCGGCGCATCGGCAAGCAGCCGCAAGGCCACCGCCAGCTGGCCGCAGTTCCAGTGCAGCGCCTCGGGCTGGCGGCCGAAGGCGTAGAGGCCCTGGTGGTCGAAATAGGCCGCAGTGAAGCCCGGGTCCCACCGCGGCAGGAAACGCCACGGGCCGTAGTCGAAGCTCTCGCCAGAGATGTTCATGTTGTCGGTGTTGAGCACGCCGTGGACAAAGCCCGCGACCATCCAGCTGGCGGCGAGATCTGCCAGCCGTTCGACGACAAGATGCATCAGCCGCACTGCGGGGTCCTCGCGTCCCGGGGCGTCTTCAGGCGGTGGCGGGCCGGGGAATTGCGCCAGGCAGTAGTCGACCAGCTGCGCCATGTGGGCGCGCTCTTCGAGGGCGAGCAACCGCTGGAAAGTGCCGATCCGGATGTGGCCATGGCTCAGCCGCGTCATCACTGCCGAGCGGGTGGGGCTGGGTTCGTCGCCGCGAGTCAGCGCCTCACCGGTCTCGACCACGCTGAAGGTTTTCGAAGTGTAGACCCCCAGCGCTTCGAGCATCTCGGTGGCAAGGATTTCGCGGACCGCGCCCTTCAGCGTCAACCGGCCATCGCCCCGGCGGCTCCACGGCGTCTGCCCCGAACCCTTGGTGCCCAGATCGAGCAACCGGCCATCGGCATCACGCAGCTGCGCGTATAGGAAGCCGCGGCCGTCGCCGATCTCGGGGTTGTACACGCGGAACTGGTGGCCGTGATAACGCAGCGCCAGCGGCTGCGGCAGGTTGCCGGCCAGCGGTTCGAACCGGCCGAAATGTCGGAGCCAGTCGGCGTCGGACAAGTCGTCCAGTCCCACGGTCGCGGCATACCGCTCGTTGCGGAAACGCAGTTCGGTCTTCGGGAAATCCGCCGGTTCGACTGCATCGCCGATCCAGTCGGCCAGCGTTTCGATCGGCGTGTCGGGGCGATAGCTCGCGGCTTGCGGTTCGGCGCGCATCCAGCGATAGTGGGCGGCATGTCGGCCCGATACAAGGGCACCAACGCCAAGCGACCAAGGTTTTCTCCGCCCCATATGGATAACAGCTACACCGACCGTCACTGGCAGAGCCCCGACGGCCTCACCCTCCGCTTCCGTGACTACGGCAGCGCTACCGGGCGTCCGCCGGTAATCTGCCTCCACGGGCTGACGCGCAATGCGCGCGATTTCGAGGACCTGGCCCCGCATATCGCGGCGCAGGGCTGGCGCGTGCTGGTGCCGACGATGCGCGGACGCGGCGACAGCGATTACGCCGAGGAACCCGCCAGCTACCAGATCCCGACATACACCGCCGACCTGCTGGCGCTGCTCGAGGCCGAGGCGATCGATCGTTTCGTGTCGGTCGGCACCTCGATGGGCGGGCTCATCACGCTGGCGCTTGCAGCCCAGCAACCCGATCGGATCGCGGGCACGCTGCTGAACGATGTCGGACCCGTTATCGAGACCGCGGGGCTCGATGCGATCAAGTCCTATATCGGGCAGGGCCGCAGCTTCCCCACCTGGATGCATGCCGCGCGCGCGCTCGAGGAAGTGCACGGGCCCGCCTTTCCGGGCTATGGCACGCAGGAATGGATCGCGATGGCCAAGCGCACGCTGACGCTGTGCAACAACGGCCGGATCGCATTCGATTACGACATGAAGATCGCCGAACCGATCCTCGCGGCGGACGATGCGGCGGTCCCGCCCGATCTCTGGCCGGCCTACGACCGGCTGGCGCAAAAGCCGCTCGCGCTGCTGCGCGGCGAATTGTCGCAATTGCTGTCGGCGCAGGCCTTCGCTGCCATGCAGCAGCGCGCCCCGCAGGCGATCGCGGCCACGGTGCCCGGGGTCGGCCACGCACCCACGCTCGATGAGCCCGAGGCGCGTGCCGTGGTGGATGCATTGCTGGCCCGCCTCGCATGAACCGGGCGCGCCGCGGCGTGGTGCCGCACATCCTCCATCTGCACTCGACCTTCGCCCCGGGCGGGAAGGAATTGCGGACCGTCCAGCTGATCAATGCCTTTGCTGCCAAGGCACGGCACACGATCGTTTCCGCCGAACCTGCGCAGCGGGGCGCGGCCGCACGGATCGCGAAGGGATGCGATGTGCGCATCCAGCCGGAATTCCCCAGCCTGAAAGGCTGGCCCCTGCCGGGCCGCCTGCAGAAGATCGCCCGGGCGATGAAGGGCTATGATCTGGTCTGCACCTACAATTGGGGTGCGATGGATGCGGTGATGGCGCACACCTTGTTCAAGGATGTGCATAGCCTGCCGCCGCTGATCCATCACGAGGACGGCTTCGACGAAAGCGAGCTGAAGAAACTGAAAACCAGCCGCACCTGGTTCCGCCGGATCGCGCTGGGACGTGCATCGGGGCTCGTCGTTCCTTCCGAACGACTCGAGGAAATCGCGCTGGTCGACTGGCAGCAACCGCTGGGCCGGGTGAAACGCATTCCCAATGGCATCGACACCAAGGGGTTCGCCATGCGTCCGAAGAAGGATGCACTGCGGCTGATCAAGCATCCGGGCGAACACTGGGTGGGCACGCTGGCGGGGCTGCGAACGGTCAAGAACCTGCCGCGGCTGGTACGGGTGTTCAACGATCTGCCCGAAAACTGGCAATTGGTGATTCTGGGCGAGGGCGAGGCGCGCGATGCGATCCTGGCCGAAGCCGATCGGTTGAGGATCAACCATAGGGTCCATGTGCCCGGGCCGGTAAGCGATCCGGCGCGGGTCATCGGCCTGTTCGACATCTTCGCGCTGTCGAGCGATTCCGAGCAATTCCCGCTGTCGGTGGTCGAGGCGATGGCCGCGGGCCTGCCGGTGGTCGCGCCTGCAGTGGGCGACATTGCCGACATGGTGTCCGAGGCGAATGCGGAATTCATCGCGCCGCCGGGCAATGAAGAGGAATTGCGCATGGCGCTGGTCCAGCTGGCGGTGTCGAAGGACCTGCGCCGCGAGGTCGGTGAAGCCAACCGCGCCAAGGCGGTGGCGCAGTTCGACGAAGCCAAGATGGTCGCGACCTATCGCCGCCTCTATGCGAGCGCGATGGGCCTTGAGCTCTAGGCGCTTTAAGCCGCTGTTCACGCGGGCGGGGACAGGCAGTCCCGACCATTGCCCTTGTCCGCGCCTGTCCGTAAAGAGCCGCGCAAACCGACCCCTTTCCAGATGGAGCCCGCCGCTGTGGCCCTGACACCCAAGAACGAACTGTCCCGCGAAGAAAAGCGCGCCAAGCAGGAAAGCGCACAGCAGGAAGCGCTGCTGCGCGAAGTCGACGACGCC
>Ga0070752_1001453_pt1 | contig 16609 bp, 27 predicted proteins | sample VirMetDEL_Aug_30_FD_77440 | JGI IMG/M metagenome (GOLD analysis project Ga0070752, IMG submission 77440) | Aqueous microbial communities from the Delaware River and Bay under freshwater to marine salinity gradient to study organic matter... | ecosystem: Environmental > Aquatic > Marine > Coastal...
TACCGCGCGAAGTGATCTGCTCACCGACCCACATCAGGAACATCGTGCCGCCGACCAGCGTCACAACCACGGTCAGGCGGAAGAACAGGCCCGGATCATGTGCAAGGTCGCCAGCTTCCAGCGAGGCCGCAAGGCCCCAAGCTTGGAACAGCGCGAGCAACACGGTCGCATAGCGGGTGTATTGGTTGATTTTCTTACGACCCTGCTCGCCCTCTTTCTTCAACTGTTCCAATGCAGGGAACATCGAAGACATCAGCTGGACGATAATCGAGGCCGAAATATAGGGCATGATGCCGAGGGCGAAGATCCCCATCCGGCCAAGCGCGCCCCCCGTGAACATCGACAAGATGCCCCCGAGACCCGCCGATGCGCCGGACATGAACTCGCGCAGCGCTGCCGCGTCGATCCCCGGGACCGGAATATAGGTGCCAAGGCGGTAAACCATCAGCATACCGATAGTGAAGAAGATGCGCTGACGAAGCTCGGTTGCCTTACCCAAGGCGCCCCAGCTGAGATTCGCCGCCATTTGCTCTGCAGCAGATGCCATGTGACCTGTCTCTTTCATGAAAGCACCGCCGGACCGTTTCCGGTCGGCGGTGCTTGGAAACCTAGTTGCTTATGTAAGGGGGCGAGGCCCCACTCACAACCGCTTATTCAGCCGCAGCAGCCGCCACCGTCAGCGTACCGCCAGCTTTCGCAACAGCGTCGATTGCTGCTTTGGAAGCGCCGGTCACGTTGATCGACAGTTTCGAAGTCGCTTCGCCTTTGGCGAGGACACGGATACCGTCCAGTTTGCGGCGCACGAGGCCCGAAGCGATCAGCGCGTCTTCGGTGATCTCGACTTTACCGTCAAGCTTGCCTTCTGCGATGAATTTCTCGATCGCGCCGAGGTTCGTCACGGCGAATTTCTTCGCGTTCGGAGCTGTGAAGCCACGCTTCGGCAGGCGACGGTAGAGCGGCATCTGGCCACCCTCGTAGCCGCCAATCGCGACGCCCGAACGGGATTTCTGACCCTTGATACCGCGGCCACCCATTTTACCTTTGCCCGAACCAGGGCCACGTGCCACGCGCTTTTTGCGTTTCGCGGCGCCGTCGTTATCGGAAAGTTCATGCAGTTTCATGTCGCTATCTCCTTGGCCGGAACTGCCCTACCAGCGACGGATGGGGCAAACACGGCATTTTTTGCTTGAATGCGGGCGAAGTTGCCACGCAATGATTCTTGGCCCCATAGGGGGCCACCGCGCGGCTATACAGGGCGCGCGGCGCGATGACAAGGGTGTGTTCAGCCTCCGAAGAAGCCCCAGCCGTCCGGCTCCAGTCCGAAGCTATCTGCCAGAACCGTGAGACGCTCCTCATGTGCCCACAGCCCGGCGACGCTCAACGCCTCCTCGCCCGTGCTCACCTCGACGAGATCTTCGTCCTCGATCCAGTCCGCAGCGTAGCCAGCCGCTTCGACAGCGTCCACAAAGCCTTCGAAATCCGCCTCGCCTGCGTCATCGACGAATTGGAAGTTGATCACCGCCGTAGCGGGCAGGCCATGGCTTTCGACGATCTGTGCGAAGATCGATTCGGTTTCTTCTTTCTGCGATTTGAGATCCATCTGACTTTTCCTCAGGCCAGCTCCGTGGCCGATCAAACCCTAACGCGAGGCCCCTGCCCCACATGCGAAAACGCCCCGCCAGTTAGGCGGGGCGTCTTTGTCTTTGCAAGAGGGGCTGCTTAGCCCTTCTCCTCCACGATGGTCACGAGATGCGGGATCTTGTTGACCATGCCGCGGACCGAAGGAGTATCCTCCAGCTCACGGGTGCGGTTGATTTTGCCCAGACCGAGACCTTTGAGGGTCGCGGCTTGGATCGCCGGGCGGCGAGCCGCCGAGGCGGTCTGCTTCACAACGATGGTTTTCTTCGACATGTCCGAGCTCCTTATGCTTCAGCCGCAGCGTCAGCTTCGGCTTCCGGCTTTTTCAGGATGTCTGCCACTTTCTTACCGCGACGTTGCGCGATCTGACGGGGCGAGGCTTCCTTCTTGAGGCCGTCGATGGTTGCGCGGATCATGTTATAGGGGTTCTGCGAGCCAAGCGACTTCGCAACAACGTCCTGAACACCGAGCATCTCGAAGACTGCACGCATCGGACCACCAGCGATGATACCGGTACCGGCCGGAGCCGTCCGCATCACAACTTTGCCCGCGCCGTGACGGCCTTCCATGTCGTGGTGAAGTGTGCGCGCATCTTTCAGAGCAACGCGAACCAGCGAACGTTTCGCTTGTTCAGTTGCCTTGCGGATCGCTTCCGGCACTTCTTTCGCTTTGCCCTTGCCGAAGCCGACGCGACCACGCTGGTCACCGACGACGACGAGTGCTGCGAAACCGAAGCGCTTACCACCCTTCACGGTTTTCGATACACGGTTGATCGCTACGAGACGATCGGCGAATTCCGGGGTTTCTTCGCGTTGTTCGCGACGGTCCCGACGATTTTCACGTTCTGCCATTGTCGTCTCCTTAGAACTTCAGGCCGCCTTCACGGGCAGCGTCGGCCAAAGCCTTGATCTTACCGTGAAAGAGGAAACCACCGCGGTCAAAGTAGCATTCTTCAATGCCAGCTTTTTTCGCGCGCTCTGCGATCGCAGCGCCAATTTTCGAAGCCGCTTCGAGGTTGTTCTTGCCAACTACACCGAGATCCTTTTCGAGGGTCGATGCGGCCGCAAGCGTCACGCCGTTTACGTCGTCGATCAGCTGGACGCTGAGGTTTTTGTTCGAACGATGAACCGAAAGACGCGCGCGCCCATTCGACATTGCCCGAAGTTTGTTCCGTACGCGCAAGCGGCGCTTGAGGAACAGCTGTCGTTTGTTGTTCGCCATTTCTACGCCCCTTACTTCTTCTTACCTTCTTTGCGGAAGATGAACTCACCTTTGTAGCGGATACCTTTGCCCTTATAGGGCTCGGGCTTACGCCACTCACGGATGTTCGCAGCAACTTGGCCAACTTGCTGTTGGTCAATGCCTTCCACAACGATTTCAGTTTGCTTCGGTGCTGTGACGGTCACGCCTGCGGGAACTTCGAAGTTCACCTCATGCGAGTAACCGAGCGACAGCTTCAAGACGTTGCCGTTCATCGCAGCGCGATAACCCACACCTTGGATCTCAAGCTCTTTCTTAAAGCCCGAGGTCACGCCGGTGGCCAGGTTCTCGATCATCGAGCGGGTCATACCCCACTGTTGACGAGCACGCTTCGACGAACCGCGCGGCGTCACGGTAACGGATTGCCCGTCAATCGCGATCGTCACGTCGTCCGTTGCGGTGAAAGTGCGGGTGCCTTTCGGCCCCTTCACTTCGATGGTCTGGCCCGAGAGAGACGCCGAAACGCCGCTAGCAAGCTCGACCGGTTTTTTACCAATACGAGACATGGAGCCCTCCTTAGAACACGGTGCAGAGCACTTCACCGCCAACATTGGCAGTGCGTGCGGCCGCGTCCGACATAACGCCTTTCGGCGTGGAGACGATCGAAACACCAAGGCCCTGACGGACGGTCGGGATTTCTTTCACCGAAGCATAAACACGACGACCCGGGGTCGAAACGCGCTTGATTTCGCGAATGACCGGAGTGCCTTCGTAGTACTTCAGGCTGATTTCAATTGCCGGGTGGCCATCGGCCCCGGTGGTTTTCTCGTAACCGCGAATGTAACCTTCCGCTGCCAGCACGTCGAGAACCCAAGCGCGCAATTTCGACGCGGGGGTAACAACGGTGGATTTACCGCGCAGTTGCGCGTTGCGGATACGTGTCAGCATATCGCCGAGAGGATCGTTCATCGACATTTCCCGATCTCCTTACCAGCTCGACTTCACCATGCCCGGGATCTGACCGAAGGAGGCCAAATCACGAAGCATGATCCGCGAGAGTTTCAGCTTACGATAGTAAGCATGCGGGCGGCCGGTCAGCTGGCAACGATTGTGCAAGCGAACGGCGGACGAATTGCGGGGCAGTTCAGCCAGTTGAAGCGTCGCTTTGAAGCGCTCTTCCATCGGCAGATCCTGATTTTCGATGATCGCTTTCAGCGCAGCGCGTTTGCCGGCGAACTTGTTCACCAGCTTCTGACGCTTCACTTCGCGCGCAACCATGGATTTCTTAGCCATTGTGTCTATCTCCCCGCGATCAGCTGTTGAACGGCATGTTGAACAGCTTCAACAGCGCTTTCGCTTCTGCGTCCACTTTAGCGGTGGTGCAGATGATGATGTCCATGCCCAGAACTTCGTCGACTTTGTCGAAGTCAATTTCCGGGAACACGATGTGCTCTTTGAGCCCGAACGCGTAGTTACCACGGCCATCGAACGAAGTGCCTTTCACGCCGCGGAAGTCGCGCACGCGCGGCAGAGCGATCGTGATCAGACGGTCGAGGAATTCGAACATCCGGTCGCCACGCAGCGTGACTTTGCAGCCCAGCGGCATTTCTTCCCGGACGCGGAAGCCTGCAATCGACTTTTTCGCGTAGGTGATGACAGCCTTTTGACCGGCGATGAGCGAGAGCTCGTCAGCGGCGTTCTTGACTTTCTTCGTGTCTTTCACGGCTTCGCCGACGCCCATGTTCAGGACAATCTTGTCCAGACGCGGGATCTGCATGTCGTTCTTGAACGAAAACTCTTCTTTCATCGCTGCGCGGATCGAATCTGCGTAGAGCGACTTCAGGCGAGGTGTGTAGGTGGCTTGGTCGAGCATTAGATCGCCTCCCCAGTGGTCTTGGCGAAGCGGATCTTCTTGCCGTCTTCCTCACGGAAGCCAACACGAGTTGCTTTACCATTCGCGTCAACGAGTGCCAGGTTCGACAGATCGATCGGCATCTCTTTCGAGATCCGGCCGCCTTCGGACGTCTGGGTCTGACGGGTGTGACGGATCGCCATCTTCACGCCGCCAACGATCGCTTTGTTTGCGGACGGGTTCACAGAGGTGATTTCACCCTGTTTGCCTTTGTCCTTGCCCGTGAGGACGACGACTTTATCGCCTTTGCGAAGTTTCGCAGCCATTACAGCACCTCCGGAGCAAGCGAGATGATTTTCATGAAGTTCTTCGCGCGAAGCTCACGAACGACCGGCCCGAAGATACGGGTACCGACCGGCTCACCTTGGTTGTTCAAGATGACTGCGGCGTTGCGGTCGAAACGAATGGCGGTGCCATCTTCACGACGAACTTCTTTGGCGGTGCGAACGACGACGGCCTTACGGACGTCCCCTTTTTTCACGCGACCGCGCGGGATGGCTTCCTTGACGGAAACGACAATAATGTCGCCGACCGACGCATAGCGACGGTGCGAACCACCCAGAACCTTGATGCACTGAACTCGGCGAGCGCCGGAGTTATCAGCAACATCCAGATTGGTCTGCATCTGGATCATTTGGTTTCTCCCGACCTTTGGGGACGCCCACTATTGAGGGCCCCAGGGTATCGATAAACTGGTGTTTATCATCAGGACCTGATTTGAAAAATCAGGCCTCGATGACGACGGTCCAGCGTTTCGTCTTCGAAATCGGCGCGCACTCTTCAATACGAACAGTGTCACCAACTTTGAATTGGTTGTTTGCATCGTGAGCCCGGTACTTCTTGGACTTACGAACAGTTTTCTGGAACAGCGGGTGCTTGAAGCGACGCTCAACCGATACGGTGATCGTTTGCTCGTTCTTGTCCGACGTTACGGTGCCTTGCAGGATACGTTTGGGCATCTGGATACTCCTCAGTTCGCTGCTTCAGCGGCTTTTTGATTCAGCACGGTTTTGATACGAGCAACGCCGCGGCGCAGGACGCGCATGCGGGCGGTGTTCTCAAGCTGACCGGTTGCCTGCTGGAAGCGCAAGTTGAAGGCTTCCTTTTTGAGTGCGACAAGCTCGTTACGGAGCTCATCAGGCGTCTTAGCCTTGAGTTCTTGGGCGTTCATCCCAGATCCTTTCTAGGCATCAGAGGGCCCCTAAGGGTGACCCTGATTCTGATGGGTTATGTCTGTCCTGCGTACAGGATCGGTGGCCTATAGCAGCACTCTCCCGCGCTGGCAATCCTTCACCAATAAAAAAAGGCCCCCGACGCAAATCGGGGGCCTTTTAGAGATTGGCGAAAGACTTACCAGTCTTCGCGAGCAACGATGCGTGTCATCACTGGCAGCTTGTTCGCGCCAAGACGGAGCGCTTCACGTGCGATCGGCTCGGCAACGCCGTCGATCTCGAACATGATGCGGCCCGGTTTGACCTTGGCTGCCCAGTAATCCACCGAACCCTTACCTTTACCCATCCGAACTTCGACGGGCTTGGAGGAAACCGGTGTATCCGGGAAGATACGGATCCAAACACGGCCCTGACGTTTCATGTGACGGGTGATCGCGCGGCGAGCCGCTTCGATCTGACGTGCCGTCACACGCTCCGGCTCAGTGGCCTTCAGTGCATAAGAGCCGAAGTTCAGGTTGAAGCCGCCTTTGGCCTCCCCATGAATCTTCCCTTTGTGCATTTTGCGGAACTTAGTGCGTTTCGGTTGAAGCATTGTTCACACTCCTCAGCGGGCGTCGCGGCGCGGGCCGCGCGAGACTGGACCCTCTTGGGCCTCAGCGTAGCGACGATCGCGTGCTTGCGGATCATGTTCCATGATCTCGCCTTTGAAGATCCAGACCTTAACGCCGATGATCCCATAGGGAGTCGTCGCTTCGGACAGCGCATAGTCGATGTCTGCACGCAGGGTGTGCAGCGGCACGCGGCCTTCACGGTACCACTCGGTCCGTGCGATCTCCGCACCACCAAGACGACCAGCCACGTTCACACGGATGCCGAGGGCACCAATGCGCATCGCGTTTTGCACAGCGCGTTTCATCGCACGGCGGAACGACACACGGCGCTCAAGCTGTTGGCAGATCGATTCGCCAACGAGTTGCGCGTCGAGTTCGGGCTTGCGGACTTCAACGATGTTGAGGTGCAGTTCCGAAGCGGTGAAGGCAGCGAGCTTCTTGCGAAGGGTCTCGATGTCTGCACCTTTTTTGCCGATGATCACGCCAGGACGTGCAGCGTGAATGGTCACGCGGCATTTCTTGTGCGGGCGCTCGATGATGACACGTGCAACACCAGCTTGCTTCGCCTCTTTGTGAATGAATTCACGCATTTTGAGGTCTTCAAGCAGGAGGTTGCCGTAGTCTTTCGATTCAGCATACCAGCGGCTGTCCCAGGTACGGTTGACCTGGACACGCATCCCAATGGGGTTAACCTTCTGACCCATTACGCACGCTCCTCGATTTGACGCACCTTGATGGTGATTTCCGAAAACGGCTTCATGATCTTGCCAAACCGGCCACGAGCGCGCGGACGACCGCGTTTCATGACGAGGTTTTTGCCGACCCAAGCTTCTGCGACGATGAGGTTATCAACGTCCAGACCGTGGTTGTTTTCAGCGTTGGCAATTGCCGACACCAAGCACTTACGCACGTCATCCGAGATCCGCTTTTTCGAGAAGGTGAGGTCGGCCAAAGCCTTGTCAACCTTCTTGCCGCGGATCAGCGCAGCAACGAGGTTCAGTTTTTGCGGCGAGGTGCGAAGCATTTTGGTCTTAGCCATTGCCTCGTTGTCCGCCACGCGGCGCGGATTGTTTTCCTTACCCATGGCGATTACTTCCTCTTAGCTTTCTTGTCAGCAGCGTGACCGTAGTAGGTACGGGTCGGCGAATATTCACCGAACTTTTGACCGATCATCTCTTCAGTCACTGCGACCGGGATGTGCTTGTGACCGTTATAGACCGCGAAGGTCAGGCCAACAAACTGCGGCAGGATGGTGGAGCGGCGCGACCAGATCTTGATCACTTCGCTTTTGCCCGACTCGCGCACTTTCTCGGCCTTTTTCAGGACGTATGCGTCGACGAACGGGCCTTTCCAAACAGAACGTGCCATATTTTAGCGACCCTTCTTAGCGTTGCGCGAACGGAGAATGTACTTATCCGTCTTCTTGTTCGAGCGGGTCTTGTTGCCCTTGGTCCCTTTACCCCACGGGGTAACCGGGTGACGACCACCCGAGGTCCGGCCTTCACCACCACCATGCGGGTGGTCGATCGGGTTCATTGCAACACCGCGAACGGTCGGGCGCACGCCCATGTGACGTTTACGGCCGGCTTTACCGAGGTTCTGGTTCGAGTGGTCAGCGTTGGACACGGCACCGATGGTAGCCATGCACTCTTGACGCACGAGACGCAGTTCGCCCGAGGACAGACGGATCTGCGCGTAGCCACCGTCACGACCAACGAACTGGGCGTAGGTGCCTGCAGCGCGAGCCAACTGGCCGCCCTTGCCTGCTTTCAGCTCGACGTTATGCACGATCGTACCGATCGGCATACCGGAGAACGGCATTGCGTTGCCCGGCTTGATGTCAGCTTTTGCCGAAGCAATAACTTTGTCGCCCACTGCAAGGCGCTGGGGTGCGAGGATGTAGGCGAGTTCGCCGTCCTCATACTTCACCAGTGCGATGAACGCGGTGCGGTTGGGATCGTATTCGATACGCTCGACGGTTGCCGAGATGTCGAATTTACGACGCTTGAAGTCGACGATACGGTAGAGACGCTTCGCGCCGCCACCCTTGTGCCACATAGTGACGCGCCCGGTGTTGTTCCGGCCACCCGTCTTAGTCAGGCCCTCGGTGAGGGTCTTGACGGGGCGGCCTTTCCAAAGCTCCGAACGGTCGATCAGAACCAGCCCACGCTGGCCCGGCGTCGTCGGTTTGTACGACTTGAGTGCCATGCTCTCTGTCTTCCGTTGCTTTGGACCAAAGGTCCGTTTCGTATGGTGCAGAGGCTTACGTCCCTGCCCCGCTCATATCCCTAGAGATCTAGAAACATAAAACTCAGGCGGCCCCGATCACTCGGGGCCGCGAGATTCGATTGGCTTCTATCAGAGGCCTGTGGAGACGTCGATAGTGTTTCCTTCTTCGAGCGTCACATAGGCTTTTTTAAAGTCCGAGCGCTTGCCCGCGATACCGCGGAAACGCTTGGTTTTGCCTTTGGTGATGAGCGTGTTAACCGCTTTCACCTTGACGCCGAAGAGGGCTTCCACAGCGGCCTTGATGACCGGCTTGGATGCCGATTTCGCCACTTGGAAAACAACTGCGCCATTCTCGGACGCCATGGTTGCTTTCTCAGTGATGAGCGGCTTGACGATTACGTCGTAATGTTCGGCTTTCGCGTTCATTTCAGACGAGCCTCCAGAGCTTCGATACCTGCTTTGGTGATCACGAGAGTATCACGCTTGAGGATATCATAGACGTTTGCGCCCATCGTCGGGAGAACATCAATACCTTCGATGTTCCGTGCTGCGAGAGCGAAGTTATCGTTCACGTCAGCGCCGTCGATGATCAGAACGCGTTTCCAGCCCAGTTCCTTCGCAGCTTTTGCGAGGATCGAGGTCTTGGCGGTTGCCATTTCGGCAGCTTCCAAGATCACGAGGTTGCCGGTCGCCGCTTTCGCGGAGAGCGCGTGCTTGAGGCCGAGTGCACGGAACTTCTTGGGAAGGTCATGTGCGTGCGACCGCGGGGTCGGGCCTTTGTAGACACCACCGTGACGGAAGATCGGTGCGCCTTTGGAACCGTGACGTGCGCCACCGGTGCCTTTTTGGCGGTAGATCTTCTTGGTCGAGTAGGACACGTCCGAACGACCGAGCGTCGAGTGGGTGCCGGCTTGCATGCGCGCACGCTGCCAACGGACCACACGGTGCAGAATGTCTGCGCGCGGCTCCAGACCGAAGATGTCGTCAGCCAGTTCGATCGAACCGGATTTACCGGCGTCGAGCTTGATCACATCAAGTTTCATGCTTCACCCCCTTCGACCGCAACTTCTGCGACCGGAGCAGCTGCGCCAGCAGCCGATTTGAGAGCAGCCGGCATCGGGACGTTCTCGGGGAGCGGTTTCTTCACCGCATCCTTGATCGTGACCCAGCCACCTTTGGAACCCGGAACCGAGCCCTTGACCAAGATCAGGCCACGCTCAGCATCGGTTTTCACGACTTGGATGTTCTGCGTGGTGACACGCACAGCGCCAAGATGGCCAGCCATCTTTTTGCCTTTGAACACTTTACCCGGATCTTGACACTGACCGGTCGAACCGTGCGAACGGTGCGAAATCGACACACCGTGCGACGCGCGAAGGCCGCCGAAGTTGTGACGCTTCATCGCACCGGCAAAGCCTTTACCGATCGAGGTGCCAGCGATGTCGACGAACTGACCAGCATTGTAGTGCTCGGCCGAGATCTCGGCGCCGACTTCAATCAGGTTGTCAGCCGAAACGCGGAACTCAGCAACTTTACGCTTAGGTGCCACGTTCGCTTTTGCGAAGTGGCCGCGCATTGCTGCCGTGGTGCGCTTTGCTTTCGCTTCACCAGCGCCGAGTTGAACAGCCGTGTAGCCGTCTTTCTCGTCGGTGCGCTGAGCGACCACTTGGAGGTTGTCGAGTTGAAGAACGGTAACCGGAACTTGCTTACCATCTTCGAGGAACAGCCGGGTCATACCCAGCTTCTTGGCGATTACACCAGAACGCAGCATCGTCACGCCCTCCTCAGACTTTGATTTCAACGTCGACGCCAGCAGCGAGGTCGAGCTTCATGAGCGCGTCCACGGTTTGCGGGGTCGGGTTGACGATGTCGAGAAGACGCTTATGCGTGCGGATTTCCCACTGGTCGCGCGACTTCTTGTCGATGTGCGGACCACGGAGAACCGTGAATTTCTCGATTTTGTTCGGCAGCGGAATCGGACCGCGAACCTCTGCACCGGTGCGCTTGGCGGTGTTTACGATTTCCTGTGTGCTCGCATCGAGAACACGGTAATCGAACGCCTTGAGCCGGATGCGAATATTTTGACCAGACATATGTCTTTCCCTCATCGCAGGGCTTCGGTTGAGAGGCAGACAACACCGAATGTGGCGCCTGCATCGAACCCCGATCTAGATAGATCAGACGCGGGCATTAAGCTGCATAGGCCAACCTGTCAAGGCGATTCCCCACCCTGATTTGCGCATTCCCCCGATTAATCGGCATTTGCAGCGAAACAGGCGCAATCGGCAAGATTTATTGGGGTTTTCAGGGAATGAAGGCCTCAACTTGCCGCGCCACCCCATCGCGCCGCGATGCAAAAAGGGCGCCCTGTTGGGCGCCCTTTCCGTGTCTGAGATCTCTCAGAACAGTCGCTTATGCGATGATCTTCGAAACAACGCCTGCACCAACGGTGCGGCCGCCTTCGCGGATTGCGAAGCGCAGTTTCTCTTCCATCGCGATCGGTGCGATCAGCTCAACTTCGAACTTCAGGTTGTCGCCCGGCATAACCATTTCCGTGCCTTCCGGCAGGTTAACGGTGCCAGTCACGTCCGTCGTGCGGAAGTAGAACTGCGGACGGTAGTTCGCGAAGAACGGCGTGTGACGGCCACCTTCTTCTTTGGTCAGAATGTAGGCTTCTGCCTCGAACTTCGTGTGCGGCTTAACCGAACCCGGCTTGCACAGAACCTGACCGCGCTCAACGCCGTCACGGTCGATACCACGCAGAAGCGCGCCGACGTTGTCGCCTGCTTCACCACGATCCAGCAGTTTGCGGAACATTTCCACGCCCGTGCAGGTCGTTTTGCGCGTGTCGCGGATCCCGATGATTTCGAGTTCGTCGCCAACGTTCACAGCGCCACGCTCGATACGGCCGGTCACAACCGTGCCGCGGCCCGAGATCGAGAACACGTCTTCGATCGGCATCAGGAACGGCTGGTCGATCGCACGCTCCGGAGTCGGGATGTACGAATCAACAGCTGCGATCAGGGCTTTGATCGACTCTTCGCCGATTTCCGGATCACGGCCTTCGAGCGCTGCAAGTGCCGAACCGCGAACGATCGGAATGTCGTCGCCCGGGTAGTCGTAGGACGACAGCAGTTCGCGGATTTCCATCTCGACCAGCTCGAGCAGCTCTTCGTCGTCCACTTGGTCGACTTTGTTCATGTACACAACCATGTACGGAATGCCGACCTGACGGCCGAGCAGGATGTGCTCGCGCGTCTGCGGCATCGGGCCGTCAGCTGCGTTCACAACCAGGATCGCGCCGTCCATCTGTGCAGCACCGGTGATCATGTTCTTAACATAGTCAGCGTGGCCCGGGCAGTCGACGTGCGCGTAGTGGCGCGTTTCCGACTCATACTCAACGTGCGCCGTCGAGATCGTGATCCCGCGGGCTTTCTCTTCCGGTGCGCCGTCGATCTGGTCGTAGGCTTTGAAATCGCCGAAGTATTTCGTGATCGCTGCCGTCAGGGTCGTCTTGCCGTGGTCAACGTGGCCAATCGTGCCGATGTTGACGTGCGGCTTGTTACGTTCAAACTTTGCCTTTGCCATGGTGGCCTCCTGTAGGTCTTAAAACGTCAAGGAAGCGCCCGGGGTCAGCCCCCGGACGCCCAATGCCTTACGCGTATTGCTTTTGAATCTCGTCCGAGATGTTCTGCGGAACCGCGTCATAGTGGTCGAACTCCATCGAGAACACGGCACGGCCCGAGGACATCGAGCGCAGCGTGTTGATGTAGCCGAACATATTCGCGAGCGGAACCATGGCCGAGATGACATTCGCGTTGCCGCGCGTGTCCTGGCCTTGAACCATCCCGCGACGCGAGGTCAGGTCGCCGATGATGCCGCCGGTATATTCTTCCGGGGTCACAACTTCGACCTTCATGATCGGCTCGAGCAGTTTTGCGCCAGCCTTACGAAGGCCTTCACGCATCCCTGCACGGGCAGCGATCTCGAACGCGAGCACCGAGGAGTCAACGTCGTGGAACGCACCATCGATGAGTGCCACTTTGAAGTCGATCACCGGGAAGCCAGCAAGCGGGCCCGAATCCATAACGGATTTGATGCCTTTTTCGACGCCGGGGATGTATTCCTTCGGAACAGCACCGCCAACGATCTTGCTTTCGAACGAATAGCCTTCGCCCGGCTCGGTCGGCGTGATCACGAGCTTCACGCGTGCAAACTGACCGGTACCACCGGACTGTTTCTTATGCGTGTAGTCGATCTCTGCTTCGCGCGAGATGGTCTCGCGGTAAGCCACCTGCGGAGCACCGATATTCGCCTCGACTTTGAATTCGCGACGCATACGGTCCACGAGGATGTCGAGGTGAAGTTCGCCCATGCCTTTCATGATCGTCTGACCCGATTCAAGGTCAGTCTCAACACGGAAGGACGGATCTTCGGCCGCGAGACGTGCGAGCGCGATGCCCATCTTCTCTTGGTCGGCTTTGGTTTTCGGCTCAACTGCGATCTCGATAACCGGAACCGGGAAGGTCATGGTTTCGAGAACAACAGGGTGTGCCGGATCGCAAAGCGTATCACCGGTGGTGGTTTCTTTCAGACCGCCGAGCGCGATGATGTCACCAGCGTAAGCTTCGGTGATCTCTTCACGGTCGATCGCGTGCATCATCATCATACGGCCAACGCGTTCTTTACGCTCTTTGGTCGCATTCAGCATCGCGTCACCCTTTGTGAGGGTACCCGAATAGATGCGCGTGAAGGTCAAGGAGCCCACGAACGGGTCGTTCATGATTTTGAACGCCAGAGCGGAGAACGGCTGGGTGTCTTCTGCCGAGCGCGCGATGTCACGCGTTTCGGTCTCATCACCGGGCTTGAAGCCCATGTAAGCCGGAACGTCGAGCGGCGACGGCAGATAGTCGATGACAGCGTTCAGGAGCGGCTGGACGCCTTTGTTCTTGAACGACGAACCCGCCATAACCGGAACGAACGCGAGCGAGAGCGTGCCCTTACGGATCAACTCACGCAGCTTCTCCTCCGAAGGCTCGTTGCCTTCGAGGTAAGCTTCCATAGCTTCGTCATCTTGCTCAACAGCGGTTTCAAGCAAGGTGTCGCGCCATTGGGCCGCATCATCTTGAAGCTCAGCGCGGATCGGCTGACGAACCCAGGACGCGCCCAGATCTTCACCCTGATAGACCCACTCTTCCATCGTCACGAGATCGACGATGCCTTCGAGACGATCTTCTGCGCCGATCGGAAGAACGATCGGAACAGCGTTCGCGCCTGTGCGGTCTTTGATCATCTTCACGCAGTTGAAGAAGTCAGCGCCGGTCTTGTCCATTTTGTTAACGAACACGATGCGCGGAACTTCATACCGGTCAGCTTGGCGCCAAACGGTTTCGGTCTGCGGTTCAACACCTGCGTTACCATCCAGAAGGACGACAGCGCCATCGAGAACGGCCAGCGAACGCTCAACTTCAATGGTGAAGTCAACGTGACCGGGAGTGTCGATGATGTTGAAACGGAATTTGTCGGAGCGAGCGTGCTCCAGACCCGGATCAATCGTGCGTTCCCAGAAAGTGGTGGTTGCAGCAGAGGTGATCGTGATCCCACGTTCTTGCTCTTGCTCCATCCAGTCCATCGTCGCAGCGCCATCATGCACTTCGCCGATTTTGTGGGATTTGCCTGTGTAATACAGGATGCGCTCGGAAGTCGTCGTTTTCCCAGCATCAATGTGAGCAATGATGCCGAAGTTACGATAGCGTTCAAGCGGGAATTCGCGTGCCATGTTAACCCCTTACCAGCGGTAGTGGCTGAACGCTTTGTTCGCGTCGGCCATCTTGTGGGTGTCTTCGCGTTTTTTCACAGCCGAACCGCGCGAGTTGACAGCGTCCAGAAGCTCGCCTGCAAGGCGCTCTTCCATCGTGTTCTCGTTACGGTTTTTCGCAGCGGTGATGAGCCAGCGGATGGCCAGCGCTTCGCGACGGGTCGGGCGAACCTCGACCGGAACTTGGTACGTAGCACCACCGACGCGGCGCGAACGCACTTCGACGGACGGTTTTACGTTCTCGAGAGCTTCGTGGAAGACCTCGATCGGCTCGCGCTTGAGCTTGCCTTCAACACGCTCGAGCGCATTGTAGACGATTTTTTCTGCAGCGGACTTCTTACCATCGACCATGAGGTTGTTCATGAACTTGGTCAGAATGCGGTCACCATACTTGGCGTCCGGGAGAACTTCGCGTTTTTCAGCGGCGTGACGACGTGACATCTCTGGTTCTCCTTATTTCGGACGCTTCGCGCCGTACTTCGAACGACGTTGGCGACGATCTTTAACACCTTGGGTATCCAGCACACCGCGCAGGATGTGGTAACGGACACCCGGAAGGTCTTTTACGCGGCCGCCACGGATCAGAACCACGGAGTGTTCCTGAAGGTTGTGCTTTTCGCCCGGGATGTAGGAGATGACCTCGAAGCCATTCGTCAGACGCACCTTGGCGACTTTACGCATAGCGGAGTTCGGTTTCTTCGGCGTGGTTGTGTACACACGGGTGCATACGCCACGTTTTTGCGGGCAGGACTGAAGGTGTTGCGACTTGGAGCGCTGCACCTTCGGCTGCCGCGGCTTGCGGATCAGCTGTTGGATAGTAGGCATTCGGTTCCCCGTTTTGCTCTGTCAATACTCGCAGCCATTGCTGACTGCGCCACTTCTCGACGGCGATTCACGCGCATCGTAAAACGCCAAACCACACTCGCCCTCGAAAGGGAGAGTGTTTTGAGTTCCAGAGGATCGAGGCTTGCGCCCAAATCATGTTCACTGAAATTCGGCCACCCGACAGGCATACTCAAGACAGACTACGCCCTACGGGTTGCGCGGCGTATAGGAGGAGTCGCAGCCATTGTCAACACGGGCACGGGGCGCATTCCCTCAATGCCAAGTGCTTCCACGGTCCGTGGCATTCCCCTGTTCATGCCCGCACCGGTGCGAAGGCTCTGCGCGGGGCGCGAACGGCGCCGATGATGCGCATCAGAGCCAAGGCAATCGCCGCAACAAACAGCCCCGCAAACAGCGTGTCTGACAAGAAATGCCGCCCCATCATCACGCGCAACCCCATCCCCGTTAGGGCAATGGCCCAGAGCGTGCAGCGCAGCAAGACGCGACGGGATGGACTGCGCACATAGCAGCTCAAGACCAACCCCGAGATCAATAGCGCCGCTGCGGCTGAGCCCTCACCGGACACGAAGGAGCAGTTGCGCACACATTCCTGCGCGGGCAGCAGCGCGGGAGTGAACTGGGCCGTTCCGCCGAACTCCAAGATATTGGCCGGGCGCGCCCTGCCCCAATGCCCCTTGAGCAAGACATTCACCAGAAGGCACGGCCCCAGCAGATAGAGCGATATAACGAAGCCCCAAATCCGCGCGGGCACAGCGCTGCGCAGCCGCCCTGTGGCCACCCCGATGAGCGCCGCGAGGGCCAGCCAGAGCGGCATCACACAGGCGATCCACAGCACCTCACGCAGATCCAAGAGCCACGGCTCCTGCGCCAGCCAAAAGCCCCGCTCAGCCGAGAAGAATGCGCGAGAGGCGGCGAGGTCCAGCCAAGGTGCGGCGGTAAAGATCACAGCGGCGAGGAGGATCGCCCAGACCACTGTCGCTTCAAATCTGGCGGATGCACTGATCTCGAAGGTCATTGAGCCTCACGGAGTTATAGCCGAAGCTTATAATATCACCCATGGTCTGCCCGACTCCGATGTCAGGCACGTGACACCCCACGCAGTTCCCCAGTTCAAAAACCGCGCTCCGAAACGAAAAGGCCCCGCAGATGCGGGGCCTTTCCAAAGATAGCAATTAAGCGCTCA
>Ga0070752_1001455_pt1 | contig 16599 bp, 32 predicted proteins | sample VirMetDEL_Aug_30_FD_77440 | JGI IMG/M metagenome (GOLD analysis project Ga0070752, IMG submission 77440) | Aqueous microbial communities from the Delaware River and Bay under freshwater to marine salinity gradient to study organic matter... | ecosystem: Environmental > Aquatic > Marine > Coastal...
AGAATGCTTTGTGATCCCTTTTATTTAAGGACTCTGCTTCTTTGTACGCATCATAGTAATCCAGCCAAGTACTTAGCCAAACTGGTTTATCTGATATTACACAAAATACGACGTACACGAGAGTCCTGAAATAAAAGGGGCTCGAAAGCCCCGAGGTATTAAGCTGCGAAAAAGTTGATGAGGTTTTGAAGGTCAACTTTGGTCATTTTAGCCAGTGAAGGCAATTCACAACCAATGCTTGCCTGAACCTGAGCAACCAATTCGTCCTTGCGAACAACCGGCTCACCGCGCTTGGTGACACGCTCAGCTTTGACATAGATGCCAAGAGCTGACAACTTAGCGATGATGCTTCGAGGAGTTTTGTTAAACTCGTCAGCAAGTGCATCAACAGAAGCTCGAGTTGGATCAGCGGAGTAAACAGCAAAGATGCGGTCTACCATTTCTTGGGTGTAGTTGGCCGAAGCCTTAGCAGTCATATCAGTCATTGAAAATTCTCCGTAAAAAAATTAAGTAAAGTACCACTTTTGAAAATATATTATACAACTTTATGAGGATGATGTCAAGAGATTTTTTTGGAAAGCTGCAAGTAATTCTACTTCTTTTTGCCTTGCTGCTACTTCCCAAGGTGAATTCCAGTACTCTTCCCAATCTTCCTCATTTCGGGAAGCAAGAATCCCTTGCCATACAACGTGATTGTGTTCTAATTCTAACTCGCAGTAAATGTACTGACGAGCGTGCTCAAGCTCGTGAAACAGAGTCGAGAGCCAGTTATCATTTTTGTGTAATCTTACCACAATTTTATACTCCAGGTCAATAGAGTCACCAAAATCAATTTCACTTTTGCCCTTGAGTCGAATATCAATCGGAACCGGGGTTACTCGCAGATCGAGTTCATCCAGTGCAAATTCAATCGCTTTCCTAGCCAGCCGACGTTCGCCGACTGACCAAGATTTTTTTGCTTTGGTTTTTAACTTATACATCGTCGAGTTTTACCTTTTGTCGTAGCCAAGAGTACAGCTCAATAGCACTGTCATCATATCCGTTGGGGTACTCATCTTCAGGCAGTAAAATCTTAATAGTATACATAAAAGCCTGTAGCTTGGGTACACCCTCCATACGCATACCTGCGTAGAGTTGCATGGCTTCGAATTGTACGTCAGTCATTAGTATTCCTCCGATTTATGGTACATATTATACTTCTTTCGGTTCTGAATGTCAAGAAGTTTTTTCGTTAAGGCCAACGCTGGCGAACTCCGGGGGGCCGCACACGACCTAAACGTGTCAAGAATTATTTACTCAAATCTACTAAAATTTTCGTAAATTTTCGCGGGGATGCCCCAGGTTTCTACAATTTGCGCATATTATACCGTCCCCGCAGAGACTAGTCAATCGATTTATTTTCGGCAATTGTGCAAAAAGTACTTGACAATCGGATCGGAACTGCACTATAATTGGCGCCGCGCTTTTACAACCAAAAAAATTTTGCACAATTGCCGCAAAAAGTTCTTGACAATCCCGGGCCTTGCGCGTATACTACCAGGGTGGGCACGGGGTCTAGGCCCGCGAAGACTAGCCGCTTCGAAAAAAATTTTACCCAATCGTGCAAAAAAGACTTGACAAATCGAACGCGCACTGGTAAAATGGCGCGCGGTACACCAAAAAAAGTCGTCGTCGAACTACTACTGGCGCGCCGGCGCCAAAAATCCTGGCGGGTCAAGCCCGCCATGTGTCCCGGCTTGTTCCACGTGGAACATCATGTGGCGAGCCGGTCGCATAGGGTAGCAAGCAAGTTTTCAATTCCGCGTTTTTTGTTTTCAAAATTAATTGTATGCCAGTCGGAATCAATAACGCGCTCTTTTAAAATGCTCATGCGGTCATAGTGAGAAAGTGCGTTTTCATCGTTGGGCGAAAATTTCCAATAGGTCAGCGGAGAATTTTTTCGCATTTCGATTCGGCGTTTTTGTTCATCCTCGGAAATGGATAGCCAGAATTTAATCAAGCGCACCGGCTGGTTAGCTTCCCAATTTTTATGTCGCCGCATAAAATTTTTGTATTGTCGCGGTGAGCACCATCCGTTGAGGTGTTGCACCATCGCGCGGCTATACCATGATCGATCGAAAAACACGATGCGATTTTGTGTCGGCAGTTTGGTTTCCCAATAGGGGAGCCATGCCGACATTGCGCGCTTGCTCGGTTTGTGCGAGAGGCAAACGCTGTAAAGGTCTGGCGGTAGGTAGTGAGTCAATTCCCGAATGGTCGAGGATTTTCCAGCAGTGTCGCGCCCTTCTAAGATTACCGCAACCGGAGCGGAGAGATTCTCCGCGAGCCGGTTGAGTTTCGCTTGCAGTTTTTTCATGGCGTAGGCGCTCCGAAAAAGTAGTAAATTGCACCGCCCCAGATTGCAAGGTCGGTCACGATTGAGTAGGCGAGATAAAACAGCGCCGCAGATTTTGCTAGGTTCATGCTAAAACCTCCTCATAGTCAACAGGATAGGGGCAACCATGAATACCCTTAGCGCGCTTGAAATCACGCACCGCCGCACCGATTGCCAAATTGGTCTTGCGGTACGAATTGGCAAAACGAGTCAGCGCAGTTTTTTGGTCGCAAAAGTAGAATTCACTTTTGCCGCCAACGTCAAGCCAACGCTTGTCATACAGCATTGCTTTGTCGTCGCGATTCGCTTCACGTGAGTGAACGAATTGCTCTGCCGCTAACACGGTTTCGTTATCGCCGAGGCGCATACGCCAGATTCGGGCGTGAAGCTCGCCGCGATTGTAGCCGAAAGCGGCCTCGCAATCTTGCAAACACCAGCGAACGCGCTCGATGCCGCCATGCTTGCCATCTTTGTAAGCGTGGCGAGCGTAGCCGTTTTTGAAAACGCCAAATTCTAGCAATTCCCAAACGTAGTGCCAAGCCATGCCAGAAATCGGGGTGATTTGTGGGATTGAGTCAGTGGATCGAATAATCATGCGGATAGCCTCTCGTTGAGTGAAATTGAATTATAGGCTTTTATGCCAATGCGGTCAAGCATTTCAAGCACGTTTTTGTTGTCGTCAAAAAAGACGGTTGTAGCGCAAAATCGTGCCCATGACATTGGCCGCGCCTGAGCGTATTTGCGAATCATTCGCTCTTTTAGCTCGGCGTCAGGTGTGGTGTCACCTTCGCGCCGTGATAAGCAAGCATCCCAACGCAAGCCATGTTGTCGCAAAAATTCGTAATCATGCGCGCCCATTACGCGAGCAGTGCAGATCACGATGGTCGCACCCTTGCGATCTACCTTGCGCCATTGCGCGGCGAGCGGTAGCAGTGTGTCGCGCATGATGTTTGCGCGGGTGTTGTGGCGACGCCATGCCGCCAAATCAAGCGATCCATCGGGCCGCGTGATTTGACGATGTGACGAGTCGATCACAGTATGGTCGAGATCAAAAAAGTAGTGCATAGCTATATCCTATAATTCCAGCCAGATTTAATAGTACCAAATTATAAGCCCGAATGTCAAGCGCCTGAACCGTTAATAATACCAGCCCAGCTATCGCCGCGAGTTTTCCCGCGTCGGTGTCAATTGCGAAAGGGGCGAGGGCCATAGCCCCCGCGCCACACCACCCGACAAAGGCGATCATCCGATCGCCTGCAAAACAGCGGACAGCTCCGCCTTGGTCAGATCGCCTTCGCGATCAGCAAGGTTCAAGCCCTTGCGAATGGCGGTGAGGTATTCCGCTTTGGTTATACCTCGCGATTGGCGAGCCGCAGGGGCCGCCTTGACGTATTCAACGCCGAGGCTTTGCGCCTTGCTAATCACCGAGCGATGTGATACGCTCCCGAATTGCTCTGCAAGAGCCTTCGCTTTTGCGAGGTTAAGAGGAGCCGCAGAGCGAATCGCCGCGACCATTGAGTCAGTATAGTTAGACATAAAGTGCTACCTTTGATTTAGGATGGAAGCCAATCCCCCATCTCATGCTGAGAGTATATCACCATCCGCGCCCAAAAGTACAACCTTTTTTTTGGTAATAAGTCACAAAAAAATCGCTTGACGCCAGGCCGGGCTTGTGCTATGCGCCGGGCCATATAGGGCCGGTAATGAGACCCATTCTCATTTAGCGCGGCCGCGCTACTTCACACGTAAACCTTGGGTATTTTTTAAAGTCAAAAAAAAGCCTGCGTTATAGCAGGCCGTATTCAATTAGAAGAGGTTTCCAGCTTCGTTTTCCAAACACTATACCGTTTGGAACATCCATACTAACTCCTAGCTTCTCTCCCCATTTTCGACCAAAGGCAGCTTTACTTCCCAAAGGCCATTCAGAAATTGACAAAAACTCTTCAATAATTGCTCTAGCATCTTCTTCTGTAATTTTTCTTGCTTTAGTATTAGAACGCAAACTATTTTCCGAGCGTGAGATAAGCTGAATATGGTCAGGGTTTATACAGCTAGGCTGATTACAAATATGGTCAGCAACGCTGAACCCCACCCCTTTAGCATTCCACGGATCATTGGGGTCTTCACCATACGGAAGATCGTTCAGCATACAATAAACATATCGATGTACTTGAACCTTTTTTCGAGGTTTGCCGCTAACTACTGTAATATCTGTCCTAGCATAGCCTGTAGTATCAAGTCCTCCTGTGTACCTCATACAATGGCTGCCATTTACAAGTTCACTCTCCGTATCAAGCCATGTTTTATTATCTAAGTACCATTGGGCTCTTTCTTTATGAGTAAGTCCAGTAGGACAAATTTTACCTTGTTCACGAAGCTCTAATTGCTTTTTTCGCAGCATCTGTTTATGCATTTCTGCTCCAGGAAGTTCAAGCTTTCTCTTTTCATTTGCAGACGCATCTTCTGGAACAATATGCAAAGGATTTACACATTCTGGATTGTTACAACTATGAGAAGCATGAAGTTCTTGAGAAAAAGGATTTTCTTCTATTTCATTCCACGCCATATAAGTAAGTTGATACATAGGCATCTGCCTTCCCTCCCAGTTTGCAATAACCCTATCTCCTTTAATTCTACCTTTACTTTTACTAGGAACCCAACAATCTTTTTCAAGATCTTCTGGTTCATCCTTTAACTCATTGTTTATAACCCATTCGATATAATCACAAAGACTCATGTTTTGCGGGCGTCTCATGCTTTTCTCCAAAAAAATTTTATTTTATAATTTTGAACACATAGTATATCATCAAACAGGGGGATGTGTCAAGATCTTTATAACCCCTAACCAAAAAAACATCTTGACATTTTCTGGTCTTTCGAGGTACAATATTACGGAAAGCTGAGAGGTATAAGCTCATGGTAAAAATTATTTACAAACACTGGAAAAAAGAAAAAACCTTAGAGGTTACAGGAGTTCTACCTAAAGAACTAAATAATGGAAGTAGTGAACGTCTAATTGTGTTGAAAGAAGATGGTTCATTTGAAGATGTTTTAAAAAACACGGTGATCACAATTGAAAGTATTAGTAGGATGTGAGTTTAGCGGAACAGTTCGTGACTGTTTTATCGCAATGGGACACGATGCAATTTCGTGTGACTTATTGCCGACGGAGGCCAGAGGCCCACATATTCAAGGAGATGTACTGGATGTCCTTTATGACCATTCATGGGATCTTGCTATTTTGCACCCTCCTTGCACCTATCTGGCTTCTTCTGGATTACATTGGAACAACAAGATCCCCGGAAGAGCAGAAAAAACGGAAGAAGCCCTCGCGTTCATCGCACAAATGTGGAGAGCGCCAGTAAAGAAAATGTGCATAGAGAACCCGGTGGGATGTATTAACACCCGCCTCGATTTTATGCCAAAGCCCCAATACGTCCAGCCCTATAACTACGGAGAAGATGCGTCAAAGAAAACGGGCCTGTGGCTGAGGGGCTTGGCACCCTTAACACCAACTGAAACAATTGAACCCCGATATGTCGACGGAAAGCCACGATGGGGAAACCAAGGAGATACTGGCTATGACAAATTCGGAGGAGGACAAGGCAAAGAACGATCTGTCACGTTCTTTGGAATTGCCGCAGCAATGGCAAATCAGTGGGGATCTTAAAGAATTTATGTCCTACATAAAATATAATCCCAAGCATTGTCCGATGCACGCAAATTATGCGTACAAGTTATGGAAATACTATCGAAATTTAAATCTTGACAAACCACCTATGTAGAGGTATAATTAAAAATGAGTAAAGAATTAACAACAATCTCTCCAGAAGGGTTGGAAGTGGCAAATTGCTATTTGCAATTTGGAAATATTCGTGCGGTGTGCGAGTATTTGGCCGTTCCGGAAAATAAAGTTGTTGATATACTAAATAAGCGAGAAGTAAAAAAGTATATAGATACTGTTTACCTTGACATGGGGTTTCGCAATAAGAATAACATTGCCACAGCCCTTGACGAAATCATTAAATCAAAACTAGAGGAGGCGCAAGAAACCGGGGTATACTCAAGTAAAGACTTGGCAGACTTACTTCAGATGGCGCATCGTATGAGAATGGATGAGATTAAGGCTCAAGCCGAAATGGTAAAAGCCGAGACCACCAATATTAAAACTCAGAACAACGTACAAATTAATAGTGAGGGTTTGCCATTCGGCCAAGGTAACTACGGTAAGCTGATGGAGAAACTACTCAAGGAGGAATAATCCTTAGAGAACTTCGATGTTAGCAGAACTTGCTATGGCAAATGCTGCTTTTGGCGTTATTAAAGAAGCAATTGGAAACGGCAAGGAGCTATATGACGTAGCTGGTGTTGTATCCAAATTCTTCGATAGTAAAACAGAGTTACAACGAAAATCCAACAAAAATGGGTATAAGAGCGACTTACAAGCTTTCATGGAGCTTGAGAAACTAAAGGAGATGGAAGAGCATCTTAGAGAGCACATGATATGGGCAGGACGCCCAGGAATGTGGGATGACTGGCTGGCTTTTCAAAAACAAGCCAAGGAAGAGCGAGAAAAGAGAGAAAGAGAAGAACGGGAGCAAAAAGCATACTATGCACAAATGGCTTTATATGTGCTGTATGGTATTTGTGGCTTTGCAGTATTCGTACCTACTCTGTTTTTAATTCTTACGATTTTAAAATAGTGAATATGGAAGATCGAGTAAGACATTTGGAACTTGAGATGGCAGCCCACGAAGCACAATGCGAAGAGCGTTGGAAGACTACATTCAATCGTTTAGAGGCTATAGACGAGACTCTTGAAAGAATTGAAAGTAGACTTATAGCTGGAGGAGGAGCCACTCTTTTATTTTTACTAGGGTTGTTGGGCTCTCATATAATGTAAAATGTTAAATAAATTTATAGAACTAATTAAGTCAAAGTTCAGAATTGAAACTAAAATAGTTGATACCGAAACGGAGCTTAGTTTAGTAGTTATAAATTTATTTAACAATGAAGTCGTATATGAGCATAAGCAAGATTTATTGCCTCTGCTAGAAAGTTTTAAGAGACGTTTATGAGACGAGGACGAGAAAAAGACCTTGAAAAATATATCAACGTGAGAATTGGCCAGCTTAAACAAGATATGGATAAAGCTCACGATGATTATGATAAGCAGTGGTACAATCGTATCATTCAAGAACTATGTTGGGTAAAGAGTCAACAGCATAATTGCTATTTAGACGAAGTACAAAATTGGAAGGACAACTATTCATATCTTCCATAGACGCGAAAGCGCATGAGAACCTAGATGCCTTACGGTAAAGGAACTTACGGTAAAAAGCGTGGTAGACCTTCAAAAGCTGCAAAAAAGCGCGGCAAGAAAAAGATGGCTAAGAGGGGCTTAACAGCCAAACAGAAGAAGTTGCCGCCCGCATTGCGAGCAGCAATTCTCAAGAAAAAGAAGCGAGGTAAAAAATGATTGACTTATTGATTGGAGCAGTACTTGGTTGGTTCGCTCACATTGCTTGGGCTAAATGGGGCCATAATCTCGTTGATTTAAATAAAGGTGAATAGTATGAATATGGCGTATAAAAACAGGGCTTGGATTCTTATGGACGATAGTAACAATGAAATCGCCAGATTTAAAAGCCGCAGCCAGTTAGTGAAGTACTGGAATGAGAATGGAAATGGCAGTAAAGCGGAGGAGGAAGTCGACGAAGAGAAGGACTGGCTCGACGACTACGAGGAAGAAATCGACGACGAGGAAGAAGAGGACAGCTAAACCTCTTTCTGCGGCAACTCGTAAAACTCTTGCAGCAAAAGCAAAGAAAACTCGGTATACTCTCGGGCAACTTACTAGAGTATATCGACGGGGGCAGGGTGCATTTCTATCCTCAGGCTCTCGGGCAGGTGTAGGCATGGCTGGATGGGCTATGGGACGTGTAAACTCATTTATTAGAGGAGGTCACTCGCAGGACAATGATATTAAGCGTGGAGCCAAGAAGCGTACAGCGCGTAAGAAAAAGTAAAATGGAAGTTAACTCGATTGCAGCTACAATACCCGAAAGTTATCAAAAAGATTATAAAGTTCAATCAGTTTCTAACGCACCAGATAATAGATATAAAGTAACTGATACTATTTATATGGTCGTTACTTACGACAGGAACGGAAAGCTTGACCAAAGCACAAATATTCGTTATCTAGATTATATTATATGAAGAAGCGAAGAGGCCCGCCCAAGGATAAAAAGACACGCATACCAAAAAAGTATTTAAGTGGTACCAAAGGTAAGCGCCGTGCTCAACTAGCTAGTGCAATTAAAAGAATTGCAAAACTATATAAGGAAGGTAAGACTGTTCCTAGGTCCCTAATTAAAAAGCGCGTAGCTTTAGGGAAGAGAAAGAAAAGTGCCCGCAAAAAGAAAGGGAGGTAGAAAAAAGCACCCCGCTCTGAAACGTGCGGGAGTTTCTGCGTTTAACAAGCCAAAGCGTACACCGGGGCACGCAAAAAAGTCCCACGTAGTCGTTGCAAAAGTTGGTAGTAAGGTTAAAACTATTCGTTTTGGGCAGCAAGGAGTAAAGGGCTCTCCAAAGAAAAAAGGAGAGAGTAAATCATATGCAGCCCGTCGCCGGTCGTTTAAGGCCCGGCACGCAAAGAATATAGCTAAAGGCAAGATGTCTGCGGCATATTGGGCGAATAAAGTAAAATGGTAAGTAAAACAGGAAAACAGTATTGGATAAATAGAATTCCCTACGATCAAGTAGTAAATGTAAATCCTAATGGACTACCTTGTACAATTAATAATCCATTAGCAGTTACAAATGTAGGTAGTAGTAATAATATAGACTTAGCGGCGGGGTTGCTGACTGGTTATAGCGTAATACATAAGTTTGGGCGTAATCCAGCTATAGGTAATTCGCCTGAAACAATCTGGCAGCATGGAGGAGTGTACAGTTATCTGTCTGCTCCTTCTACTGTTTATGTAAGTAGTAACACTCCATTAGTTGACAATCCTACGGGTACTGGTGCACAAACAGTCACCATACTGGGATTAGATGTTAACTATAATGAAGTTACAGAGACTTTACCCGTTAATGACACACAAGGCAGTGTAGAGTTTTTAAGAGTATACAGAGCGTTTGTAGCAACTGCGGGTAGTATTGGCACAAACGATGGAAATGTACTAGTTGCTACAGCACCAAATGGTGGAGGTACAGTACTTGCAGATATAGGCACTATTGGATCTGGTACAACATATGGTTTAGGCCAAACACAGCTAGCATTGTATACTATACCTGCTCATTGCACAGGCTATTTAACTCATCTGACAATGGGTTTAGGAGCTTATAATGATTCGGGAACAGTTTTATTACTAACAAGAGAGTTCGGCACTGGCACAGCGTTTAGAACGAGAGACATTATGGATGTTCCTGGTGGATCTCATCATAGAAACTACTCCGTACCAATTAAATTGCCTGCAAAAACAGATATTGAAATGAGGGCACTTTGTTCAACAGGTACAGCAGTATCAGCTTCTTTTGAGATAATTCTCAAAGAAAATAATATTTAACTATGGGCGAAGAATTAGAAAAAGCAGGCTATCATCCTGCTGACACCAACGGAGATGGAAAAGTTGATGCAGAAGAAAAAGCAATGTACATGGAGTTTAAAAGAAAAGAACTCGAGGATCAAGATGCAATGCGAGACGCACAACGAAATATGGCGTGGTTCTCTCTTACTGGTATGTTGTTCTATCCTGCCATGGTTGTTGTTACTGATGTTATTGAACTGGATAACGCTGCAAAAATTTTAGGAGATATGGCTCCTACTTATTTTGTCGCAGTAGCGGGGTTGGTGGCAGCCTTCTTCGGAGCGCAGGCTTGGAGCAAAAAGTAAATGGACTTTATCTTAGATCTGGCAGTTACTTTCTGGCAGTGGACTATAGTAATAACTTTAATTCTAGTAGGATTTATAGCTAGTATTTTTGACGGCCAAGGAGAGAAACGAGTAGGTTTTGAATACTCCGAAATGCCGCACATGAAACCCATAAAAATAGAAACATCAGATAAAGGATTTTGGAAAGCAATCTGGATGTGGCTAGTCGGCGTAAGGCGATGGGAAATCTGTGATGACTTTTATTTTTCATTACAAGGAGAAAGATATGTTATTCCAAAGGGTTTTCAATTCGATGGCGCCTCTGTACCAAAGTTTCTTGCAATGTGGCTTTCTCCTACCGGTGTTCTTCTTATGGGGGGTCTTGTTCACGACTATGGTTATAAATATGGAACTTTAATGAGAGCTGACCGTACTGTCATCGGAGCTCAGACTCAACAATGGATGGATATACTTTTTCGAGACATTTGTATAGAGCAAAATGGATTTAAACTTTTAAACTATCTTGCATACTGGGCACTGAGAGTGGCAGGATTTGTAGCATGGAAAGGGCACAGAAAAAATGACCCAAATTGAACAGAAAGGTATCTGGGCAAAAATAAAACATTGGTGGCTTACTCTGATTCGAGAAGAGTGGGAACTAACAGTCTTCTTTCCCGGAGAAACAAAAGTTTTACCGGATGGAACACGAATAGAGTCAGGAGCCCCAAAAACTTATCGCGCAAAAGAAATAAAGAAAATTAGTACCACTCATATAATTTTTATTGATATACTTGGTGTGAAACATGAAATTAAAGTTGTAAACCCTGTTGGGTATGACTTGAGGAAAATATACTAATGTTAGGATTAATAAAGGCAGCGCCTTTAATTCTTGTAGTAGCAGGAGGAGCTTATGCATACCACACTACTACAGTAAGTAAGGCAGAAGCAAAGATTGCAAGACTAGAGGTTAATATTGTAGTACTTAAAGAAAATGCTGCAAAACTCGATGCTGCATTCGAAAGCGAAAAAGCAGCAAGAGAGCGTTCAGAACAAAACTTACAGATTCAATTACAAGCAGTAAGCGACTTAACTGAAAAGAATACTGAAATGCAAGCAGAGATGGATGATTATCTTTCTATTTTCAAAAGACACAATCTGACTAAGTTAGCACGAGCAAAGCCTGGACTTGTAGAACCCCGAATAAATAAAGGCACAAAAGATGTTTTTGATGCGATAGAGCAAGATAGTGTAGAGGTGGAAAATGCGGATAGCAACTAGTTTTTTAATGATAGCATTTTTATCTGGCTGTTCTTTTATGAAAAGTGACCCTCTGCCTACCCCCGAGCCCATTATAAAAACAGTTACAGAATATAAAACACTGGAAATCTATCAGCCACAATTACCAAAAAGAATAGATTTGCAGGATGTAGAATTTTTTGTAGTAACAGAAAAAAATCTTGAAGAGCAGATAGCAAGAATTTCAAAAATGCAAGATGGTACTTTTGTAATCTTTGGCTTGACTCCTCAAGACTATGAAAACATGGCTTATAATCTTCAAGAACTACGAAGATACATTCGTCAACAAAAAGAGATTATCATTTATTACCGAGATGCAACAAAAGTAGAAGGACCATAATGGCAGTAGAAGTTAGTCGCGTAGATATAATCTCTGAAAAATTAGTCGATTTACAATCTGAGACAAGATTTCTCAAGTTACCAGTAACTCAATATCTTGAGCTACTCGGCGTAAGTCCTCTGCCCTCTCAGATGGCAATTATAAATGCGATCAATAATGATAAATATCGCTTCGTTGTCGCCTCTATTTCTCGGCGTCAAGGAAAAACTTATATTGCGAATATTATTGGACAACTAGTTTCTTTAGTTCCAGGATCAAATATTCTCATAATGTCTCCAAATTATTCCTTGTCTCAGATTTCTTTCGACTTACAAAGACAGTTAATTAAGCACTTCGATTTAGAAGTTGCAAAAGACAACGCAAAAGATAAAGTTATTGAACTTACAAACGGATCTACAATTCGTATGGGTTCAGTAAATCAAGTTGACTCTTGTGTTGGACGCTCCTATGACCTAATTATATTCGACGAAGCAGCACTAGCGGATGGTGAAGATGCCTTTAATGTAGCACTTCGACCGACCTTGGACAAAGACAATTCTAAAGCTATTTTTATCTCCACACCTCGAGGAAAGAACAACTGGTTTGCAAAATTCTATCATAGAGGATTTAGTGACGAGTTTCCCGAATGGGCCTCGGTACGCGCGACTTATAAAGATAATCCTAGAATGTCTGAAACGGATATTGCGGAAGCTAGAAAAAGTATGTCCGAAGCTGAGTTTCGCCAAGAGTATGAAGCCGATTTTAATACCTATGAAGGCCAGATTTGGAGTTTTAATCACGAAGAGTGTGTAGCAAATCTCGAAGAAATAGATACTAAAGGGATGGAAATTATCGGAGGTCTTGACGTAGGGTATCGTGATCCTACAGCATTTTGTGTAATTGCTTATGACTGGAACGAAGAAAAGTATTATGTACTAGATGAGTACATGAATAACGAAAGTACAACAGAACAGCACGCAATTCAAATACAAAGACTAATGAATAAATGGGATATTGATTTTATATTTATTGATTCAGCCGCTCAACAGACACGATATGATTTTGCACAGCAATATGATATAAGTACTAATAACGCAAAGAAGTCTGTTCTTGATGGTATTGCTCATGTTGAAAGAATTGTTGATAATGATAAACTAATTGTTTCACAGGACTGTAAGGAAGTTTTAGCATCTTTAGACCAATACCAGTGGGATCCGAATCCAAACCTAGCAAAAGAAAAGCCAAGGCACAATATGGCGTCTCACATGGCAGATGCTTTGCGATACGCATTATATTCTTTTGAGACTTCTTCAACAAGTTTTTAAGAGACCTTTTCAAAAATAGTATTTGACAATTTATCCTACCCGTTATATAATTCTGGTATAAAAATATGAAAAAAGCCCCGAAAAGAAAAAGTTCTAGGCTAAAAAGAGATCCGGTAAAATATATACGTGATAAGGCAAAATCACTATATAAAAAAGATAATGAATGTTATATTTGTGGTGCTTCAGTTACTTTAGACTTTCACCATTATTATACGTTAACACCTCTATTGGCAAAGTGGTTACGAGAAAAAAGAGATTCCCGACCAGAGCATTATGTAGATGAGTACATTGTAATTTGGCGGGATGAATTTATAGAGGATAATTGGGCAGAATTATACGACCATACCGTAACGTTATGCCATACTCATCACCTTCTACTTCACTCAATATATGGACGAAACCCATCATTAGCAACTGCAGATAAGCAGAAAAATTGGGTAGAGATACAGAGAACTAAACATGGCATGGTATAATTTTGGATTTGGCAATAAGGATACGGAAGAAAAACTAAATCCGATTCAGCCATATTATGAAAAAACTACAGAGCCAAGTAAAGAGTTTACGTATAGCTATGAAAGAGCATACGAAGACTTAGAAGTTGTAAATCGTGGAGTAAATATTCTAGTAGACGACTGTGCAGAAATAGACGCAGTAGTCCATGAGCAATTTTCTAGCCAAGGTGTAATAAAGGGCATCAAAGGTTCTCGCATAACTAAGTTGCTAAATGAAGAGCCTAACCCTTTTCAAGATGTTTCTTCTTTTCGACGAAATCTTTTTACAGATTACATACTAGATGGAAATATTTTTGTTTACTATGATGGGGTACATCTTTATCACTTGCCCGCCAGTAAAATGACTATTCATGCAAGTAAAAAAACTTTCATAGATCACTATAGTTTTGATGGCAACGAACAGAAATTTTCTCCTAGTGAGATTATTCATATAAAAGAAAATTCTTTTTACTCCATCTATCGTGGAGTGTCTAGACTTAAACCTGCACTTCGTACTATGCTTCTTATGAGAAGTATGCGCGATTTTCAAGATAACTTTTTTAAGAACGGTGCAGTCCCGGGACTTGTCATTAAGTCTCCAAATACTTTATCAGAAAAAAATAAAGAAAGAATGATTCAATCCTGGACTGCACGCTATCGTCCAGATGCAGGAGGAAAGCGACCTTTAGTACTCGATGGAGGTATTGAAGTAGACGAGCTTTCAAAAATTAATTTTCGTGAATTGGATTTTCAAGCAGCAATCGCGGAGAATGAAAAAATTATATTAAAAGCGTTGGGAGTTCCCCCTCTTCTAATGGATTCAGGAAACAACGCAAACATTCGACCAAATATGCGAATGTATTATTTAGAAACTATCTTGCCTATCGTTAAAAAGATGAATAAAGCTTACTCACGATTTTTTGGCTTTGATATAGGCGAAGATATTACCGATATTCCTGCCCTACAGCCAGAGCTGAGGGATCAAGCAACTTTTTACACTTCACTTGTAAATGCAGGAATTATAACACCTAACGAAGCTAGAGTTGCTATGAATTTTGATGAACTGCCAGATGCAGATCAAATTCGTGTACCTCAAAATATAGCTGGAAGCGCAGTAGATCCATCACAAGGTGGCAGACCTACTGAAAATGGAGATGATGACTAATGGCTTCAAGAAACAGATTAAGACAAAGTGTTAGCAAAAAACTAGTTGAGCAATTTAAAGATTGGGGGCTGCCGGAAGATATTGACTATAAAAGTTATTGTGGTATTGTTGATAAACCCGTAACCCCAAAAGAAATTCAAAAATCTTTTTATAACTGGAGAACTGCAGTTCATTCGATTAGAATTGTAGATAGTTCAGTATTTGCTCCCAAAGTTAAAGCAGCTCCCAAAAAGGAAGACCCTAAAAAGGAACCTGCTAAGAAAGTAGCGAGTAAGAAAGATGACAAATAAAATCTTTAATTTTACATCTACCTTTAAAGCCCTTCACGAAGATGAGGACGGGGGAGTTCATATCTGTGGTATGGCAAGTACTCATGATGAGGATCGTGCAAATGATGTTATTATGGCAGAAGCTTGGACAAAAGGTGGACTTCGCAATTTTGAAAAGAACCCTATTATTCTTTTTAACCATGATTATAATAAACCTATTGGTCGAGCTACAGGTCTTAAAGTTACCGACAATGGGCTAGAACTCAAAGCAAAAATTTCTAAATCTGCGCCGGATCATGTGGCGCAATTAGTAAAAGAAGGCATTCTTGGAGCTTTTTCTGTTGGTTTCCGAGTCAAGGATGCTGATTACATAACGGAAACTGACGGATTAAAGATTAAGGATGCTGAGTTGTTTGAAGTATCGGTTGTATCGGTACCTTGTAATCAAGCAGCAACTTTTTCTCTGGCGAAGTCATTTAACTCTATGGAAGAGTACAATGAATTCAAGAAAACTTTCACCAATCGTGTAGATCTAGCCGGTCAGTCTCTGGCTAAGGATGAAAATTCATCGGTAGCTAGTGAAACACCGGACGAAGCGGAAATTTCCGTGAAACAGGAGATCAAAATGTCGGAAGAAGTAAAAACTCCCGAAGTCGACTTGGAAGCTTTTGCGAAGAAAGTGGCAGAAGAGACTGCTGCTAAGATTGCAATGAAGCAAGCCGAGCAAAAAGCTGCCGAAGAAAAGGCAGCACAAGAAGCTGCTGAGAAAGCTCAGGCAGAAGCCGAAGCAAAAGCTCAGCAGGAACAAGAAGTACAAACAGCTATTAAGGTTGGTGTCGAGTCAGGCGCTGATCGTTTGATGGCTGATGTTGAAGCCAAGCTATCTGAAAAAGATGCTAACATGGCAGAAGTCATCGCTCAATACAAGCGTGACCTCGAAGAGAAGAGCGAAGAGCTCGAGAAGATGCGTGAGTCTAAGCGTGTATTCGCTGATCGTGCAAATCCTGCCGATCTTGAGAAGCATTCAAAAGAGCTGATGTATGCCCATATGTTGGGTGTATTCACTCAGAAAGGCTGGGACACCAAGTACGGTCGTGCAACTCTTGAAAAAGCTGGTATGGATTACCCCAACTCTGGTAACCCAGGTACTCAGCCCAACATCGCTACTAGCGTACAAACTGCTCTTGAGAAGGAAGTTCAGTTCCAGTATCGTCTGGCACAAGCTTTCCGTGAGTTGAACATGAACTCTCAGTCCATGATTCTTCCTCTGCAGAGTGACACCTCAAAGGCTGTCTTCTCTCAAGGTGGTGAGAATGCTCGTTTCACCGGTTCTACAACTGGTGTAACTAATGATGGTGTAAATGGTACAGGTACTGCAGGTACTTTTGACGTAGATCAAATTATCCTTACTGCTCACCGTATGATTTCTACTACGTTCCTCGATAATCACATTGATGAAGAGATTCTTGTAAATCTTCTTCCCA
>Ga0070752_1001456_pt1 | contig 16596 bp, 28 predicted proteins | sample VirMetDEL_Aug_30_FD_77440 | JGI IMG/M metagenome (GOLD analysis project Ga0070752, IMG submission 77440) | Aqueous microbial communities from the Delaware River and Bay under freshwater to marine salinity gradient to study organic matter... | ecosystem: Environmental > Aquatic > Marine > Coastal...
AGGGGATTGCTAATCCCCCGATACATGCTATAATGTATCCGTTGGTTCAAATCCAACCACTTCCGCCAGGGTCTGTAACTCAACGGTAGAGTAACGGGCTTTTAACCTGGAAGTTGTGGGTTCGAGTCCCACCAGACCCACTGGACAATCCACTGCCTCTATGGTATGATTGTCTCATCAAGCGGTCCCTTCGTCTAGTGGCCTAGGACACCTCCCTTTCACGGAGGCGACACGGGTTCGACTCCCGTAGGGACTATTGACAATCTGCTGCTTCGGTGGTATGATTGTCTCATCGGGAGATTAGCTCAGTTGGTTAGAGCGCACGACTGATAATCGTGAGGTGCCAGGTTCGAGTCCTGGATTTCCCACCTTGCGAGTATGGCGGAATCGGTAGACGCACCAGACTTAAAATCTGTTGGGCATTAGCCCGTGGGAGTTCAAGTCTCCCTACTCGCATTAACACCTTATTATGAAAAAATTTCTAGTAGCATTAGGCGCATTTACTCTCCTTCCGGCGATTGTATTTGCAAACGAGGACAAGATTACAAAAGGGTTTTATACTAACGACGCCATGGGTTGTATGCTCCTTAGAGAGTGCACAGAAAACGTAGAACAAGTTTTTTCCCTTCTCGACATCTCGTCAAAATATGAAGATCCAGAACGGTTTACGTTTATTGCCTCAGAGTTCAATACAATGCTTACTTACCTCAATCAAGTTGGGGTGAATGTATTTATTGCAGACGAACGTTATTTCCCTGTAGGCCATAGAGGCGTATATCATACTGTAAGCAATAACTTTTTTCTAAATAAGAGATTTATGAGCCGTCCTAGAACTCTTATGAGTGTAATGCGTCATGAGGGATGGCATGCAGCTCAAGATTGCATGGGAGGAACAATAGAAAATAATATAATTGCTGTAATCAAGCCAGAAAAAGATGTGCCAACGATCTGGAGAGAAATGGCAGAGCGCACCTATCCTTCTAATGTCCTGCCTTGGGAAGCAGAAGCAACGTGGGCCGGACGTACCGAGGGCATGACCATGAACGCATTGAAAGCATGCGCAACTGGAGAGATGTGGAAAGTGTTCCCACCGACTCCGCTTACAAAGCAATACTTGATCGATGAAGGGTACATAAAGGAGGATTAATCTAATGCTTTCTGGGTTTTTTGTATTTATTCTTTTAATAGTATTGATTATGGCCATGCAAGCTAGCTGGCCAATTAAGTACAGGAAATGAAAAAGTTTTTAGATATATGGAAATACTCCTTGGGAAGTTTTTCTGATGAAAAAACTCAACCCTATGACAACTACGTGGCTGGCATACGGACTCTTATACTTGTTTCTTATCTCGTTACTAATTGTTTTATTGTTGCCGGCGTAATTCGTCATTGGAATAACCAATCAAATATTGAAAATGGGAATGTTCGACACCATCAGGTCATCATACGACCTTGGACCGGGTTTTAATAAAGAGCTCCAGACAAAAGATCTAAGCGGTCTTTGCGAATGTTTTTGGATTGATCCAGAAGGTAAACTTTTTAGGATAGATTATACAGGAACTCAAGACTGGGAAAAAACACCTACAGAAGAGAGAACCGGACACCTAGATGTTTACAGATCTGTTCCCAATGGACAACGGGGTAGAGTATGTCCGTATATAATGAACGGGACCATTGAAGTATATCCATCTAAATGGACCGCTTATTACGCTCCGTTCCCACGAAAACTAATTACTTTCAAAGACGGCATTCTCCTTGTTGAAAGTGATAAATCTGACTCTTCCGTATGGAAAGAGAGGTATGATTCTTTAAAAAAATGGGTTAAAAAACATTATGAAACCTGATGACATTAGCTTGGAAACAACCAGTCGGCTCTTTTCTTATGAAAAAATCTCTAGAGAGATAGATACCATAGATAGCGTGGATGTGCTTAGAGATCTAGCAAAATCTTACGCAAAGTTATACATGAAACAACAAGAAGTTGTGAGCAAGATGTAATGAAAGTAGACATCTCTATGGATGATTTTACAATGATCCTTAACGCCCTTCATTACTATAAAAAAGTAGATAAAAGAGGAAATTTTAAGATGTATACTGAAGAAAAGATTAACAATCTTAGAGATCGTCTATCAAAAGATCTTTGCGGTGATATCATTGCAGGAGAGCAAAGTAAACTTATAGATTAAAGTATACAAAACATCGAGTTAAATGCTATCAACTAAATATCGCCTTAAGCTGGAATTCATCTGCCAGCGGATCGTTAACGGGGAAGAAGTAAAGCTTGATGACATGATCTGGGCAGATAAGTTAGCAAGAGCTAATAGATCTGCAGCAGAAATGTTAAGAAAAGCAAGAAGAACAGCAGCAAATCCAGAAGCCCCAGAAGGAGGGCTGGATGATTTTATGAACAAGATGGACCTGGGGGATCCTGATCCGTCTAATCACAGAACAGGATTCTCAGGGGCTGATGAAATTGTAGATTGGTTCCGCCAAGAAAAAACCGACGACTGGAGGCAACGTGACTGACAAAGACAAGTGGAACAGAGGACTAGATCTTTTTATCGAGAGCGTTCATAAGCCCGATGACAAACTCAGAGGCTGCGCTCATAATCAACAATGTTATCACGAGTTAATGTGGGTTCGAGAAAATGTGTTAGAATATCTCAAAACACTTCGCTATGAATGAAACCGCAGTTATCTACTCAAATGGAAGCCAAGAATGCGAACGTATGGCTTCTCTTCTAAAGAATCTCGGGGGCGAGTTTTTAGAGTACAAACTAGGACAACATTTTTCAGAGGAGGCATTTAAAGGAGAGTTCGGATCTGAAGCCACGTATCCTCAGGTTACTATTGGGCTTACCCATATTGGAAATATGAACGAGACTCTCAAATACATGAGCAATAAAGGAATGTTTTTGTGAAAATAAACCACCTTATTACAAATGCAATATTATTTTTTATTATTAACTCGTTTGTTTTTACTGTGATTTATCTATGGCAAAATGATATGATTATGCCAAACCAAGATTTCCTTATTCAAAAGCAAAATGGAAAATAATAGTTTAGAGACTAATTGGTTCAAATCTAGAAAAGATGTTTTGAAAAGCTACGCTGAGCAAAGACGTGATAGAATGGGGGACGCCATTGGTGATTACCTTACTGACGAAGACGTAGATGCCCGCCAAGCCTACAAAGAAATCCTTGCAGAAATCCAAACTTGGATTGATTATCATCAAAAATTTTTTGTAAAGGCTCAAAACTTATACGCCCTTATGCAAGGGGAACGACCCTTGCCAGGTGCTAAATAATCCCAAGTAGCTCAGTGGCAGAGCCGCCGACTGTTAATCGGCTAGTCGCTGGTTCAAATCCAGCCTTGGGAGTTTGCCCTTGTAGCTCAGCTGGTAGAGCGCCACTTTTGTAAAGTGGATGTCGCATGTTCAAGTCATGTCGGGGGCTTGTATTAACAAGCTTAAAAATCGATTAAAGTTTATTGCAACACTTGTTAGAACTATGCAAGGTTTATTCAACCTAATGGCGTTATCGTCATTTTTAGTATCTGCTAGTCTCGTTGGTGGCGGGGCGTATCTTTATGCTAATAAGGATAAGATCATCACAGACGTGGTAGACAATGCAAAAGCGGCAGTAACAGAAGAAATCACTAAGGCACTTCCAGGTATTATCGATTCTGTAGTAGAGATTCCTGAAGTCCCAGAAGTGCCTACAACTACAGGCCCTGCGATCCCGTTTTGATTGACAACTAAAAAATTTCCTGGTATAATTGTCTAGTCCAGCCCGAGTGGTGAAATGGTAGACACGCGGCGCTTAGAACGCCGTTCTTAACAGAGTGAAGGTTCAAGTCCTTTCTCGGGCATGCCCGCTATGAAGATTAAGACTATGATTTTACAACTTTTTGCATTAGCAGGAATTGGCGGAGCAATTGCGTTCCCGTTACTGAAAGCGCCACCTCCTGTTATAGAAATTCCTGTAGAGCCATTTGAGCCTAAAGTAGAGGTTAAAAAAACCTGGCAATGTCCTGATTGCTCATCTGAAGAGCAGTATGTCCTTGCCGAACTTCAAAAACACACCCTAATCACCAACCGTAATGCTCTTGCGACAATTATGGGTAACATTAAACAGGAAAGCAAATTCATTCCCAACATATGCGAAGGAGGGGCTCGAGTTCCTTACAACCGTTGCTATAGCGGGGGGTATGGTCTTATTCAGTGGACCTCAATAAACCGCTATAATAACCTTGGTAAGTTCTGTGAGAAGTTTAATTGTGATCCTAGCAGTCTGGAAGGCCAGACTCGCTACATGATTAACGAATCTGTGTTCCAACGCTACCTTCCTGAGTTTGAAGGTCGTGGTAAAACAGTTTCACAGTATATGGTCCCAGCATACTATTGGTTGGGGTGGGGTATTAAAGGTAACCGCGAGCTTTATGCCTATGACTATGTTAAAAAACTCAAGCACATGGTATAATTCTTGAGTTCTGCGGGATTAGTTCAGTGGTAGAACGTCAGCCTTCCAAGCTGAATGTCGTCGGTTCGAGTCCGATATCCCGCTTTGGATTCTCGACGGAGAGTCCAAAAGTTTGGAAGTCCTCATATTACACCTACAAGTGTATTCTTTCCAGTGAAGGTATAGTAGAACTTTTTCACCCACTAACTAAAAGATGAAATTTCTACTCGCTATTTTTGCCTCCTTATTTTTTGCTCTTCCTGCCATGGCTGTTGAAGTCACAATGGGAGCAAATGGCAATTTAGTTTTTGAGCCATCTGAAATAAATATTTCTGCGGGAGATACGGTTACTTTTGTAAATGGTATGCTTCCTCCTCACAATGTTATTATCGAAAACCACCCTGAGTGGTCTCATGAAGACCTTGCTTTTGCAGGCGGAGAATCTTTCGATGTAACTTTTCCTGAAGCCGGAGACTTTACTTTTTGGTGCGCTCCTCATAAAGGTGCCGGTATGATTGGCACAGTCCACGTTTCTTAATTATGAAAATCTTTTTAGATACTGCCGATACTGAAATCGTTCGTAATCACTTTGCTACTGGTCTCATTGATGGCGTTACGACAAACCCAACTCTTATTATGAAGAGTGGGCGTAAGCCTGAAGATGTTTATCAGGAGATCAAAGACATCGGTGTTAAAGACATTAGTATGGAAGTTGTTGGCTCTGGCTGGCAAATGATCGAAGAGGGCAAAAGGCTATTTAAAAAGTTTGGCGAGGTGGCTACTATTAAGCTGCCTTGCACAAAAGAAGGTTTATTTGCCTGTAAAGTACTCTCTGAAGAAGGAATTAAAACTAACGTAACTTTGATTTTTTGTGCCGCTCAAGCGGTTCTTGCTTCTAAAGCCGGGGCAACTTATGTCTCTCCTTTTGTAGGCCGACTCGACGATCAGTCAGTTGCGGGTCTTGAGGTAGTTAGAAGCATCTCCGAGCTATACTGCATGCACCGTAGAAGCACAAAAATTCTTGCAGCATCTATTCGCACAGTACAAAGGGCGATTAGATCCTGGTACAATGGTGCTGAGATTGCCACTATGCCCCCTAAGGTATTTGAGCAGATGTACGATCATATCCTCACAGACAAGGGACTTGAAATCTTTGACAACGATCAAAAGAAAGTAGAGGAACTCCTTAAGGCGTAAGCCTTTTTTTTTGCAAGATTAGCTCAGCGGTAGAGCTACTCGTTTACACCGAGTCGGACGGCGGTTCGATCCCGTCATCTTGCATTGTATACTATATGCATTCACCATGACTAACGACTGGAGATACTCTAAAGAACGCATGGATCTCAGGGCTAAATCCCTCGGGATCTTAGGCAAAATGTTTACGCTTAAACGCGAAGTCTACGAGTTTTGTGATATATGGATCTCGCAAGGAGGTAGAGAAGTAAACAATATAGTCAATGAGTTTATAAGATATATAGAAGACGTGGAGGTACTACGACAAAATGAAACGAAAGCACGCAAAAGCAGCGGCAAAGAAACTAATAAAGATAGCAAAGAAACACCCTGATTACTACTCCAACGAAGATGTTACGTACGCAAAGTTACTTCTTTCTCGATTAAAGAAAGAAAAAACACAATGTACGAATACAGAATCAAAGAAGTAGTTAAGGTAGTAGACGGTGATACTGTAGATATTATTTTAGACCTTGGCTTCGGACTTTTTAAAAAAGAAAGAGTTCGTATTGCCGGGATCGATACTCCAGAAAAACGCACTAGGGACAAAGATGAGAAGCTTTTAGGATTAGACGCAACTAGCTACGCAGAAGAGTGGTTTGATTGTGATCCTAAAGAACTAGAAGTTAGAACCGAAAAAGATGGCAAATATGGACGGATGTTAGGTTGGTTCTATAAAGGTGAAGAATGTTATAATAAGAAAATAGTTGACAATGGGTATGCCTGGTGTTATGATGGAGGAACAAAGATCGAAAAAGGAGAAGCCGCCTACGATCAGTTAGTTCAAATTAGAGGATATGCCTCTTTCTATGAATATAAACAATCTAAGTAATTATGGAAAACATTGAAGCTCACATTGCTAAAGACAAAGAAATTCTTTCAAACCCAACGACCTCTCCTCAGCAGAGAAGGCACATTGAAGAAGAACTTCGAGAGCTTGAGTACTATCACAAAAATCATCCAGAGGACCATCACGATCCTACTGCTCTAGAGCTATATTGTGAAATGAATCCTGAAACTGACGAATGTCGGATATACGAGGATTAAAGACAAATATATGGGACCCTAAATCAGGGTCTTTTTTATTACGCCCCGAGGTTTGTATGTCAGAAAACAGTAATAAAAGGTCCCCCTCTCTGTTCAAATGGTTTACATTAGGAGTAGGAACATTGATTGCTAATGATACAAAAAATTAATTCTTTAGTTTTAAAATTTTCGGTCGACGTTTTAGATTACCTCTATCGAGGTAGAGACTATCAGAGGTTTTGGGTATTAGAAGAAATTGCTCGGGCACCTTACTTTGCTTTCTTGAGTGTATTACATTTTAGAGAAAGTATGGGTCTTAGAGGACCTGAGCATATTGATCTAATGATTCAACATTTTGAACAGAGTATTAATGAAACATCACATTTGGAATATATGGAAAGTAGGGGCGGTAATGCTTATTGGGTGGATCGCTTTGTGGCCAAACACCTCGTCCTTATCTATTATTGGATCAATGTGGTTTATTACTGGGTGGCTCCTAAGTCTGCATACCATTTGTCTTATGAAATAGAAATCCATGCCGCTGTTACATATGCAAAATACCTTGCATTTAACGGCCCAGATGATAAAATACTTGAAATACTTAACGACGAGATGGAGCATGCTCGTGAACTACAAAAAGCAATGGAGTTAATTAAATGAAAGTCGGAATGATTGGACTTGGTCGTATGGGCGAGGGAATGTCCCGTCGGATGATGAAAGAAGGTATCGAAGTTTGGGGATACCGAAGAAATTATGTAAAGGCCGAAGAGGCTTTTGAGAAAGGATACGTGTCTGGCGTAACTCCAACAATTAAAGGGTTGGTTGACCAAGTCAAAGCAACTCAGCGACAAGGCAGAACTCCTGGTGTTTTCCAACTTGTTGTACCAGCGGAAAACGTAGAGGAAACTATTAATGAACTTTTACAGTCAGGTTGTTCTGAGGGCGATATTATTATTGATCATGGCAATTCCAATTTTAAAGACTCTCGACGGAGAGCGGAATGGCTTGCTAAGCTTGGCATCTCGTATATTGACTGTGGTACTAGTGGTGGTGTGTACGGTTTTGAGCGCGGATATTGTCTTATGGTTGGTGGTGCAAGTACTGCAGTATCCGTTTGCTTTCCAATCTTCCGCGCGCTCGCTCCTGGAATTGGCGCCGCTCACAGAACTAACCCTATGAGTCGCGCTACAAACGCCGAGTACGGATGGTTACATTGCGGAGGACCTGGAGCTGGTCACTTTGTAAAAATGGTTCATAATGGAGTGGAATATGGAATCATGCAGGCCTACGCCGAAGGCTTTAATATCCTGCATGAAGCTAATGCTGGGTCAGCTTATGTTAAGGAGGGCGATGCTGAGGTTGCTCCGATGGAAAATCCGAGAGATTATCAGTATGATATTGACGTTGCTGAAGTGGCTGAGTTATGGCGTCGTGGTAGTGTGGTCGGCAGTTGGTTGCTTGATCTTACCGCTGATGTACTACGGGGCGATAGAGAGCTTAGCAAGTTCGATGGGGGAGTATCAGACTCTGGTGAGGGTCGTTGGACTGTTCACGCTGCTGTGGATCTTGGCGTACCCGCTCCTGTCATCAGCAGTGCGTTGTGGGCACGTTTTGAGTCGCGCCGTCTTGGTGCTTTCGCAGCCAAGGTTCTGAATGGAATGAGAGCAATGTTTGGAGGGCATGATGTGAGATGAACCCAGCAATTTTACTTGTATGCTTTCTTCCATTGATTATTTTGTTTATAGTCATGAAACTCGCGGTCTGGGTGGAAGCCGTAAACTCAGAGCAGGATTATGTCAGAAAAGAACCTTCAAGAAAACGAGGACCCTATTTGGCAGATGCGTATGCAGATGTTGACGAGGATGAGGAAGAATATGGAGATAGGACAGATTATAGATGAAGCCCTCTTTAGATACTACTCCGACAAAGGAGAATCAGTTCCTAATTGGAGGATTCAAAAAGACCCCGATTGGTGGGTGGAATATCTTAAAGAACTAAAAGACCAATGATTTTTGCAGATGTCTTACTTTGGGCAGCACTACCTTTTGTATGTGCCACCATCTATTTCGGGGTACGAAAGGGTGAAAATGATTACTACGACTCAGAAGACTACGATGGAAATGGCACAGCCCACTGAAATTCTCACCCACCAAATAGTGATTTTTGGTGCAACAGGAGATTTATGTCGTAGGAAACTAATTCCTTCGCTTTTTAAGCTACATGAGAAAAAATTACTACCATCTAATCTTGTAATTGTTGGAACTTCTCGCAGAGAGATCTCAAAAGAAACCTGGCTATACTCTCTAGGGGAGTATCCAGAGGATTTTATACATAGATTAGACTGGATTCCTACAGATTTAGGATCTCAAGAGAGTCTTAGTAAACTTCCAGAAGCGGACGACTCTACATATTTTTTATCAGTACCCCCAGAAAGATATGAAAATGCTATCATCAATCTCAAAGGAGCGGGACTCCTCGACGACCCAGAGCTCTCGCGGGTGGTTATCGAAAAACCCTTTGGACACGATTATAAATCTGCTGATCATCTACAGTCTGTGGTGGAGCAACATTTACGCGAAAAACAGGTTTATCGCATCGACCATTATCTTGGCAAAGATACTGTTAACAATATTCTTGCTACAAGGTTTAGCAATATTCTTCTTGAGCCACTCTGGAATAGACAATACATAGAAGAGATTCAAATCTTTGCAACAGAGATCATTGGTTGTGAAGGTAGAGCGCAATATTACGAGACTGCTGGTCAAGTTCGTGATATGCTACAAAACCATATCTTGCAGGTTCTAGCATTAGTTGCTATGGAGCCACCATGCAAAATGGATGCTAAAGAAATCAGACGCGAAAAGACAAAAGTTCTTGCTGCTACACGAATATCAGAAAATATTATTCTTGGACAATATGATGGCTACCGTAACGAAGAGGGTGTTGATCCTAACAGTGGTACTCCTACCTATTTTGCTGGTAGTTTATTCGTCGATAACTGGCGTTGGGAGGGAGTTCCTTTTAATGTAATGACCGGCAAAAAAATGCCGTATGGTTGTGTTGAAGTAGTCATTAAGCTAAAAGCTCCACCCTTAAAACTATATGAAGGAGAAGTTAACGACCGTATTGTCATGCGTCTTCAGCCTAATCCTCATCTTGATATTAGGATGGACATTAAATCTCCTGGGCTTAATGACGACCTTGAACTGGCTACACTCACATACGCTTATCCACACGACAGATCAGTAGATGGTTATGAAAAGCTTCTTTACGACGCAATTAACGGAGATCAGTCTCACTTTGTTCATGCTGATGAAGTCATGGAATCATGGCGGATTGTTGATGACCTTCTCTGTACTGGTGACAATTGTCCCATTCGTACTACTCCTTATCTCTATATGCCTGGGATCTGGGGACCGTACCATAAAACCGAAAGAATAACTAAATGGGATTATCCTGCATGAGTGATATAAACGACCCAGTCTGGAGCGTAATTATAATGATAGCCATAGGGTTAGCTGGTACGGGGTACGTTATTTACTACATACTAAAGCTAGCTACGGAAGAAATGAACAAAGAGGATTGACATAACAAAATTTATAGTCTAAAATTATATAGTATAAGCTATAGTGCTATGAATGTATTTGTACTGGATAAGGATCCGGTAAAAGCAGCACAATATCATTGCGATAAGCATGTTAACAAGATGATTGTTGAGCATCTTCAAATGATGAGTATTGTTGCCGTAGTTAATGACCTAGATCCTGCAAAACGAACTAACGGAGAATTTTACAAAACTAGGATGTTCAGGAAGCATCCTTGTACTCTTTGGATGGGAGAATCTTTTGGAAACTGGGCGTTTACCTATCATTTGACAGAGGCTCTTTGCTCCGAGTTTGAAAAACGGTTTGGACATCACCACGGAGGAAAAGAAAGCCTAAAATCTTTGCTTAAAACCCGCATTGCCCTTTCTAAAAAGCTACCTCATGATATGACTGAGTTCGCTCAAGCTATGCCAGATGAGTGTAAAGTAGAGGGGGATGCAGTGGCAGCCTACAGAAAGTATTACAACATGCATAAACATGACTTTGCCACATGGAAAACCCAAACCCCATATTGGTGGGCACCTGTTATTACCAAGGAAGAATAGTTATTGCGTAGTCGGAGATCTCCATGGCCGCATAGAAACTCTTGAAAAGATTGTTGGCAAAGCTCCAGATCTCCATTATGTACTCATAGGAGATAGCATACACCATAAGCCTTTCTTTAAAAGGACAAAGAAAACTTCTCCTGTAAGAATTTTAGAGTATGTAAAACATATGTGCGAAGAAGGGAAAATGACCCTTTTGCTAGGAAATAATGAAAACTACATATTAGAAAACCTAGTTACTCTAGAGGATAAAATAATTAAAAAGGAAACCAGATACACTCTTAAATGCTTAAGAGAACTTGATTTTGATACAAGATTAAGCATTATTTCTTGGTTAGCTCGGTGTCCTCTTACTGCAACAATCAAATCAAATAAAAAAACCTACAGACTAGGCCACGGGCTTTACTATGACAAGGTAACAAAATTAAACCGTGAAAAAATACTTTCTGGCCCCGGTTACCCATGGTGGAAAAACTCGCTCGAAGAGTTTTGTCCTAATAAAAAAGAAATCTATATCCACGGCCACTATGGCTATCCTTACGTACGCAAAAACTTACGCATCATTGATGCAACTAACTTTGAAGGCGTTGGCCTTTATTACGTAGACCGAGAGGAGTTCCTGATCCACTATTGACAGGATCGGCTTCTTGGTCTATAATAGTAAAAACTGCTCTTGTTTATGTCCAAACTTAATGTCCTGGGTTATGCCACTCTGTCAGATGGGATGAACCGCCAGGTGTTCGGAGATTGCGAGACATCTCCTGTAAAACCTGAAACTATTAAAAGCATCAAAGCTTCGATGGAAAACTTCGGAGTTACGTTCCCTATTGAGAACCCTAAAGGTTTCTTTATGGACGACTTCAAACTTCCAGAGCTTAAGGGAAAGAATATTAAAGAACATTTTGAGAATATCTCTAAGGACCTTGTATCAGACCAAATCAAAGTCATGAAGGACTTTGCATATTCCGAGCTACCTAAAAAGCCTAGCACTCAGTATATCGTTAACACGCCGGGTTGGACCAAATATACGCCCACCAAAGATGGGTTTGACATTACCCACCCTGAAGTAATCGAAGAAGATATCGCCGTATTTGACTGTGAGACTTTTGTTAAAGGTTCTGACTTCTCTCACCCTATCCTTGCCTCTGCAGTTACAGACACTGCTTACTACATCTGGATGCATGAGTGCTATGTAGATCCTTCGATTGAGTATTACACCACTCTAGTTCCGGTCGGTGATAACAAAGTATTCATTGCTCACAACGTAGCTTATGACCGAGCTCGTTGCGCAGAATCGTATGACATTACCAAGAAGAACTATTGGTTTGATACTATGTCAGCCCATATTAATGTCTCTGGATTGGCTTCAGGGCAGAGATGGTGGTATGTGCAAAAAACTGCCAAGAAATCGAGCTTTAAGGCCGATCCTATCTGGGCTGATAAGGGGTCTTTGAACGGATTGGTAGACTGCTATAACTTCCATTGTCAACCTATGATCCCTTTGCAACCAGAGGATAAGAAGATTCGAGATGTCTTCGTTGTAAGTGAGACCATGGAACAAATCTGTGAACTCCGCGACGATCTAACTCAGTATGCTCTTAAAGACGCAAAGATTACTCAAGAGCTATATTCTATTCTCATTCTTAAATACCTTCAAAACAATCCGTCGCTGACAACTCTACTCGGTCACTTCGGTATCTCTTCTGCTTTCCTTCCCGTTGTCGATGATTGGAAAGAATGGTTTGAAGGTTGTGAAAAAATCTGGAGCGAATCAATTTCTCGACAAGAAGAGATTCTTGGCCAGATGGCTCAAGAGATCTATGATGCTTGGAATCAAGGAGAGATCGATGTAGACTCGGATCCTTGGTTGTCTCAGATGGACTGGGAGTGTAACTTCAAACTTACTAAAGCTGGAAAACCCTCCTCTAAGTGGTATGGAATTCCTAAATGGTTGAGAAGCGTGTCTGAGATTCAAAAGACCGAAGAAGGAAACAAGCTTGTTATCGGTGGTATCTCTACTAAGAACCGTTTGTCTCACTTCCTTCTCCGACTCAAGTGGGATGACACCCCTATGACTTACTTTACAGAGAAAGGATGGTGTTTCCTTGACAAAGACATGGGCGAGTTCATTCGAGTTCCCCACCCTAAGGGCGAAGGTGAAAACGTTGGAGGTGTGCTCTCTAAGGATTATGCCGATGACTTTGAAACTGGAATACTTAGTTCTGACCTTCCTCAGGCTAAAGAACTGATCAAACTTGCAATCAACGTATCTTACTGGACCTCGGTTCGTAGCCGAGTTCGTGAACAATATGTCTCTAAAGTCAACAATCCTCTTGGTAAAGAATTCAATCTTATTGTCCCAGCAACGGTTCCTCACAATACTTCTACTAATCGTGCTGGAGAAAATCTCTGGCTCACGGTCCCTGATCCAAAGTATGACAAAATTGGATCCGAGATCAAAACCCGAGTACAAGCTCCTGATGGCTGGGTTTTTGTTGAATCAGATTTTGATGCCCAAGAGGCTGTTGTTGCTTCCATCTTTGCTGATTCCTATCACAAAGTGGCTGGGTCAACTCAGTTCTCCCATGCTATCCTTGCAGGATCGAAAGACAACGGAACAGACATGCACTCAATGACCGCGAAAGCAATTGGGATCTCCCGAGCTGTTGCTAAGGGATGTAATTATGGTATGCTTTATGGCTGCGGAGCCAAGACTCTTGCAAACACTATCCGAAAGGGTAATAAGTCTATCTCCATGAAACAAGCAGTTGACATGGGTAAGAAGCTTATTGAGATCAAGAAAGGCCGCAAAGCATATCGAGGTATGAGGGAACTTATCGGTGGATCTGACTCATATGCCTATAATGAGATGGCAAAGATTGCTTGTGAGAAGACTCCTATTAATCCCTTAAGCGGAACCAAGATGTCCACCGCATTTCGTCCCAGCTCGGTTGGCGATGACTTCTGGACCATGAGGAATAACTGGTGTATTCAATCAACCGGAAGTGCTATGCTTCATGCTTTCATGGCCGCGATGGAATGGCTTATCAAAGACCATGGACTCAATGCAAAATTTAATATGTCTGTACATGACAGTATTCTGTATATGTGTCCAAAGGAAGAAGCAGAGAAAGTTGCTGCTTTGTTCCAAGTAGCTCATGCCTGGTGCTGGGCTTGGCTCCGTTATAACTACGGAATCTATGAACTTCCTGTTGCTAACGCATGGCTCTCTTCCATTGAGATTGACCACATCTTCCGCAAAGCTGCAGACGCAAGCACAAATACAGTATCTCAACAGAAAAAAGAAAATGACGGACACTCAGTTACAATCAAAGACCTCATCCCCGTCTTTGAAAACCTTTGATGAAATAAATCAATACTTCCAAACCAAGTACGGGCTGTCTCTCTTTATGCAAGAGGAGCCCTATTTGATGGACGGTAAGAAACCTCAGTATTGGGTGGGGATAAATAGCACAGAGGTGGCGTTGTTAAAAGCCAACGGTGATTTTACAACAAAGTATCCTAAAAAGGCAAACATGACAAAAAACGCAGGGCATCGGTGCATTACACTCAATACTCTGCGCAATAATATCCAGAAAGGAAAAATGCTATTTATGAGGGCTTAAGATACTCATTATCTGGCTTAAAAGTAATATCAACTTGTTTTGCAGATGTTTGTGGATCTTGATTAGGAACAGTTCCAGCTTGGTTTCTCCATAATCCAAAATTAATGTTAAGCTTGAACCAAGGCGGATAATCTCCTTCTTTAGTTTTATCACATTTCCAAACTTTTTGAAGCCCACCTTCAATAACTTTGGTGTTATCTATTACTTCTTCTCCATCAGAGTTAACACTAATTGCTTCGTTAGGAGTAAATTTATAAGTTGCCGAGCCATCCTCTGCAAGCCCGCAAGTTAGTTTTAGTCTATCACCAAACCTTCTCTCACAACCTTTTAAATCCTCAACAATATAGCTTTCTGTAGCTTCAGGGCTAATAATTCTAGACCATACCGCAAGCCCCGTATTTATCCCATTTTGAGTTTGTAAACATTTTCTTGTTGGCAAGAAATCCTCAATAGAGATAGGATCGAATGCTGCACAAGGTTGAGTATAGAACCTTCCGTCTGCAACAGAAACCATTACGGTATAATTTTGTTCATAAATAAACTGAGAAGAGTCTGTTACTTGAACAAATCTTTCACTATCTAGCTCAAATCCTGTAGCAAATTCTAAACCAGGTATCTCAGGAACCCATCCAGTTACTGCGTCAGCAATAAGATCTAACATGGGTAGGGCAAAACTATGCCCCTCTCTTTGAACTTGTTTTTGAACCAGAGTTACTGAATACGTCATTCGTCTAGTTCTTACAGTGGGAATATAGGCTCCTCCGCCAGATTCGTTAGTTGTTGAACCAGAGACAAAACTAACTATAATCATAGTTTGCTCTGCAACTCTACCTGATTGATCCAGCTCTTCTGCAAGACGTAAAACTACAGCGCTCTGTCCTATTGCAGAGTGAACTCTAGAGTATAGCTGGTTTTCAATTTCTAAAAGCATTAAAACTCGCCGCCTGAAAGAAAATCAACTAAGACCCATTTGCCGGTAGTATCGTTGTAAACAAGGACGTCTCCCTTCTTTACATTACGAGTAAATTCTACGTCTGATAAGTCTTGTAGTTTTCTTGTAGACTCTAAACTAACAATGTATTGTCTGAGTTTATCAGCACTTTCTTTATAAGAAGTACCATCTGGAAAAACTGCAGCTAAAGACTGAGTTTTATATCCGTAGCAGTTGCTGCTATTATTTACAATCTGAAACTGACCTGGTGAATATGTTGTATTAGAACTGCACGTACAAGTACTATTACCGCAAGTTTTGCAAAACATTAGAAAGTATCTCCTGTATTTAATCCGCCATAATTATCAAATTCGCCATTTGCCGATTCTGTTTCGTTATCCGCAACTAGTGCATCTCCGCAATCGGCCTCAGCTGCATCTTCTGTATTTATAAAGCTAGATAGGCTTCTTGTGCTTTCTAAAGCATCAAATACCTGGTTAACTTTATATGTACTATCTCCGAGCATGTTATCAATTCCTTGAGTCTCAAGATTAAGTCCTTCTTGGCCCACTGTATTTCTAACAAAGGCTTCTCTGTTGGGGGCAAGCCAGCGCCGGTCATTGCTACCTTCACGAAGTACCCACTTATTAAGAGAAGGTTCAGTAAAGCTTCTGCCTCTCTGATAGGAGCTCTTAGTCATAGAACAACTAGATCTCCAGAAGCGATAAGCCTCTTCCCACTTAAGTCCGGTACTCGGGCTACCCTTAGCCGCCCATAGTTCTAATTGCTGCAAAGCTTTTTCTGCCGCTTCCTGAACTTGTGTACGAGGTCTTAATACATCAAGATAATATCTAGCAATTGTGGCCTGAGTTCTTCTATAAGAGCCCGCAATTAAAATCTTACCCTGAGGTGGTGCGCTATCAATGTAATTATTAATTAGCTGACCAGCATCATTTAGAGCTAGTTGGATCTTAGTTACATCTATACCGTTTCCGGTTGGATCTTCAATATTAGAAAGCTCTACGGCTTCTTGAAATCCAAAAACAGATATAAAATAATCTACTGTAGCTGGGGTACAATTATTTGCGACTCCGTATATGTCTCTAGGCGGTTGAGGACCTGGCATAAACTTATATCTTTCTTCCTTTTACTTTAAACAAAAAGGGCTG
>Ga0070752_1001465_pt1 | contig 16531 bp, 12 predicted proteins | sample VirMetDEL_Aug_30_FD_77440 | JGI IMG/M metagenome (GOLD analysis project Ga0070752, IMG submission 77440) | Aqueous microbial communities from the Delaware River and Bay under freshwater to marine salinity gradient to study organic matter... | ecosystem: Environmental > Aquatic > Marine > Coastal...
ACCGCAGGCACCACCCCCGCCGCACCATTCGTGGGCGAGGTGACGACACGGCCACCTGCAGCGTTTTCCTCATTCACCGCCATCGCATAGACGCTCAGCCAGTCATTCGCCTGATGCGGCTGGTTCAGGTTGCGCCCCTGTTCCGCGCGCAATTGCTCATGGATCGCCTTGGCGCGGCGGCGCACTTTCAGCCCGCCGGGAAGGATGCCCTCCTGCACAAGGCCACGGTCGATGCAGCTGTTCATCGCCGCCCAGATCTGGTCGAGCTTCGCGTCGAGCTGATCGCCCCATTGGGCCTGCTCATTCGCGCGTTTCATCTGCGCGATGCTGAGGCCGGAAGCGGCCCCCATCTGCAACATCTGCTCTGCGGTCTCGAACGGGAAGGGGATCGTGACGGCATGCGCGCCCGGATCCGGCTTGCGGCCTGCGGCCTCGGCCTCTTGCTCCGCCTTGGTGACGACGAAACCACCCCCGACCGAGTAATAGGTCTGCTGATGATAGGTCGCGCCCTGCGGATCAAGCGCTTTGAACACCATCCCGTTGGGGTGACCGGGCAGGGCGGGGCCGTAATCGAAGACGAGATCGTTCTGGGTGTCGAACTGCAACGCGCCTAAGCCCTCGGGGTAAACAACCCCGCTGCGGCGCACCTCGGCCTCGATCTCTTCGGCGCGGTCAGGGTCCATCGTATCGGGACGCAGCCCGCAAAGGCCCAGAATGACCGCGCGATCCGTGGCATGCCCCTTGCCGGTAAAGGCAAGGGAGCCGTGCAGGCTCGCCCAGAGGCGATGCGGTTGGGTGGAGCCGGGGATTTTCTCCGCAGCGCCGCGCAGATCGTCGAGGAACCGCGCGGCGGCCACCATTGGCCCCATCGTATGCGACGAGGAGGGGCCAATGCCGATCTTGAAGATATCGAAAACCGAGAGGAACATTTACGCGCCGTAGATCGGGAAGCGGTCGCACATCTGTTTGACCTGTTGGCGGGTTTCGGCTTCGAGCGTGGCATTGCCTTCAGGAGTGTGCCCGAGGGCGCGCAGAACCCGCAGGATCATCTCGCCGATCTCGCGGAATTCGGCCTCGCCAAAACCGCGCGTCGTTCCGGCAGAGCTGCCGAGGCGGATGCCGCTGGTGACGAAGGGTTTTTCCGGATCGAAGGGGATCGAGTTCTTGTTGCAGGTCAGGCCCGCGCGCTCCAGCGCGTTTTCGGCATCCTTCCCCGTCACGCCGAGCGGGCGCAGATCGCACAGAACCATGTGGCAATCGGTGCCGCCCGAGACGATATCAACGCCGCCCTCTTTCAACGTCGCGGCCAAGGCGCGGGCATTGGCGATCACATTGCGGGCGTAGTCTTTGAACTCGGGGCGCAGGGCCTCGCCGAAGGCCACCGCTTTGGCCGCGATGACATGCATCAAGGGGCCGCCCTGGTTGCCGGGGAAGACGGCGGAGTTCAGCTTTTTCGCCAGATCGGCGTCATTGGTCAGGATCACGCCACCGCGCGGGCCGCGCAGGGTTTTATGCGTGGTCGAGGTGACGATATGGGCGTGCGGCACGGGGTTGGGGTATTCGCCCGCCGCGATCAGCCCCGCGTAATGCGCCATATCCACCATCAGGTAAGCGCCGACCTCATCCGCGATTGCGCGGAAGGCGGCGAAATCCAACTCGCGCGGATAGGCCGAGGCCCCCGCGATGATCAGCTTGGGCTTCTCCGCCAGCGCGCGCGCGCGGACCTTCTCCATATCGATCAGATGGGTGTCGGGCTCGACCTCATAGGAGACGATCTCGAACCATTTCCCCGACATGGTGACGGGCGAGCCATGGGTCAGGTGGCCGCCATGCGCCAGCGACAGGCCCATGATCTTATCGCCCGGTTGCAGCAGCGCCAAGAGCACCGCTTGGTTGGCCTGCGCGCCCGAATGCGGCTGGACGTTCACATAGTCCGCGGCGAACAGATCTTTCAGGCGGTCGCGGGCGATATCTTCGATCTCGTCCACAAATTCACAGCCGCCGTAATAACGCTTGCCCGGATAGCCCTCGGCGTATTTGTTTGTCAAAACAGAGCCCTGCGCCGCAAGCACATCGCGCGAGACGATATTCTCCGAGGCGATCAGTTCGATCTGGTCTTGTTGGCGGGTCAGTTCACGGCCGATCGAGGCAGCAATCGCGGTGTCGGTCAGCATGGTGCTTTTGATGTCGAGCATGGGGCAATCTCTCTGGAATAAGGGTGCAAGAAGGGGGCCTCCGAAGCTCGGGGGCGCCACAGAATGTGTCGGATGCGGTGCTTACAGCCCGGCTTTCAGCTCCGCTTCGGCCAGTGCCAGAATGCCGCGGACATGGGGCAGGAAGCTGCGCCAGACATCCATGCGGAACTCCGTCGGGCCATCGCGCCACAGCACCACGGTGGCACTGTCGAAAACGGTGCGGGCAGCGGTGCCAGCGGCCATCGCGGCGACATTGCGCGGGCAGCCCGTGGAGAGCAGATCGACGACCTGAGGGCCGCTGAGGCGCAGCGTGATCTCGCGATCACTGACCTCGCACAGGCTGTGCGGGGCGCTTGCATAGGCGCTGCGGGCTTTGGCCGCGAGGGTGGTGCCCTGCGGCGCGAGGATCAACCATTCGTCCGGCCCCAAGCACAGGGTTTCACCTGCCTCGGAACGCGTGCAAGCGCCGACTTTCAAGGGCAATTCCAGCCCGAGGGCCTGCGCCAATGCCGCCCGCGCCTGCGGTTTGACCCGCAGCGAGAAGCGGATCTGGTGGCCCATTTCCTCCACCATGACGGGGGTGGCGTGGAATGTCTGCTGTTGATGGGTCATCTGCCGATCCTCACGCTTTCAGCCTTGAATTTTCGGGGTCATAGAACACCGTCGAGGTGATTTTCGCCCGTTTGGTGCCGTCCAGCATCGGGATGAAGACGGTGCTGCCCATCATATCATGCCCGCCTTCAACCACCGCGAGGGCGATTGGATGGCCCATCGTGGAGTCGTAGGAGGAGGTCACATGGCCGACCATCTTCATCGGCAGGGGCTGGTTCGGATCGAGAACGATCTGCGCCCCTTCCTCCAGCTTGCTGCCATCCTCGGTGAGCAGGCCCACGAGTTGCTTGCGGCCTTTGGCGACGATATCGGGGCGCGCCAGCGAGCGCTTGCCGACGAAATCCGGCTTGTTCTGGCCAATGGCCCAGCTCAGGCCCGCATCCTGCGGGGTGACCGTGCCATCGGTATCCTGACCGACGATGATATAGCCTTTCTCGGCGCGCAGAACGTGCATCGTTTCCGTGCCGTAAGGGCAGATATTGTAGCGCTTTCCAGCCTCCATCAGCGCCTTCCACAGCGTTAGCCCATGGCGCGCTGGCACGTTGATCTCGAAGCCGACCTCGCCGGTGAACGACAGGCGGAACAGCCGCGCAGGCAGGCCCGCAACCGTGCAATCTGCGACGGACATATGCGGGAAGTTCGCAAAATCCACGCCCTCAACCAGCGGTATCAGCATGTTGAGCACATTGGGGCCATTCAGCGCCACCGTGGACCATTGTTCGGTGGTCGAGGTGAGCCAGACATCCAGATCGGGCCATTCGGTCTGGAGATAATCCTCCATCATCGTCAGAACCCGCGCCGCGCCGCCCGTGGTGGTGGTGACATGGAACAGATCGTCCGACATCCGGCCAATGACACCATCGTCACGGATGAACCCGTCTTCGCCGAGCAACAGCCCGTAGCGGCAACGACCGGGGGCGAGTTTCGTCCATGGGTTGGTATACATCCGGTTCATGAACTCGACCGCATCGGGGCCTGCGACCTCGATTTTGCCCAAGGTGGAGGCATCGAAAATCCCGATGCTCTCGCGGGTCGCCTTGCATTCGCGCGCCACCGCCGCGTGCATATCCTCGCCGCGTTTGGGGAAATACCACGCGCGGCGCCATTGGGCGACAGGCTCGAAGACAGCGCCTTGCTGCTCCGCCCAGGAATCAATCGGCGTCTTGCGCGTCAGTTGGAACGCATCATGGCGCAGATAGCCCGCAAACGTGCCGAAAGTGGTCGGCGTATAGGGCGGGCGGAAGGTCGTCAGGCCGACCTGCGGCGGTTGCTTGTTGAGCGCATCTGCCGCGATCATCAACCCGTTGATATTGGACATCTTGCCCTGATCGGTCGCCATCCCGTTGGTGGTATAGCGCTTCACATGCTCGATCGAGCGCATCCCTTCGCGCACCGCCAGACGGATGTCTTTGGCGGTCACATCGTTTTGGAAGTCGATAAAGGCTTTCGCCTTTCCGGCGCTGCGATCGGTGGGCAGTTCTTTCTGGCTGACGCCCGTGCCGGGGCGATCATTGCGCACCTCGAAGCGGAGCGCCGTGCCCTCACGGCCCAGCCCCGAGAGCGCGCGCAGACCCGCCGCCGCCCCATCTTCGAGCACCGCCGCATAGCCCCAAAGGCCCCGCCCTGCGCCCGCGATTTCGCAATCCTCGGTGCGCACACCGGGCAGGAAGGTCTGGTTGTCCGCATCCCAAGACAGCGAGCCTTTGGTATGCGAGAACAGATGCAGCGAGGGCGTCCAGCCGCCCGACATCAGCAGCGTGTCGCAGGCGATCACGCGGGCCGCGCCGACCTTGCCGCCTCTGACAGGGTTCACCCGTGCCGATTTGACACGCAAACGCCCCGAGGTGCTGGTGACGGTGTGGCCCGTCAGCAGTTCGATCCCGCGTTGACGGGCGCGCGTGGCCAGATCGTGGCTGACCGTCTCGCGAGTATCGACGATAGCGGCGATCTTGGTGCCGTGGTCGGAGAGATCGAAAGCGGTGTAATAGGCGCTGTCATGGCTCGTCACGATCACGGCGCGATCCCCGACCCGAACGCCGTAGCGGTTCAGATAGGTTTGCGCGGCCCCTGCCAGCATAATGCCGGGGCGATCATTGCAATCGAAGACCAGCGGTTTTTCCAGCGCGCCCTGCGCCAGCACCACCTGCTGCGCCCGCACATGCCACATCCGTTCGCGCGGCGCGTTTGCGGGTGGCGTGTCGAGGTGATCTGTCAGGCGCTGCGTCAGGCCGACCATGTTTTGATGGTAATAGCCGATGGCGGTGGTGCGGGTCATCACCCGAACGCCCGCCGCATGCAGGCGCGCCATCTGGTTTTCAAGCCATTCCCATGCGGGCTGCGCGTCGATTTTGACATCGGGATCCGACAGCAAGCTGCCGCCCATCTCGGGGTTCTCGTCCACAAGGGTCACATCGACCCCCGATTGCGCTGCCGCAAGGGCCGCCGCGATCCCCGCCGCGCCGCCGCCGACCACCAAGACATCGGTGTGCAGATTGCGCGAGGCATAGTGATCCGGATCGGGCTCGATCGGGGATTTCCCCAGACCCGCCGCGCCACGGATGACCGGCTCATAGACTTTGTCCCAGAAGCTCTTCGGCCACATGAAGGTTTTGTAGTAGAACCCCGCCGAGAACAGCATATAGGCGCGGTCGTTGATCGCCCCCATATCGAAGGCCAGCGAGGGCCATTTGTTCTGGCTCTGCGCGATCAGGCCATTGCGCAGCTCTTGCATCGTGGCGCGGGTGTTGGGCTCGAACCGGCCCGGGCCGCGGCTGGTGCCGATCAGCGCGTTCGGCTCTTCCGAGCCTGCCGAAACCGCGCCGCGCGGGCGGTGATATTTGAACGAGCGCCCCATGAGGTGGGTGCCCTCCGCCAAGAGCGCGGAGGCGACAGTATCGCCGCGCAGCCCGTGCAATTTGCGGCCATCGAAGCTGAAGGAGACGGGCTGGCTGTGATCGACGCGGCCCTTGCCTTTGATACGGAAACGGCTCATTGCGCGGCCTCATTTTTCAAAACGGGGCGCGGCGCGCCGGCCTCGTAGGTCATCAGGAACCGGTCGCTGACGGTGTCACGAACGGCGTTGAAGAAGCGGCCGCAGCTCACATGGCGCCAGCGTTCGAAATGCGGGCCGCGCGCGTTGGTCCGGATGAACAGGAAATCGCGCCATTCCTCGTCCGAGAGGGCAGAGGGATCGGCGGGGCGGGCGATATGCGCCTCGCCAGCATAGGTGAATTCCGGTTCCGGCAGGGTCTCGTCACAATAGGGGCAATGGATCAGCAACATGGACGTGGCTCCTTAATGTGCGACAGCGGCGGCGGCGGCTTCGTCGATCAGCCGGCCAGTGGTGAAACGCTCGAGCGTGAACGGCGCGCAGATCGGGTGGGGCTCGTCTTTCGCGACCGTCCAGGCGAGCGTATGCGCCGCCCCCGGTGTCGCTTTAAAGCCGCCGGTTCCCCAGCCGCAGTTGACATAGAGCCCTTTGACGGGCGTCTTGCCCATGATCGCGGAGCGGTCGGGGGTGACATCGACGATCCCGCCCCATTTGCGCAGCATCCGCATCCGCGTGAAGATCGGGAACACCTCGCAGATCGCGGCGACGGTATGCTCGATCAGCGGCAGGCCGCCGCGTTGCGAATAGCTCGTGTATTGGTCGGTGCCCGAGCCGATCACCAGCTCGCCCTTATCGGATTGGCTGATATAGGCGTGCACCGTGTTCGACATCACCACGCAGGGGACGATCGGCTTGATCGGTTCGCTGACCAAGGCCTGCAGCGGGTAGCTTTCCAGCGGCATCCGTACGCCAGCGGTATCCATCACCACGCTGGTGTGACCTGCTGCCGAAACCGCAACTTTCTTGGCGCGGATGAAGCCTTTGCCCGTCTCGACGCCGATGACCGACCCATCTGGCCCGCGACGGATCGCGGTTACGGGGCAGTTCTGGATGATGTCCACGCCGCGCGCCGCAGCGCCGCGGGCATAGCCCCATGCCACAGCATCGTGCCGCGCGGTGCCCGCCCGCATTTGCAGCGCCGCCCCCATCACCGGATAGCGCGCATTCGGCGAAACGTTCAGCGGCGGGCAGAAGGCTTTCGCCTCTGCGGTGGTCAGCCAGCGGTTATCCACCCCGTTCAGGCGGTTCGCATGGATATGGCGCTGGAACGATTGAACATCATGCACGTTATGCGCGAGCATCAGCACGCCACGCTTGGAATACATGACGTTGTAATTCAGCTCTTGGCTGAGGTTATCCCACAGATCGAGCGCGTGATCGAAGAGCTTGGCGCTTTCGTCATAGAGATAGTTCGAGCGGATGATCGTGGTGTTGCGACCCGTGTTCCCGCCGCCGAGCCAGCCCTTATCGATGACAGCGACATTGGTGATGCCGTGCTCTTTCGCGAGGTAATAGGCGGCGCCAAGCCCATGCCCGCCCGCGCCGACAATGATCACGTCATATTCAGCCTTGGGCTGACTATCGGGCCATTGTTCTTCCCAGCCTTTATGGCCAGTGAGGGCGTTTTTTAACAGAGAGAAGCCAGAGAAGCGGGTCATATGGGTCGCCCTTTTGTATATGCTGGACGTCACCGTAAAATTTCCGACATATTTCAGCGAGAATATATGCGCCACAACATGTGTAGAATCGCGACATGACAAACACCGTTCCGCCGCCGCAGAAACGCCTACGGGTCGCTTTCCTTCTGGCGGATGAATTCACCTTGTCGGCCTTCGCGAATTTCGTCGATGTGCTGCGTCTGGCGGCCGATGAGGCGGATAAATCGCGCCCGATTCTGTGCGATTGGACGGTGCTGTCGGATACGATGGATCCGGTCCGCTCGAGCTGCGGGGTGCGGGTGCAGCCCGATACACGCCTGCGCAATGCGGGGCGGTTCGATTATCTGGTTGTGGTCGGGGGCTTGATCAGTGATCGCGTGGCGTTCAGCCCCGAGGCCCTTGCCTTCGTGCAGGCGGCTGCGGCGCAGCGGGTGCCGCTCGTCGGGCTGTGCACCGGCGTTTTCGCCTTGCAGGGGGCGGGGCTTTTGCAGGGCTATCGCTGCTGCGTCAGCTGGTTCCACCATCAGGATTTTCTGGATCGGTTCGATAGCGAAAAGCCGGTCTCCGATCAGATTTTCGTGGTGGATCGGGATCGGTTGACCTGTTCGGGCGGGCATGGGGCCACGCATCTGGCCGCCTTCCTCGTGCAGCGACATATCGGGCAATCGGCGGCGATCAAAAGCCTGAATATCATGATGATTGATAACCCGCTGAGCGGCCAGCGGGCGCAGCCCGGGCAGGCCCTCGCGCGGCAGACCAAGGATGAGCTGGTCAAGCGGGCGGTGCTAAAAATGCAGCAAAACATCGAAGTGCCGCGCACGGTGGATGAGCTGGCGCTGGATCTCGGCGTGGGGCGGCGGACGTTGGAGCGCCGCTTTCTGGCGGATCTGGGGCAATCTCCGCGCGCGATCTATCTCGAAATCCGGATCGAGCGGGCGGTCAACAAATTGCGCAGCACGGAAAGCTCGGTGGGGGAGATTGCGCTGTCCTGCGGCTTTTGTGATGCGCCGCATCTGACCCGCACATTGAAGGCAGAACGCGGGCTGACGCCGAGCGAAGTGCGGCTCATGGGGATCGCGGGATAGGGGCGGCCTCTCATTGAGGATAAGGGCCGTTGGGGGAGGGGCATCGGGGCCGCGCGCGCAACGGCGGCCCCGACGCCAAGCGGGCTTAGCCCATGCGCTCGGAGGCGTATTCGCCCGGGCTTGCGGGGAAGACGACGGTTTTCGTGCCGCTGATGAACACGCGGCGGTGGATATGCGCATGGATCGCGCGCGACAGGGCTTGGCTTTCGACATCGCGGCCAAGGCTGACATAGTCGGACGGGCTCTGCGCATGGGTCACGCGCACGGTGTCTTGCTCGATGATCGGGCCCTCATCGAGATCCGCCGTCACATAATGCGCCGTCGCGCCAATCAGCTTCACGCCGCGCTCATAGGCTTGCTTATAGGGGTTCGCGCCTTTGAACGAGGGCAGGAAGGAGTGGTGGATATTGATGATCCGGCCCGACATCGTCTGACACATCTCATCCGAGAGGATCTGCATATAGCGCGCCAAGACGATCAGCTCCGCGCCGGTTTCGCGCACGATTTCCATCTGCGCGGCCTCGGCCTCGGCCTTGTTCTCCTTCGTGACATTGATGTGATAGAAGGGAATATCGTGCTGGGTGACGACCTTTTGGTATTCCAGATGGTTCGAGATCACCGCGACGATGTCGATCGGCAGCGCCCCGATCCGCCAGCGGTAGAGCAGGTCGTTCAGGCAGTGACCAAAGCGCGAGACCATGATCACGACTTTCATCTTCTCCGCCGGATCGTGATAGGCATAGGTCATGTCGAGCTTATCGGCGATAGGGGCGAAAGCCGCGCTGAGCTCTTCGCGCGTCCGGCCTTGCTCGGACTCAAAGCTCAGCCGCATGAAGAAGCTGCCGTTCTCCAGATCGGTGAATTGCGAGCTGTCGTGGATGTTGCAGCCGTGTTCGGCCAGAAAGGTGGAGATCGCCGCGACGGTTCCGACACGAACGGGGCAGGAGACGGTGAGGATAATCTGAGGCATGCGGTGCACCTTTCCAAGGGTAGATTTTGACAGACCGACGCGAGGCTGTCGGGTGAATTCTTGTGGCGGCTACTCAGCGGTGGCCGCAGCGCCTTGCTCGCAACGTCATCTTATTTAAACATCTGAAAATAAAGGGTTTCAGATATTTTCTCTTCGCAGCCCCCTTACCCCAAGGGCGAAACAGGCGCAGTGTCGAGGAGACGTTTCAGTGGGGGCGTGGCGGATGAACCTGCTCCAAGTCGCGAACAGCATCACACTCACCTATAATTTTCGCGCCGCCGCGGCGTGAATGTTTGCGACGTTCCAACAGCATATCTGCGTCTGGGGAGTCTTATTTGGTGACGTTGTATCGCGCGACGTCTGGAATATCGGCCCGATTGCACGTCCATGCGCACCCCGCCGGGCGGGGTCGTCGTGAAGCTACCGCCGAATTGTCGCAGGCATTCTGCCCATTGTAACATCTTCACGAAATAGTCTGCGGACTGAAAACTGCCCGTCGTTAGTTCTGTTTTGGTCAGCCGCAAATGCCGCAAGCGAACCTGTGCGAACTCTAATGCCGTCACGGCCCCAGCCGGGTGTTATCGCGCCTTCCCAATACCTCGTTCGCCGAATGCATAATGAAAAGACGGCGCCTCAGAACTAGGCCAAAGGCCTGACGGGTCATTCGCCAACGCAGGAGGAAGAAGTTTGACCTACGAAATCAAATCGGATGATGCGGAGTCGCCAAGCGATAGCCCGCCGCCGGAAAGTGTTATCCAGACAGATTACACCGTCGGCCGCGATAATATCGAAGGCTCGCTCGGGCCATTCGATTTTAGCGTTCACAATCCGGTCTTTGCCATTTCGGCCATCAGTGTGATCGCGTTTGTCGTCTTCACTTTGACGATGCCCGAGCTCTCGGGCGATCTGTTTAGCGCCCTGTTCAGCGGCGTTACCCAAAAGTTCGATTGGTTCTTCATCGCATCCGCCGATCTGTTCCTTATTCTCTGCCTTATTCTGGTGATTAGCCCCTACGGCAAAATCCGCCTCGGCGGGGCAAATGCTGTGCCGGATTTCGGCTATATTAGCTGGTTCTCGATGCTGTTCGCCGCAGGCATGGGCATCGGGCTGATGTTCTATGGCGTCTCCGAACCGTTGAGCCATTTCACCTCTGCTCTTGGCGGAACCGTGACGGGCGCGGACGGCATCCGCACGGATTGGGCCCCGATCGGGGCGGCGACATCCGAGGCCGAGGCGATTCGTGTCGGTATGGCGGCGTCGATCTTCCACTGGGCGCTGCATCCTTGGGCGATCTATGCGGTGGTGGGCCTGAGCCTGGCACTGTTTAGCTACAATAAGGGCCTCCCGCTGACGATCCGCTCGGTTTTCTATCCGATTTTCGGGGACCGTGTTTGGGGCTGGCCGGGCCATATCATTGATATTCTGGCTGTTTTCGCCACGCTCTTCGGTCTTGCGACCTCGTTGGGGCTTGGCGCGGTGCAGGCAAATGCCGGCTTTAACAAGCTGTTCGGGATGCCGATCAGCGAGACCTCGCAGATCATCCTGATTATCGGGATCACCGCGATTGCGCTGTTCTCGGTCATTCGGGGCTTGGAAGCGGGCGTCAAGATGATGTCCGAGATCAACATGGGCCTCGCTTTCGCGCTGCTGATGTTCGTCCTGTTCGCAGGGCCGACGCTGCTGCTGCTCACCAATGCGGGCGATTTCTTGCTCGCCTATGTCGAGTATCTGCCTGCCTTGTCCAATCCTGTCGGGCGCACGGATGTGAACTTCCTGCAGGGCTGGACCTCGTTCTACTGGGCGTGGTGGATCAGCTGGTCGCCGTTCGTGGGTATGTTTATCGCCCGTGTGTCGCGGGGCCGGACTGTGCGTGAATTCCTGATCTGCGTTCTGTTGATCCCGTCGCTTGTCTGCGTGATCTGGATGTCGATCTTTGGCGGCGAGACGATCATTCAGATCGTTCGTGACAGCTATGGCGCCGTAAAAGACGCCGATTTGCCGCTGCAACTGTTCGCGATGCTGGATCATCTTCCGCTTTCGGGGATCACCTCCTTCATCGGCATCGTGCTTGTCATCGTGTTCTTCGTCACCTCGTCGGATTCCGGTTCGCTGGTGATCGACACGATCACATCGGGTGGCAAAGTGGATGCGCCTGCGATGCAGCGCGTGTTCTGGTGCGTGTTTGAGGGGATTGTCGCGGTTGTTCTGCTGATGTCGGCAGGCGGTTTGAAATCGCTGCAATCCATGGTGATCTCGACAGGCTTGCCGTTCACGGTTCTGCTCTTGCTGATGTGCGTCGCAATCTGGCGCGGCTTGGCCAGCGAACCGCGCTAACCCGCAGCTCGTCTGATCTCTTCCCCCCGCGATTTCGGTCGCGGGGGTTTTTTTATGTCAAACGGCGGCCTCGGTGGATTGCCGCAAGGCCAAAGGTGTGCAGCCAAAGCGCCTGCGGAACATCCGGCTGAGATGCGAGGAATCGCAGAACCCGCAATCGACCGCAATTTGCGAGATCGACTTCTCGCTCGTCTCGATCAGGTGATGGGCCAATGACAGCCGGATCTGCAGGAAAGCGGCTTGCGGCGATGTGTTCAGCGCCCTTTGGAAGTGACGTTCCAACTGCCGCTTATTATGGCCGATCCGCTTGGCAATCTCCGCCACGGAAAATGGCTGGTCGATGTTCTGCTGCATGAGGAGGAGTGCGCGCAACACGATCGGATCGCGCGTCTTGAAATCCATCGTGATCCCCGGTTGGGGTTTATCTGCTTGTAATGCTTCATCAATAATCATGATGTGCAGGCTTTTATTCGCCTGAGCACTGCCGACATGTTTATCGACGAGGAAGGCGGCAAGATGCGCAGAGCTGATCCCGCCCGAGCAGGTCAGGCGGTCGCGATCCACGACGAAAATCTGATCGGTGACGGGGTTCAGCCCCTCGAACTGATCCAAAAAGTCAGCATGGTGGAACCAGCTCACGCAGCAGCGATAGCCATTCATCAGCCCCGCTTGGTGAATCAAAAACGCGCCGGTGCACACGCCCACAAGCGGCACCCCCGCCTTCGCCGCCTGTTGCAGATAGCGTGAATAGCCGCTGCCCAAGGAGGGGGTTTCTTCCATCAAGCCACCGATCACGACGATGTAATCGAATCGCGTGGGATCCCCCAGTCGATCTTTGGGCTGCACGGTGATGCCACTGCTCGACATGACCGGATCCATATCCTCTGACAGCACTGTCCAAGTGCACAGGATCGGGCGGCTGCGATCTCCCTCATCCGCCGCCAGCCGCAGCACATCAACGAAATTCGCAAACGCGCATAGGGTGAAGCGCTTGGCTAAAATGAACCCGACGGAGAGCCGTGCATCACCGGGCTGGCGGCGCAGGGATCTGGGGCGGGAGGTGGAGGGCGCAGCGTTCGCCGCAGGTGTTGAGTCGCTCATCCTATTCGGTCCCGAACCTTCCGCACAAACTGTCGTAGCCCTAATCTGCGAGTGACGCAGATATTCTGTCTTCGCTTTTCAATTTACGGCAAAGATACGCAGGAAGATGGCTGCTGAACGCACAAATATAACGCGAAAACGGCAGCCTGCTCGGAACGGGCGCGAGAGATAAGGGATGTGGCGCGGAACGGATAAGGTCGCGTGCGTCCCCTCATCCAAGCCCCGATCCGCTGCCCCAAATAGAGCCCGGAATACCGGTGTTACGACAGAGAGGAACTGGAATGAAAATCTTGGTCCCCGTGAAGCGGGTCGTTGATTACAATGTCAAAATCCGCGTCAAGGCCGATGGCTCAGGTGTTGATTTGGCGAATGTGAAAATGTCGATGAACCCGTTCGACGAGATCGCCGTCGAAGAAGCCATTCGCATGAAAGAGGCCGGACAGGCGGACGAGGTTATCGTCGTGTCGATCGGGCCTGCACAAGCGCAAGAGGTGTTGCGCTCGGCATTGGCGATGGGCGCGGATCGCGCGATTCTGGTCACGACCGATGTTTCGCCCGAACCATTGACCGTCGCAAAACTCTTGAAAGCTGTTGTCGCGCAAGAAGCGCCTGGCCTCGTCATTCTGGGCAAGCAAGCCATCGACGACGATAGCAACCAGACCGGTCAGATGCTGTCGGCGCTGCTCGGCTGGGGGCAGGCGACCTTCGCGTCGAAGGTGGAATTGGCCGACGGTCAGGCCAAGGTCACGCGTGAGATTGACGGCGGCTTGCAGGTCATCAACGTGGCGCTGCCCGCGATCATCACCGCGGATCTGCGGTTGAACGAGCCGCGCTACGCCAGCCTTCCAAATATCATGAAGGCGAAGAAAAAACCGTTGGAGCAAAAGACATCCGCCGATTACGGCGTGGATGTTGCCCCGCGCCTGACGGTGCTGCGGGTGGAAGAGCCCACCGAGCGGCAAGCGGGCATCAAGGTCGGCAGCGTTGCCGAACTGTTGGACAAGCTGAAAAACGAAGCTGCGGTCATCTGATCGAACAGGAGCACTGAAATGGCAATTCTTCTTTTCGCAGACCACGATAACGCCACCCTTTCGGATGCAACCGCACGCGCGCTGAGCGCTGCGAGCGCGATGGGCGGCGATGTGGATATCCTGATCGCAGGGAATGGGGCAGGGGCTGTGGCCTCCGATGCGGCAAAGCTTTCGGGCGTGCGCAGCGTTTTGCTCGTCGAGGCCGATGCGCTGGCGCAGCGGCTTGCAGAACCGACGGCAGCCCTGATCGTCGCCCTCGCGGGAGACTATGATACAATCGTCGCACCTGCGACCAGCACGGGCAAAAACGTGCTGCCGCGCGTTGCGGCTTTGCTCGACGTGATGCAGATCTCGGACGTGATCGCCGTTGTCGCGCCCGATACGTTCAAGCGCCCGATCTATGCGGGCAATGCGATCGAGGTCGTGCAATCGACCGAGGGCAAAAAGGTTCTGACCGTGCGCGGTTCCAGCTTTGCCGCCGCCGAGGCAGGGTCAGCGAGCGCGCCGATCAAAGCGATCACGGGCGGCACTGACGGCGCGGATCTCTCCAGCTTTGTCGAGAACCTGCTCTCGCTCAATGAGCGTCCCGAGCTGAGCTCGGCCAAGATCATCGTTTCGGGCGGCCGCGCGCTTGGTTCGCGCGAGCGGTTCGACGAGATCATCAACCCTGTCGCCGATAAGCTCGGCGCGGCTGTCGGGGCCTCGCGCGCGGCGGTCGATGCGGGCTACGCGCCCAATGATTTCCAAGTCGGCCAGACGGGGAAGGTCGTCGCGCCGGATCTCTATCTGGCCTGCGGGATCTCGGGTGCAATCCAGCATTTGGCGGGCATGAAAGACAGCAAGATCATCGTCGCGATCAACAATGATGGCGAAGCGCCGATCTTCCAGGTCGCCGATTACGGCATCGTCGGGGATTTGTTCGAGATCCTGCCCGAGCTTGAGCGTCAACTCTGATGTCGGCGCTCACGATGGAGGCGGGGCAGACCCGCGCTGCGATCATCGACGGCAAAGGCTTCGCGGCCCAACTCGGCGACCGGATCGGCCTTGAGGCCGCCCGCTTCGCCGAGAAAACGGGCCGCGCGCCGGGCTTGGCTGTCGTGCTGGTCGGGACAGACCCCGCGAGCGAAGTCTATGTGCGCAGCAAGGGCCGGATGGCGCGCAAGCTGGGGATGGAGAGCTTCGAGCATGTCTTGCCGGAAGATACCGCGCAGGCGGATCTGCTCGCCCTGATCCAGCGGTTGAACGCGGATGATGCCGTGGACGGAATCCTCGTTCAGCTTCCGCTGCCTGCGCAACTGGATAGCCTCGAGGTCATTGCCGCGATTGATCCGGCGAAAGATGTGGACGGGCTGCACCCGATCAATGCGGGCTATCTCGCCTCGGGCCTTCCGGGGCTGGTGTCTTGCACGCCGCTTGGCTGTCTGATGCTGTTGAAATCCAGCTTGGGCAATCTTTCGGGGCTGGATGCGATTGTCGTCGGGCGCTCGATCCTCGTCGGCAAACCGATGGCGCAGCTTTTGCTCGCCGAGAATTGCACGACGACGATGGCCCATTCGCGCACCCGTGACCTCGCGGCGAAAGTCGGGCAGGCGGATATTGTCGTGGCGGCGGTCGGCTCTGCGGAGATGATCAAGGGCGAGTGGATCAAGCAAGGCGCGACGGTGATTGATGTCGGCACCAGCCGAGTCGTCCGAGACGGCAAAACCTGCCTCGTCGGGGATGTCGATTTCGCCTCTGCCGCGCAGCGCGCCCGTGCGATTACGCCCGTTCCCGGGGGTGTTGGGCCGATGACGATCATGTCACTCATGCACAACACTTTGCTGGCGGCGTATAGAAGATCGGGGTTCGCCGCTCCCGAGCTATAGCATGTCGCGTTGAGGCGCTCGTCACGGCGCTTTCAAGGGCTTATTCTACCGATGGGCTGCTGGTTACATCTCTCAAGCTGGTCATCGCACACAACTTCTCTCTTCCGGTCGGTCTCAGCCGTCGCCGCTCACTCTCGATAACAAGGAAATCGCAATGTCTTCATTTCCCAGCAAAGCACGGGTCGTCATCGTCGGCCTCGGCGGCATTGTCGGCGCCTCGGTGGCGCATCATCTGATCGAAAACGGGTGGGACGACATTGTCGGGATTGATAAGTCGGGCATCCCGACGGATATCGGCTCGACCGCGCATGCTTCCGACTTCTGCTACGCGACCAGCCACGATCTGCTGACCTGCTGGACGACCATGTACTCGATGGATTTCTACGAGAAGATGGGCCATTACTCGCGGATCGGCGGGCTTGAGGTTGCGCGCGTGGGCGACGATGCCCGCATGGCCGAGCTGAAGCGCCGCGTCGATAGCGGCCGCGCCTTTGGCACCAATGTGCGGATCATCTCCGCATCCGAGGCGAAAGAGAAATTCCCGCTCTTGGAAGAAGACCAGATCCAAGGCGCGCTGTGGGATCCCGATGCGGGCCTCGTGGTGCCGCGCTCGCAAACGGTTGCGGGCAAGCTGGTCGATATGGCGGTGAACGCCGGCAAGCTGAAAATGTTCGCCAATACGCCTGCGCTGGAGCTGATTCAGGAAAATGGCCGGATCAAGGGCGTGAAAACCACCCGCGGCACGATCTATGCCGATTATGTCGTGGTCTGCGCCGGTCTCTGGGGCCGC
>Ga0070752_1001466_pt1 | contig 16525 bp, 20 predicted proteins | sample VirMetDEL_Aug_30_FD_77440 | JGI IMG/M metagenome (GOLD analysis project Ga0070752, IMG submission 77440) | Aqueous microbial communities from the Delaware River and Bay under freshwater to marine salinity gradient to study organic matter... | ecosystem: Environmental > Aquatic > Marine > Coastal...
GACCCAGCATTTGAATTTGCTATCAACCAACAATTGGCTCAAGTAGGTGGTTCTACAATTAGTTCACTTTCCGATCTAGGTAATAATGCGTTAAGAGACGCAACAATTGCCATGATTGCTGGTGTAACTCTTTATAGAAGTAATAATCTACCTACAAACGCCTAATAACTGAGGATTGATTAATGGCATTTATAACAGACGGTGGTGGTAATGTAATTTCATTTGCAGAATATACTGATATTTTGCAAAAAGACCAAAGACTTTTAGAAAGCAACATCATTAAAATACCTGCTGAGTCAGGCTTTGCTGATGTAACAGATTTTTTAGAAGATATTTGTGAAAAAAGCACCGATAGAATATTATTAAAGTTAAAGGCAAGCACATGGTGGCAATCATACAATTCGTATGTGGGCAACCCAATCACTAATTTGAATGCTCTTCCAAATGTTAACCCAAATCTTATAGATCCGGGTAACAAATTAAACAGAAGACAACAATTTACAGATTTGTGTGTTTATTATGCTTTTGCTCAATATATTCTTCCGTTGATTGCAGACTTCGGTAATCCAGAAAGTGAAGAAGTATCAAAAATAACATACTATGACGCTAAGTTCAATGATTTATTCAATGAATTAATAGCGATTGCAGACTGGTATGATTATGATGCTTCAGGCACTGTGGATGCAGATGAGAAAGCAATAACATACGCCAGAACACGTAGAACAAGAAGTAGAAGAAGTATAGTACAGGTTAGATAATGAGTAAGAGAAGTGATTTAATAACACAGATTACAACTAATTTAGCGGCACATACTGATTTTACAGTAAGTCAGGAATTGCCATTCGATTCGGGTGGCATTCCGCTTTACAACAAGAACTTAAAAACAGTCTATGTGGATGAGCAGGAAATAGCAGTTGAAGAACTTTACAGCACTCTGGATCAGGGTGTGGTAAATGAAACAACTACAACTATTAATGCTTATTTAAGTGTAGATGCAAAAAATCAATTAAGTGATATTAACACCGTTGTTGCTAATCTGCTAGTGGCTCGTAATGTAATTGCTGGAACTATTGATAGTACTAGTGATTATGAGACAGCAATCGCAGAGGATGTAATAACATATACTTTCGAGTATAATTTTACAACTGTATAGGAGAAACAAATGGCAGGAGTAATTAATGTAACAAGCGGTAATCAAGCAATCCTCACATTAGGTAACACAGCACCTTTGGCAGAGCCAGGAGCGGTCGGCGGTTTAGCAATCCCCCTAGTACAAGACCTAACGTTAAACACAAGCCCGGGGACTGTGAGATATTCAACATTGGATAGCACAGCCTCAAGTGCGTTTACAACAGTGGTAGAGAACTCAGTATCTCTAAACATGTTGCTAGACGACGATGTGTTCTTTGGTAATGCTGGTGTAACAAATAATAGTGTTGCAACAAATGGCCTTTGGACAACTTCAAATAACAAGACTGAAATATTCTTTAGTGTTGCTTTTGAAGGGTCAGATAGTGCTGATTACTTTATTAAAGGTAAAGGCTTTATTGGCGGATTGGCACCTAGTGCATCCATTGACCAAGCGGTCTGGATTTCACCAATGGAAATTACTGTGAATGGAGATCTTGAAAAAGATACCGTTTAATAAATAAGATTTAACACCCTCACAGTGTGGGGGTGTTATTTTTGGAGAAACAATGAAACACAATTGGTTAAGATTATTTGATAGTGAAGGCAACTGGCATGGTTCAGAGGATCACACTATTCGCGTAAATGGAGAAACACATGATGTTTACAAATACGCAAAAGCACACGGTATTGAATTACCGGGTAAACCAAAAAAACAAAAACAGATAAATACAGATATAGAGGAAAAGAGTTATGGAGATATGGAACAAGCACAGTCCCCAGAAAGTGTTGAAGAGCATGGAGATGGAGATAGCGAAAGCACAGAATGAAGTAAGATGTGCTTATAAGGATGTTGAAAAAGCATCAAACAGATTGGCATTTTGTTTAAGTGCCGTACACAATTTAAAAGACAGATTGGATAAAGATTTACAGGAGTAAGATATGAAATTATCAGAATTAGCAAAAAAACCACAATTACAAAAAATCACAATTACTAATGAAGCACTAGTTGAAAAATACGGTGATGAATTAGAATTTTTTATTTACGATAGACAACCCTTAGATATTTTCACAAAATTAGCAGATGTTAAAGAGGATAACATGGGTGCTTATATTAATATTTTAAAAGATATTATACGCAATGAAGAAGGTGAATTAGTAATGTCTGATGATTTGGTTTTGCCAATAGATGTATTGACAGAATCAATTAAGTTAATTGGCGAACATCTGGGAAAGTAACAAGCCATCAGATAGATGAAAAAAGCCAGGCAACTAACACTTTATTGATGTTAGATGCAATGGGCAAAAGATATGGTACTTTACCCAGTGTGTTGTTAAACAAGGCTGATTCTTTTGATTTGATGGTGTTTGACGTAGCAGTTACTTGGGAGAAGTATCAGCATGACAAAGCCAACAAAAAAGTTGATCAAAGTATGTATGATCAGCAAGAATTACAGAATTTAATGGATAGGGTAAAGGGTAAGAGTAACAAATGATTTTTTCAATAACTACAAATACTAAAAAGGTAAAAAGACTTCTAGATGATCTAGAGGATTTACCCAGAGAAGTAGTCAAAGAAGCATACAAATTTTATAAGGATATTACTCCTATTAACAAAGGCAATGCCAGAAGAAAGACATATCTCAGAGGTACTAAAATAGAAAGCCGTTACCCTTATGCGGGTGAACTTGATGACGGAAAAAGTCCACAAGCACCTGAAGGTATGACTAAACCCACAATCAAAGAGATGAAAAAGATCTTTGATAAAAAAATAGATAGGTTGAACAGATAATGGCTAAAAGTATTGAAGTAGTATTAAAGTTAAATGACAGAGATTTTACACGTGGAATTAAACGTGCTAACAGAGAATTAGACAAATTCCAAAGAAATGTAAAACAAACCCGTAGTTCAAACACACAATTAAGTGGTGGTGGACAAGGCGGCTTTGGAGGTCTAGCAACAGCAGTAGCGGCATTTGGTTCAGCGGCAGCACTTTCAGGTAATAACTTAAAAACAAATTTAAGACTACAAAAATCATTTGGTGATGGAATTTCCAATAATATAACTCGTTTAAGTAATTATTTCGAGTCAATTAAAGGTACAGAAAAAAGCAGTAGTGAATTATATAATGTAACTAGATTACTTAAAAATAATAATGAGGACTTTAGACAAAGTTATTATGATTTAACAAAAGCAGTAGATGATGCATCAATGTCACAAAAAGGAATGACAGCTCGTTCATTAAAATTTGTTAGCATTGCCGCACTTGTTGGTGCCGCTGTTGGTGGAATAGTAATATCTTTTCAAAATTTAAAATCTGCTTTAACTATTTCAGCAGAATTTGAACAAATTGAAATAACACTGGGTAACTTAACTGGTAGTGCTGAAAAAGGCGCCAGAGCATTAGATGTTATTACACAAAAAGCACAGGAATTACCATTCTCGTTCAGAGAATTAGCAGGTGCTTCACCAGTATTACTCACAGTTAGTAAAAATTTAGAAGAATTTCAAACAAACATACAATTAGCCGCAGATATTGCCGCTAACTTTGGTATTCCTTTTGAACAGGCCGCAAGTTCCTTACAAAGAGCATTCAGTGCCGGTGCCGCGGCAGCAGATGTATTCAGAGAAAAGGGTGTTTTAGCGGCAGCCGGATTCCAAGCAGGTGTAAGTTATAGTGTTGAAGAAACCATACAAAAATTTAATGAATTTGGTGATCAAATTGAAGGTGTATCTAGTAAATTAAATACATCCTTAACAGGTGCTGTATCTCAGGCAGGCGACGCCTTTACACAGTTCCAAAAAGCAATTGGTGACAGTATTAAACCAGAACTAACTGTATTTTTAAACAATTTAGTCACCATTGTAAGAAACAACAAAGAAGAAATAGACAAATTTGCCAAAGCATTTGGTGAAGGTGCCTTAAATGCCATAATAGGTGTTGCCAGAGCAGGTGCTGTAATATTAGATGTGTTCAGCAGTATATTTGGTGTAGTAAAAAGTGTCAATAATATATTAGTTGAAAATTTTGGACCTGGCTTATTAGAAGTAGCAACGTCAATATATGTTGTAACAAAAGCCGTAAATGCATTTAAAATAGCACAAATGGCTGCCGCCAACGCCGCAATATTTTTACAAGGTGTAACAGGTGTAGGTTTATTAAAAGTAGGTGCAGGTATAGCCGCGGCGGCTGCCACAGCCGCAACCTTAAGTGTTGCATTTGACAAAGCCGCAGAATCTTTTACAACTTTGGGAACTGAAGGTGAACCCAATAGTAATTTAGGTAAGTTAAATGCCTTAATAGCAGATATGCAATTGGGTGTGGAAGGATTGGCACCAGCCGCAGTAGCAGCCACAGAACCTTTAAAAGAGTTAACAGTAGATATAGCCACAGGCGCAGAAGCGGCCGCAGATTCTATAAAAGATACAAAAACAGCATTACAAAAATACAGAGAAGAATTAGAATTTGCTTTAGGAACAACAGAAGAATATAATGTGTTCTTAGCAAGGTTAAATGAATTATTTGAAACGGGTCAAATAGGTATTGAGGAATACAGAAATTTATTACGTGATTTACAAGACCAATTCTCACAAAATGAAGGTTTAAATAATTTCTTAGATACTTTGGGTTCAGCACAAAAATCGTTAAGTGAAGATTTAGTAGAAGCATTTAGAAAAGGTGAAAGTGCTAGTGGATCATTTAAAAAGTTCTTTAAAACAGTTATAGATCAAATTATTGCTGACATATTTAGATTAGCAGTTATACAACCTATACTAAGTACAATACTAGGACCATTTGGATATGGATTTGGAACTGGAGGTAATGTTATTAAATTACCTGGTAAAGCAGATGGCGGCCCTGTAATGAAAAATAAACCATACATAGTTGGTGAAGAAGGCCCTGAATTGTTTGTTCCAAGTAGTGCAGGAAATATTGTTCCTAATGGACAATTTGGTGGCGGTGGCACAACTGTAAATTATAATATACAGGCAGTTGACGCACCTTCATTCCAGCAATTGGTAGCAAGAGATCCAGAATTTATATTTAACGTAAGTAGAGCAGGTTCAAGACGAACACCAGCATAGGAGATAAACAGTGAGTCTACAAACAATTATAGATAACGCAACTTATGTAGAATTTGACATAAGAGAACAAAGTGGTAGTACACTATCACGTAGTGGACATTATAAAACAGCAGATCGTAATGTAAATGTTTATTCTTTTAAAGTTGGTATGCACGATGGTTTAAAATACAGCACCAGCAGAAGTATTATACAAGATGTTTATAGTACAGGTAGCACAACAGAGGCCAATATAAGTCTTAATAATAATAGTGGTATGAATTATTTAACTGAATATCAGGGAGATTTAACAACAGGTCAACAAGCAGAACTAACATTAAATAGCACATTTGGTAGTGAAATATATGTAGATCAAACAGGCATAACAGGTAATACATCAGGATATGCTTTTATATTTAAAAAGGGCGATTTTATTCAGCCAAAAGGCAATACAGATACTTATAGGTATCCTTATCAAGTAACAAGTGATGTAGCATTTAACATAGCAGATAGCAACACAACAATACCAGTACATAGACCTATTTTAAGTCAATCAGGTGTAGCATTGACAAGTGGTGGTATTAAAGTGGGTAATGATGTAAGATGGCAGGTTAAAATAACCAATCTACCCAAATACACCATAGCACCACATGACAGAATAATATTTACAGATGATTTTGAATTAATTGAGGTTATAACTTAATGGCAACCACAATATTACCAGTACAACAGGATCACATAAGCAGTTGTATTCTTATTGATCTTACTCTGAATAATACTACATATTATATCAGTAGTGCGTACAAACCTGTTACTTATAATTCAAATACATATACAGAATTAGGTTCATTTTTACAAATAAGTGAATTTCAAGAAGACATCAGAACAACAAATGGTGATATCAGCATAACATTAAGTGGTATACCCAGTGAACAAAATTATTTAAGTCTAATACTAACAACACCTATAAAAGGTGGAAATGTAAGTGTGTATAGAGGATTTTATGATACCACAACACACGAATTAGACACATCAGAAGTATATAAACGTTTTCAGGGTGTTTTAACTAATTTTGCAATATCAGAGGACTTCTCAGCGGGTAGTTCTTTAACAAATAGTGTTACGGTAACATGTGCCAGTATAAACAGCCTATTGGAAAACAAAATAACAGGACAAAGAACAAATCCACAGGATAGAGCACGATTGTTTCCTAACGATGCAGTATTTAATCGTGTGCCTGAATTATATAACATATCGTTTGACTTTGGTAAAGAATACAAACCAGGCAGTGGAGGCTACGGCGGCGGTGGAGGCCGTGGTGGCGGCGGAGGCGGTGGCGGTAACCGTGGACGATTTAGAAACGTACAGGAAAAATAATGATAGTAAGATCAGCACAAGTAAAAGATTATGAAGATATCAAAAGATTAATGATAGATTTTGCTAATTTTAATCCAGTTGAAGATTTACATAATCCAAAATATGATTTTGTTCATGTTAACAGAATAATTGATCACATATTGAAAACAGGTGTTGCTTTGGTATGCGAAGACAATTCCAGGATAGTAGGCATGCTCTTAGCAACTATACAGGGTGATTTTTGGTTACCACATGTAAAACGTATGACTGAGGTAGCATGGTGGGTAGAAAAAGAATACAGAGGAACAAGTGCAGGTGCTAGATTGCTAAACAGATATATAGCAATAGGAATAGAAGCAAAAGACAAAGGTCATATAAGTTCCTTTACACTTACAACATTAGCAACAACACCTGATCTTAAATTACAAGAAAGAGGTTGGGAACCTATAGATTATAATTGGGTATTCAGAGGATAAACAATGGCAGTATTTACAGCGATAGCAACAGCAATAGTAGGAGCAACAACATTAACCGGTGTTTTAGCCACTATTGCTACCAGTGTTATTGCGGGTGGACTTGCTTATGGTACAGCAAGGGCATTGGGTGTTTTTAAACCACCTTCATTTGATCAAGGCACAGACCCTGGTACTAGTATTCAGTTACCACCAGCAACAGATAACAAATTACCTGTATTATATGGTCAAGCATTTACTAGTGGGCCTATATTTGACGCCGCCATCAGTAATGAAAACAAAACAATGACATATTGTATAGCATTAAGTGAAGAAACACAAACAGGTACTTTTAGTTGTAGTGAAATCTTTATGAATGATGTAAAATTAGTGTTTAGTGGTAATACTGTAGTAAGTCATGTGGACCCTAATCAGAGCACAGATAGTAATTATAATGGTAATGTGAGAGTAAATATATATCAGGGCGGTAGCAGTGGCAGTGATGTTATATTTCCTTCATTTGGAACAGGAAGTAGCACAGCGGCAACCAGTATTGTGCCTCACTGGGGTGTTAATCACACAGCAAATAATATGGTATTTGCAGTACTACAAATTGATTATGATGCTGAAAACGGTTTAACTGGCTTACCACAGATGACATTTAAAATGAATAACACACTTAATAATCCAGGTGATGTGTTATATGATTACTTAACCTCAGATCGTTATGGTGCAGGACTCAGTACTAGTCAAATAGATATTACAAGTATAACAGGAACTGCCAATACAGCAATGAAAGGATACAGTGATGAATTAGTTAGTTATACAAATGCTAGTAATGTAAGCACAACATTAAAACGTTATCAAATTAATGGTATGGTAAGTACATTTGATACCTGTAGTACAAATATAGATAAAATATGTCAATCAGCAGGAACATTTTTCTCATTTAACGTCAAAGAAGGTAAATTTAAAGCAATACCAAACAGAGCATTGAGTACAGCAGAAAAAGCCAATTGTTTGGTGTACAATGATGATAACATAGTTAGTAAAATAGATATTAGTTCAACAGAATTGTACGCACTTTATAATGGTGTTGAAGTTGAATTCATGGATCAACAACGTAAAGACCAAACAAATACAGTTAAAATAACAACACCAGCAGGCGACAGAAACCCTAATGAGCCTGATAATGTTTTAAATTATAAATTGGATATGATTAATGACAATGTGAGGGCAGAAATATTAGCAAACATTGACCTTAATCAAAGCAGAGTGGGAACAGTAGTACAATTTGTTACAGATTACAGCGGAATACAAAGTGATGTGGGAGATGTAATTAAAGTTACTAATGAATTATATAACTGGACAGATAAATTATTCCGTGTTATGCGAGTTACAGAATTACAAGATGATACAGGTATGATAACAGCCAGAATTAGTGCTATTGAATATTCAGATGACTATTATACACATCCTATATTAACAGAAACACCTGATTTAGGTGTAATTGATCTACCCAGAATACCTATTATAGGAAGTATACCAATTCCTTTAGCATTCAGTACAACAGGATATGCAAATGTGCCTTCACTGGCTAATTCCTATAAAAATGTAATTACAAATGATACACTTAAAGTGTTTGGTGCTGGTGCACAATTGGAAAACGCTGGTTTAAGTAATACTAGTATGAGCAGTGGAACAACCTATAGAGATCTTATAACACCTGAAGTATATGACATAAGTGGTGTGGATATAGGTGATTATACATTTACAGGTGTTGGTAATTTAGGTGGTGTATTACCAGTAGGTGGTTATGACACAGCATTCCGTAATAATGTGTCTATACAATTTGCTAATGCCACTCATAGCAGTACTCAAAATATTGGTGGAGGAGGTGTATCCTTTATAAACATAGATGGAGCACCACCACAGTTAACTGATAGTAAAAAAGTATCATTAGATCCCACAAGTTATAGTCTGCCTGCTGATATGAAACCCATAACAGCAACAGCAAGATTACAAGGATACAGCACACTGGATGATGACACAGCAAATGGCTTTCCAAGAAGCATAGGTAACATGGCATACGAAATGAAACGTATTACTAAAGGTGAGAAATAATGTATAGAATTGTTTATAAAACAGACACAGGCAAAATAGAAACCTGTAGACGTATGAGTGACGCAATACTGGAATTACAATTACAACAAGCACCTAATCTAGCAAGTATAAATGGATATGTTCCTAACACAATGGAATACAGAATAGATTTAGATACCTTACAAGTAGTAGAGCAATCTAATCCTTTTTTTAACTTTAACATATATGCTTGGATGAGACAACGCAGAAATAATTTATTAAAAGAGTCAGATTGGACACAGGGTGCAGATTCACCTTTAACAGCAGAAAAGAAAGCAGAATGGGCCACTTACAGACAGGCATTGCGTGATGTACCTGCTAATAATACAGGTGTCACAGACAGAGACAATGTTGTTTGGCCTACTAGACCAGGAGCATAAATGAGTAGATATAGTAGATGGGGATTTTTTAAAAATAAACACAATGCTGGAACATTGGCTAATGCTGATAATTTTTATCCCAGATATCCAGACTTACCTAGTAGTAATATATTTTACACATTTATTAAAGCCGGATATTTAAGAACATCTGATCCTATTGCAAATGTAAATTTAACATTGGGTGCACCTTTGCACGATGGTAGTGTAAGAGTGTTAAGAGATATGCAATACACAATGCCTGATGGAAATATAGCATTTCCAACTGTTAAAAGAACAGGCATAAGTCCATCTTTTACATATACAGCAGAATTATTTAAGTATGATGCTGATGCAGGAAATATTACAAAATTAAATCCCACAGTAGGACCATTAGTAGCAGATGATCTAAAAGATGCAACAACAGGCTGTTTAACATATGATGGTAATGTAAATTTATATGTAAATAGAGGCATAGAAAATGTAGAATACATAAAAATTAAAACAGATTACAGTGCTATGACTCATGTCAATACTCACAGTAATTATCCAGGCCCTATATTACCAGAAGATACTTTTCCTATTCCTCAAAAATGTATAGCATTGGAAAATAATAAAGTTATGATCTTTTCAGAAGATGTAAATTCATTTGCAAATGCTTATTTGGCTAGAGCAGTTATACATGACTTAGCAACTGATAAATTTTCAAATACAACATTTCAATATGATGGTGTAAATTCATTTGTTACAGTAAGTGGGACTTTTGATTTAAATGTAGTTCAAGTTCCAGGCTCCCAATCAGTTGGATCAGAATCAGGTAACATTTATGTTATACCTCAAGAAGGATTTTTACTTAATGGAGAACCAGGTAGTGGCACTGTTCCAGCACTTGATGGACCAAGATGTATAGTGGAATTTGATCCAGGTGCTAATGTCACAACTCGTTTTACACCAAGTGGTGCAGATTTAACCACGCCAGGATTTAACAAAGACGATAAATTATATGTTGGATCAACATTAGGTGTTGATGGTAATGTATATGCTTTTCCTGGAGAAATTAAAAAGGACATAATGGTGTTAGATCCCAGTAATCGTAGTGCAACACAAAGCACTTTTGGAATATTTAACACTACAGGCGCAAACACAATACAATGTTTTAGAGAGGCTATAACAGCACCAGATGGTTATGCTTATATAAGAGCAAGAGGTGTTCAACCTGATCATTTTACAGGAACACAGGATTTTTGGTTAAGTATTGATACAAATCCAACAAGTAATACATATCAAACAGGTAGTTGTATACCAATTGATCCTGATGGTATTTACACAAATGAGAACGAAGATGGTGGACTTGTTGTTGCAAAAGATGGTCTTATAATGAGTCAACCTGGAACAACAAAAATGATGACTGTTCAGGTAAACACAAATGCTGGGTATCCTTTAACGTATCATCCAGCCTTATTAAATAATATTAACGACTAAATTTATAAAATAGATAAATATAAGTAACCGGCTAATATGCCTCAGTATGTTAGCAAGAGCCCTAAGGCTACGATCTTACATGAGAGTAAGATCTAATAAAAAGGAGATTTTTCATGTCAGGTCGCGTTTTAGATTTTAAATCATACGTAGGAGGAGCAGACAACGTAATAGTTGAAGAAATGTTCCCCAGCACACAAAAAGCCTACTCATACGATTTTGGTGTAGATGTCAGTAGTTATTCATTTGAAGCAGATTATCAAACCATAGTGGTTGATACTGTGACTTATGATCGTGTAACAGGTGATCCAAATTTTACAGATAGCACAGTGGTTGGTTATTTTGCCAACGCAGAAATATCTGGCAGTAACATAAACAATGCACAGGCAAGTGCTGGATTTGTTACATTAACAATACCAGCAAACAGATATACAGGAAACATTATTCCTGATGCTAGATCCAATGTTGCTATGACAGTGGTTGGATTTACTTGGACTGACACCAGCACATCACCCACAACATCTGATGGACACCGTTTTGTCATAATGGAAAGATATGAACCTGATGTAGGTATAGGCAATCCCAGGGACGAAGCAGGTTTTACGGCAATAACATAAGGAGGATAACATGTCAAATATAACATTATCCTCAAATACAACAAGTATAAGTGTAAACAGTTCAACAAATGCTATCACAGTTGGTAGTACACCTTCTGTAATCACAGTTGGTGCCGCACAAACAGTATCTAATACAGCAATTAGAGCGGCAATAGGTAACACATTTCCCATACAATATGATGTATCTACAGGTATTATATCTAGTGGTGTAAGTAATGTATTTCCAATATTATATGATGTAAGTACAGGTGTTATTAGTATAGATGAAGATGCTATAGTAGATGAAACAGTAGTAGATAATGGTAATAAAAGTGGTAACATTACACTTGATTTGAATGCTGGTAGATTACACAAAGTTACATTAAACGGAGATGTCACAGGTATAACTTTTGCTAATGTTGTTTCGGGTAGAAGTGCTACTGTTATTTTAACACAGGATAGCCTAGGCGGTAATGAATTAGATACAACAACTTTTACAAGTAATTGGACAGCATGGAATTTTGCAAACCAATTTACATCGTTAGATAATAATCCTAACGCTTGGAATGTTTTAAGTGTTTTTTATGATGGTACTAACTATTATGCTAGTCTAGTTGTAGAACAAGCATTACAAATACAAAACAGCGAACTTGCTAATAGCAATATTATTGTTAATGGAACAACAATTAATTTAGGTAGTTCAGGACAAATTAGCAATTTAACAGGTTTAGATACAGGCGATTTAGCAGAAGGAACTAATTTATACTATACACAAAGCAGATTCGATACAGCATTTAGTGGTAAGTCTACAAGTAATTTATCTGAAGGAACAAATCTTTACTATACAGATGCCAGAGTGGATTCACATTTATCAGGTGGATATGGTATAACATATACTAGTGGTGTAATAGAAACAACAAATGTAGAAATACAAGCACAGGCTAACAGTGCCATAACAACATATTTTGGTGATGCTAATAATTTTCCATTCACATTTAATGGAAATATACAAGTTCAAGGAAATATTGATTATGTAAATGTGGAAGATTTACTTGTTAACGATCAAAGCATAACACTTAATTATGGTAATGTATTACAGGACGCATTCGTATATATTGACAGGACAGGTTTAAATAACGCTCATATAAAATGGAATGAAACAAGCGATCAATGGGAAATATATGATGGCACCAGTACTTATGTTATACCCAGAAGCACCTCAGATTTAGCAGAAGGAACAAATTTATACTGGACAACAGATAGGGGTAATACAAATAGTGATGCTTGGCTAACAACAAAAACAACAACAGATTTAGCAGAAGGAACTAATTTATATTTCAGTAATACTAATTTAGCAACATCAAGCACAACTCATTTACCTGAAGGAACTAACTTATACTTTACTACAGACCGAGCAAATAGTGCCATAGAAGCACATACAGGCAATATAGCAAATTTAACCGGAGATGTTACAACAACAGGTAATATAACCGGTGGTTATATCTTAGCAGGTAATGATGCTGGTGGAGATGGTATCTTTATAGGTGATATAAATGGTGCTATACAACAAGAAGTTAGAAATGACACAGGTGTAACCATAGCCAGAGGTAAAGCAGTATATCTCACAGGTGTGGCAACAGGTAGCACACCACATGTAGCATTAGCAAATGCTGAAGTGGCTAGTGAAATGCCAGCAATTGGTGTTGTTAAAAACAATATACCAGATACAGAAACAGGTGAAATTGTAATTAGTGGTCAATTAAACATAGGCACACATGGTTTCACAATAGGCAGTCAACTGTTTATAAATGGTGATGGTGATTTAACAGAAACAATTCCTGTAGGTGAAGGCAATTTAGTTCAAAAAATAGGTAAAGTAGTAACTTCCAGTCAAATAATTGTGCAGGGTGCTGGTAGAACAAATGCTACACCTAACTTAAATGATGGTAAATTCTTCTTAGGAAATGCCGCAAACAGAGCCGCAACAGCAGTATTCACAGACGAATCAAACACAGCAATAGCAGATTACTTAATTGATACTGGAACACAAAAGAAAGCACACACCGTATTTGTTCAGGATTTAGCACTAAGTCCAGATGCCGCAAATGCTCAATTAGGATTTTACTTTCCTAATGGCTCAGGATCAGCAGGACAGGTTCTTAAATTTGATAGTGCCACACAATTAACTCAAGCAACTTTAGATACTGGTAATGTTACAGAAACAACTAATTTATTCTATACTGATGCTAGAGTTCAATCAAACACAGCCGCAGATACAGGCTTAGTTCACACTACTGGCACAGAAACAGTAGGTGGTGCAAAGTCATTTACAAGTGCAATGACAGTGACACCAAGTGTAACAGTAGGTGGTGATATAACAAATGCTGAAATAGGAATAAAAGAATTTCACACTCCAAGTGCCGGCTCACTAATGGGCGGTGGTGGTTTGTTGAGAACTACATATGGTAGAGGCACAGAAGCATCTCCTGTATATGGTAAAGACGGAGATTTAACATTTAGATTTATTGGTGTTGGATACAGAGAAGGACCGGTGGCAACAACAGGTGGTATATTTGGATTCCAACAAGATGGCGGTAATGTATCAGGTGCTGTGCCAATGGCCGCAGTATTTAGAAATGCCACTCAATATACTGGTTTTTCTCATACCGGTGTAGATAATAATGGTAAGTCAGATGTTTATTTAACAGAAGCATTTGCAAGTAAACAAAACAAAGCACATGTTACAGATACACTAATTATAGGTAATCATGATCCAAAACAAGCCACACCAGCAACTGCCAATTTAACAATTGGTCATACTGATGTAGATGAAACAGAAGGCAGAAGCATTTACTTGTGGTTTGCCGCAGGTAGTGGTATACAGAGTTATGCTGGAGCATTTGACATAACATCTACAGGTGTTCCTCCAATTAACAGTGATACAGTATGTATTGGTATGAATGCTATGCCAAGACATAAAGCAGGAACTATAGATAGTGGTAGTGATACAACAACTTTTGCAGGTGATACATGGATAGGTGATTACTTAGCAGATGGAACTGCTGTAACAATTAACGGTTCACCAACAAGTAATGCCGCTAACGCAGATGGTCAAACATATTATACAAAAGCATTAGCAGAATTTGATTTCGCTTATGCACCTTCTAGAACCGGTTTAGTTACATATGCACTTTATACTGATAGTGCTTTAACAACACCTTTAGTATGGGGTTCAGGAGGACTTAATGCTCCAGGAACACCAAGTGCTGATGGTAATGATTATAGTGGTTGGGCTGATATACAATTTACAAGTGGTGACTTCACTAAAAAGATACCTACTGCTCAAACAACTACTACAGGTTCAGGAACAGGTGCAGAATTTTTTGTTAGCAAAAAAGGCACAAGTTATACAGGTGTAGGTAGTTATACTTCACACTTAACAAAATATAATAGAGTAGGTTTTGGCGCAGAACCAATGGCAAAAGGTAGTGGTTATGCTGTAACTGACACTGTGGAAATAGATGGTAGTTATTTAGGTGGTCAAAGTGGCACACATAATTTAACATTTACAATTGACAGTGTAGATGGCGGTGGAGGTGTTACAAGTGTTGGTAATATTTCAGGAACAGCATATGATCCTGCAACAAGCACATGGTCATTTGAAAAACAATACACCAGTGATAACCTAAGTATTAAACACAATGGCACAGAAAAATTATCTTTAACTACAACACAAACAGAATTTTTATCAATACCAATATTACCTCAATATTCAAATACTTCATTACCAGCCGCAAGTAATCCAGGTGGTATGATATTTGTGACAAATGGTAATGATAAACCAGCATACAGTAATGGCAGTGCTTGGTTGTATGTATTTGATAATAGTGCAGTAACATAATAGGAGAACAATATGCCAATGGGTAAAGGCCAACGTGGCGGAAAAAAGAAAAAGAAAAAAGGCTCAAAAAGAGGTTGATTGGTTAACATATTTTAATCATATAAAGGGTGTATGCCCTTGGAGTCTGAGAGCATATATGCAGGATAAAATTTTAGTGTGGACAAACGCCGAAAAACGTTATAACACAATTAGTAAGTTGTTTAACTCTTCCAACCACGAGGCTTTTGTTTACACTTTCACAGATGCTTCTGCGGAGTGGTTAGAGTCACAGTGTGAGTTACTAAACAAACAGAGCGAATTGTGTGAATGGCTTTGGTCACACCCAGAAGCAGATAGTGGAGACGGAAATTCCGCTCCTGTGCCTGTTTTAATACAGCAGGATAGACAAAAACTAAATACATTAAGAGAAAAGTTAGGATATACAGATGAGTAAAGATGAATTAAAACAATATTTGATAGACAATCATCCTGATTGTGGTATTAAAGGAAAACATTGTGCTGATAAAATACAATTTGGGCAAATAACAACAACTGAACAAGTTGACGAGTTTATAAATGGCTAAGCGTATTACAACAGAGCAATTACATACAGAAATTAAGGTTATAAAAGAGAACCATTTAGCCCATATACACGATTGCATACACAGACTGGAATCTGATGTAAAAGACAACAGAAAATTCTTTACAGAGCGTTTGGACAGACTGGATTCTCGTATTTACTGGATACTGGGCACAATAATTGCAACTTTAGCCACAGTTATTGGCAGTATGTTAGTCTAAATAATCTATAAAAAATCACAAAAATAGATAAATATATTTGTAAAGGGCAACTTTTATACAAAGAAATATTCATTTTTTTGTCCTGAGTATATAATGTTGCCATACACTAATACTTCAATGCGGATTCCTTTAGTCAGCATAGTAATTACACCAAATTGCCCTTTACACACATAACTCCTAAAGACGTTATGTTCTAAAATCGAAAAAAATGTTTGGGCTCACTTTTAGTGGGCCCATTTTTTTGTGATTGCATAAATAGAAGTGTAAGGCAAA
>Ga0070752_1001467_pt1 | contig 16509 bp, 27 predicted proteins | sample VirMetDEL_Aug_30_FD_77440 | JGI IMG/M metagenome (GOLD analysis project Ga0070752, IMG submission 77440) | Aqueous microbial communities from the Delaware River and Bay under freshwater to marine salinity gradient to study organic matter... | ecosystem: Environmental > Aquatic > Marine > Coastal...
CTTCACAATCACATTCGTAGCACTCACAAGTATCACATTTTTTTTCTTTAGTCATTTTTATCCTTTAGGTTTTCTAGCTTTACCCCAACCTCTAATTTGTTTAGCTACATACTTATCAGAAGATAAACTACCACCTGATTTTTTAGTTGTATCTTCTTTTCTAGCTCTTTTCATTAATTCAGGATGCTCTTTAAACATTTCATATCCTGCTAATTTTTTTCCTACTTTTTTAGCTTCATTTATTTTTCTGTTATAGTTTTCATTAGGACCTCCACCAAAAATCTTTTCAACCATAGTTCTTTTTCTTTTAGATTTTTGACCAGTAGGTGTATATATCATTCCATAAATCTTTGACTTATTTTTATATTTATCCTCCAAAGCTTTTTTATATGAAATAGGTTTACCTATTGTCTTATCCTTAGTGCCTGACTTAAATGCCTTAAACTTTACACCCTTACCTGCACCTTTAGTATCTGCATCTTTTCTTTTTAGTTTGTCACCTGTACCACCGAATATTCTTGCAGATTTTTTAGGCATTGCTCTTTTCTTAGGAGTACCAAACATATGAGCTAAGAAATCAGAAGCACTATCGTATGCAACATCTCCCTTCTTATCTATAAATCTACCTGTGTAGTCATTAGATTTAAGTTTAGGTAATTCTTTTTTTATTACTTTAGACGTAATAGGTTTTTTAATTTTAGGGTCTTTAATTATAGTATTTTTATTTTTTTTAAGAGTTGCATCACCTAATGTCTTAGATGGTAATGTAGTTAGTGCTATACTTGCACCAGTAATAGCTGCTAATTTCTTTTTATTATTTAATCCCTTACGTGCTATATTTTTTATAGTACTAGTAAATGTTTTATTATTTTTATTTGTCATTGTAGGAGTTTTTTTCTTTAAAAGACTTTTAGCTCCTGATTTAACAGAAACATCTGAACCACCTACTTTCTTTATTTTTTTTATAGGGTCACCATCAATCACTATTTTTTTATTAGGATTAGTTACATTTTTATTTTTAGGTATAACTAAAGATGTACCATTAGGTTTTTTCTTATCTTTTAAAATAGATAAACTATTTTTAGCTCCTGAGTAACCTTTTTTAAAATCTTTAGCTATTTCTTTAACTATTTGATCTATATTAGGTTTTCTATTTCTTGTTAAATATGCACCACTATTAGCATTTAATTGTTTAGTAATAACTTTTTGAAGACCCACAGGTAAATCCATGTCTGATAAATCAGGTTTATTTCCCGGATTATCTTTTAAAAACTTTTTAATAAGAGTTTTATCAGTAAGAGGAGTTTTATTACTTTTAAGTAACCCCATTAAAAATTTAACAATACCCATTAGCCTTTTCCTCCACAAGCCATCATCTGTTGTTGAGTCATACCAACCTTACTACCAGACTTCATTTTTTTAATAGTACCACCATAAGACTTTTTGGTTGTACCTACTTTACTACCTGTATTCATTTTTTTCATAGAACCTCCATATTTCTTTTTAATGTCTCCAGTTTTTTTCATGTTTTTATGTATTTCATCATACATGCCTGTTAATAAATTAGAAGGTATATTTTCTGCACCTTTAATACCTTTAGTCTCAGCACCTTTATTATAAATTTGATTTACCATATCTTGTCGTATCTTACCATATAACTTAGGATATAATTTCTTTACTTGTTTTTGACTCATGTTATGCTCTCCCCATAGCTTTACCATAACCACGTTTAGCAGCACCTACACCACGAGGAGCAGATTTCTTTTTAGCTACCTTAATTGTTTTTGGTTTAATAATTTTTTTCTTTTTAGATGATAACTTACCACCTTTTTTAAATTGTTTAATTTGAAAACCACCCACACTTGTAATCTCATCTTCTATAGATTTAGAAGTAGCTCCTTCAGTTACATCGTCTATTATATTTTTACCTTTATTAAATCGTAAAGCTAATTTTTTAATTTGAGCATTTAACTTATCTTTAGCTGCATTTGATAAAGCTTTATCTTTTAGTTTTCTTTCAGCTACATCTATTAATCTTTTAATAAGTTCTCCTTTAGGAATTGACTTAGACTTATCTATTTTTCTAATAGTAGATTTAGGTAGTTTAACAGCTTGTGATCTACTTGTAGTTCCTAAGACATCTGAAATTTGTTTTGATGTTAATTCAGGTTCAATTATATTTCTAATAAAATCTACTTTTTGATCCTCAGACAATTCTTCAAATTTTTCTTTAGCTACTTCTCTATCTGCTTTTGTTTTTGGTGGTTGTTGTTTAGGAGTTAAAGGAGAGTTTGTACCTTCATACATATATTTTTTAGGATTATTTAAAATCTTTTTAAAGTTACCTTCATCTAAAAGTTCTTCTCCTCTTTTAGTTAATGTTTGTTTTCTCATAGGAGTAGGAGTTTTTCCAGTTTTAAACATTTGAGACATTTCAGTTATGCCTACAGTTTTACCTGTTTGTTTATCTATAAGTTTATTTTTATTTTTAGGATCAACTTTAAATCTATTCTTTCCACCCGGCAAGCTATTTAATGTTTTATCTATTAAATATTTTTTTTCTTTTTGTCTTTCTTTAGGTGATTTAGAATCATCACTTAAATCTTGTCTCACTTTTTTAGAATCTTTTACAGGAGTTTTATAAACCTTACCTTCATATCTAAAAGTTTTAGCTCCTCTTTCTTGAGCAGCTATCTTAGCTTCAGCTAAAGAACCAAACTTAGATGTTTTAGTTTTAGTTACTACAGGTTTATCTACAACCTTTTTAGTTTTAGTTACTACAGGTTTATCTACAACCTTTTTAGTTTTAGTTACTACAGGTTTATCTACAACCTTTTTAGTCTTAGTTACTATAGGTTTAATTTTAGTTACAGTCTTAGGAAGTTTTTGTCCTAAAGCTTTCATTAATCCCATTATTGCTGTTGATGCCATTGCTTAACTCCTTAGTATAATCTATTGTGGCTAGGTGATGATAACTTGCCACCTACACTTTTTTTAATAACTTCTGATTTAAATTCTACATTAGATAATTTTTTAGGTTTCTTATCACTGTAAGGTAAACCACTACCTTCAACCATGTATTGTTTTTTATCTATAACAACTTTCTTTTTCTTTTGTGTATTTGTTTTTAAATCTTTAGGTCTACGTTTAGGAATAGGTTTAGCTATAGCTTTATTATCAACTGCTTTATTTGTAGCAATAACTGCTGATGCTACTGCACCAGTCTTAATTATATTTTTACCACCTGCTAATGCTTTAGCATTTTGAACTTTTTTATCTATAACATTTTGTCTAGATTTTTTAATAGTTTTTATTTGACCTGTTACTTTATCTTGAGCTTGAGTAACACCTACCTTAGTACCTGTGCCTTGATTAGTTTTTATTTGACCAGTAGTTTTATTCTGAATAGAGTTTCTACGATTTATATTTTTAGTTTGTTTTGTTTTATTTTTTACACCTTTACCTACTGATGTAAATAAACCTAAAATATCTTTACCTACACTTATAACTTTTGGAATAGCTGTTATACCACCACTCATACTAATCTCCTAATATAATCTATTGTGACTTGGTTTTTTAATTTTTGAAGAAACTTTTCCACCACTCTTTAAACCAAGAGCAGCTTTTAATCCCATTCCTCCTGCTGATCCTAACTCCATTAAATCAAGTGGAGCAGTTCCTAACATTCCTACTCCAAAATTTTTAAGAGTATTTAAAACTTTTTTAGTTTTACCAAATCTTTTCTTTTTTCCGGGCATATTAATTTCCCCCTATAATTGGATTGTCTGCACCTGCAGGACTTGTAGGATTCTGCATGTCATCTCTTCTTGTTCTTCTTGATTGATTACGTAAACTTTGTATTGCTTCTACATACCTTCCTTCAAACAAAGGAACAGCAGTATAGTTTTTATTAAAGATCATAGCTTCAACCATGCTACCATTAAATAAAGCATCATAACAATAATCAGTAAAATAATTTGTATTTGTTGCAGATGTCAATGTAGTAGGTCTAGATATGTGGACCACCTCCCCATTAAAAGTTGATACAGGTGTTGGTGCTATTAACACTGTTACATTATTACGTCTTGCATAATATTGTGGTGTACCTGTACTTGCACTTACATTCCAATAGTCATTTATATATTCATCAGTTCTTTGTAATAAATTTATCTTTGTAGTATTAGCTACAATATTTATATTCTTAAGTATTCTTGTTCCTGATGGTAAAGTTAATTGATTATTACCACTAGACACAGCTACAGACGTATAAGAAACTAAACCATAATCGTCTAGATCACGTGTTAATCTTTCTTCTGTTCTATAAATCATCTTAGGAATATAGTTTAAAAATTCTGTGCTGTCGTTTTCAGCAGCTTCAAGAATATCATTTACAAGATAAGTATAATTAGCCATAAAAAATTGTCACAGTACTAGCTGAAGTAGGTGCTGAAACCTTTACTGAACCGGGCATCCTTATACCTAAGTCAGGCAAATAAATTGAACCTGTGTCGGTAGCAGTAGTACCTACAAATTTAATATTACTTCCATTAGTATTTCCTTCTGCATCAGTAGACGTACCTGTAATTAAAAATGTACCAACACCTGAATAATTTATAGCTCTAATTCTTGTATCAGATATTGCTGCATCAGAGGTAACATCTAAAACTGCTCCACTTCCTGTAACAAATCCTGTTCTCATTGTAGTTGACATATTATTTTTCCTTTATAAAAATAAATTTGTATACCTTATTATACAAAAAAAATAGGAAGGATGCAATGACCCTTCCCATTATTAGTTAATTAATTTAAACCTAAATTATTATGAACCTGAAGAACCATAGAAACCTCTCCAATCAGAAAAGCCAAAGCTATATCTTTCACGGGATTTGAATCTTAAGTTTCCAGTATCAAAGTCTGGTTCCATTTTAGTTTGTAGTGGTGAACGTACAAACATTTTAGTACCATTAGGACAATCAGTTTTTAAGTACCAACCATTAGTATCGGTAAATCTTCTATTTACATAGAAACCTCCCGGTACTAAACCTTGGTTCATGATTGAGTTAATATTATTAACATTAGTAGCACCATTAGCAGCAGTAGTAGGGTTAACTCCTATTGCAGTTGATAATGTACTATTTAGTATTTGATCTGCTGTGAAGGCTAAATCAGAAGGTATATGAAGTGATTTAGTTTGTAAACCAATTAAAATACCTCTATCATCTTTAGCTTTTGAAACAGTAATCAATGCAGATTCTAAAGCAGCTTCAGATAAATCAGTAGCTCCTAAAGTATTTGATTGAGTTCCATCACCTACAGTTGGATGAGAAGCTGAAAAGAAAGGTTGACCATCACCACCTGTGGCAGTAGCAGAAAATCCTTGGTTAAATACATCAGCAGCTTTTACTTGCTTTGTATTAGCCATTGCTCTAGCTAATCCTCTTGCTCTTAATTTAGCAAAAGTATCATATAGATTATCTTCCATTGCTTCTTCAGTTACAGCAAATGCAAGAGCCACAGTCTCATGTGTATATCTTGCTACATAACTTTCTTGAGCATTATCATAAGTTACAGCAGCACCCTCACTTTTAGTTGGTGCAGTACCGAAACCTGTAAATAATACTTCTTCTTCAAATGCTCGATCTGAATTTTCAGTGTCGAACAAAGGTGCATGCTCATTAGCAACTTCCCCATACTCCATGCCGAAAACAGCATTAAGACCCGGGAGAAGTTCTTTAGCAATACTTCCTCTATTTATAGCCATATTTTATTCTCCCTATCTTAAGTGAATACAAGATCAGTTACAGTGGCAGGTGCAGTAACTGCACAGTCCATGAACATATCTGTATGTTGAATTATACGAACATTTAATTTTAAAAATGCACGTTCAGTTGCAGAGTTAACATCGTTACCCGGTTCCATTACAGGGTCTAATGCTCTTACCATAGAAATTCTACTGCTTCTTAAAGCAGCTTCAATACCATGACCTGAGTTACCTGTAAAAGTACTTCCAGCTCCTAATGTAACTCCAAAGTTTTGAGAGCCATATAAATCTCCTGCAGTAACAGAAGCATCGGCTTGAACTTCAAATACTGTAGAAGGATCGTCATTTACCATTGCATAGATATCAGTGGCTGATGTACCAGAGGGCCAGTATCTACCGAACTTCTGTTCACCATTTTCAGTGTATCTAACTCCTTGAAATATGCCTTGAGCAATTTCAGTTACAGTTGTAATGGCTTGTAAATATCCTGCATTTATTCTTACTAGATCACCAGTAAAAATATTTGCTGCATAGCCTGAAGCTATAGGGTATTCACTGACTCCCTCGTTATTAGGGTTATTGCCTTTTTTACGAGAAGGTCGGAAGCCAAACAATGCTTTAGTTGTAGTCATTATTCATTCTCCTTAATTAAAAAATTGCACTTACCAAAAGTTCCGACCCTATTCAAACCTAACTTTGAAATGAAGGTGTTCTTCCTTTAGTAACTTGAGTTTTACTATTATTTCTTATAGGCATACGACTGTCACTTTGGCTCATTAACTGTTGATTAACTGCATCAACCATTTCTGAACTTTGACCTTCATAATACTTTTGTCGACTCTGTGCCTTTTGTATAGGCATTTTTGCTAGTGCTAAGTCTCCACGACAGACTGACCCACTATATCGACCTTCATCTCTCACGAAAGATGTATGTTGCATTTCAGGAACTTCAGCTAGTTCTACAAACTGCCAGCCTTCTTGTAGTCTTCTGCCAACATTTTGATAATCATCTTTGCCACGAAGATTTATACGTATCCAACGAAGAGCCATGCCCTCATTAGCAAAACGATCTTTAACATTTTCAGGAATATCTAGTAAATTAGGTTCTCTATATTCCATATCTTGTTCCCTAGTATTGAGTTCACGAGCTTCAACATTACGTGATTCTTTTATATTTATACGTGCCATTTTAATTTTCCTCCACGTTAATTAGCATTATAGACTGAAGTGTACTCACCATCGGATCGTTCCACTTTTAGTTTTTCTGCAGCATATTGTTCAAGTGGTATTCCCCATTTCTCAGCTAGTCTTATATCTTCTTTAGATAGTCTGACTTTATTCTTAGATGTGGATGAAGGATTACGTGACGTTCCTCCGACTACTTGAGCAGGGATTGACGTATCCTGCTGACGTTCATTAGTAAATCTTTGAGGATATTGATTCCTTAATCTGCTATCTATCTCCTCATAAAATTCGGGTTCTGAAGGATCAAAACCTTCTCCTTTTAATTGGTTATCAAGTTCAAGAGCTAATGTTGTCATTACCTGATCTTGACCAAACCAAGGATTTTTGCCTGCCCATTCCACAGCTTGTTTATCAAACGATGGTTTTGTAGTAGGCTTATTAACTGCTTTAGGTTCTTCTTCAACTCTAGAAGTATTCAACTGAAACTGTTGTTTATTTACTTTTAAAGCTGTAGCATCACCTTGAGCATTAGATAAGTTTTCTTGTGCCTTAACAATTAAATCAGTTTCTCCAGACTCAAGAGCCTGTTTATAAACCATCTGAGCCATTTCAATACGACTCTTTAATTGTTGTTCAGTATCTTCAAAACTTTTAGAAAAACTAGTCTCAGCTTCTTTTTGCTTTGTTTTTAATTTTTCTTCTAGTTCTACTTGTTTAGCTACTAAAGAATCAATCTGTTCATCACGTTCTTTTTTTTGACGAACTAATTGTCTTATACGTTTTTCAGCACCTGAAATACTTTCTTTTTTCTCAGGTAGTTCTGAAGCTATGCCTTCTTCTCTTTTAATAGGAGCAGCAGCATCTACTTCTTTTTCTTGTCCTTCAATTTCGATTTCAATTTTTTCTTCAACTTCTTTATTAGCAGAAGAGTCTATTGAAGTCCACTCAGTTTTTTCTTCAGACATTAAATGTCTCCTTCCCGTAGTTTACGAAACAAACGAATTACGTAATAATTATATTGTAATATAAATAACATTAAGTTACAATAGTAAGTATATAATTAATTTGATAAATTAAATGTAGGGTCTAACTCTTTAGGGTCACCTACTATCATAGATATTTGGTCATCAAACAATAAAATTAATTTGTAACCTTTATAAGAAAACTTTTGTCCAGTATGTTTACCATAACAAACATAATCTCCTTCTTTACACCAAGCTCCTTTTGGAAACTTAGCTTGGTCAAGATAAGCACTATCACCTACCTTTAAAACTTTTCCTACTGTTGTAAGATAAGCTATATCGTTTTTAGTTGAGTCAGGTATAAAGATACCACCTTTAGTTTTTTCTTTTACTGATACCGGTCTAACCAATATATGATATCCCGGTATTTCAGGTAATATTTCAGGATCAGCTACTCCTTCTTCTGATATCCACTCATCGTTTTTTAAACCATTTCCCATAGTAACTACTTGCATTAATCATCATCCTCTTCATGTATAATTGTATTAACTATTCTTTTAATTTCTACTGATGCCCATTCCAAACCTGCAATACGACCAACAGTATTCATATACATAGGATAATCTGAACAAGCTCCAGATGCAAGGGAAATTTTTAATCCTTCCATTTCTTTTTTAAGAATTGATTGTATTTCATTTTGTAACATTTATTTTCCTTTTTTAGCATCTGATAATAATTTAGTAATCATATCAGCAGCCTTAATGCTTTCAGTACCTTTTTGACCTTCTTCTTGTTTAATAAGATCAGCAAGAACTTTCACAGAAGCAATAGCAGTCTTACTATTCCTATCTCTTTCTTTTTCATCTGCTTCCATTAAACTAGATGCACCTGCTTTGTATGCATCTAATGCTATCTTTTCTTCTTTGATATCTAGGTCACGTTGTTTTAATGCACCCTCTGCTGCTTCTTTAGCAATTTGTGCTTGTATCTTTTGCTTTTCAAGGTCAAGTCTTTGTGCTTCAAGCTTAACCATTTGCTCTTCAGGAGAACCTCCTTGTTGTGCTGCCGCTTGATTAGCTTGCATAACTTGAGAAGCTGCTTGAACCATAATTTGTTCAATAACTGCAGGATTATTAGTATTAGGATCACCTTGAGGAGCTTGAGACATCATTTGTTTTGTAACACCATTAACTTGTTCTTGATATTTCATAACTGTATGCTCTTGTATATTAGCTTGTAATATAGGAGATACTCTTTGCATGATAGGATTACCACCATTCATAGGGTCTTGTAAGAACATAGTCTTAATTTGAATATGTGCATCATGGTTTTGTCCTACAAATGCTTTTATTGGTAGACCTTTGGTTGCTGCTTCAATATCTGTAACAGGATCAAGTGGCATAGACTCTGGCTTAGATGGTAGTATTTTATCTAAGTTTGGTATATTAGCTGCAGATAAAAGAGTTCTATTTAGTTCTTCCATGTTAAACATACCCGGAGGTGCTGTTTGAGCTAACTGCATAGCCATTTGTGTCATCATAAGTCTATGTGCTGATGAAGGAATGTTAGGATCACTAACAGGTATTACATCAATACGTTTATCAAAATCTAATCTAAATATATTTTCTGATAATCCCGGCATATCATAAGGATATTTAGAAGGTAAGCTTTCTGAATCTATACGAGCAAGAATTTTAAATTCATCTCTTTGTGACTTATGTAATCTTTTATGTATAGCACTAAAGAATTTACTAGATGCTTCTAGTAATGCCATAGTTGTTCCAACAGGTCCTGAATTAGAACCTTCACTTATAACTTGTTCAGTCGTATCAGCAAACTTTTGTCCAGCTCCTGCTACAAAACTTAACATAGCCATTAATGTTTGAGATGGTTCTTTATAAGGTAAAGGTATAATTGACTTACTTAAGTCCATACCTGTAGCTTCAACTTCTTTAAACTCTCCCGGTGCTATAGGATCGTTATCTCCTACAACTCTTACACCTTTAGCTTTAAATCCTCCCGGTAAATTAGCAAACTGACCTGCATCAATAAGACTTCTCATAGCTGCAGTTGCTGACATAGTTAAATTACCTAAGAAATGTATTAGTCCTAGACCATAAAAACCAAATCCCGGTACAAACTTATAATGGGTAAAGAACATTTTCTTTTGTTTTGTCTTATCTTTTTCATCCCAGTTTCTACGAATAGAAAGAACTTTACCTGAAGCTTCTTCTATTGTTACAATATAAGGACATGCTGTAGGGTAATCTTCTAATTCTAAATAACAATGCTGCTCAAGTAATACATACTGTGGGTCAGAGTCAGATGTTGGAGACAGACCTGTTACATTGTCCATCTTTTCTGCCATAGAAGTTTGATTAGGATTTGTAGGAGAAGGAAGGTCTATATCTAAATACATTCCTGCTTCTATTTGTCTACTTAAATCTAAAGGACTTCTATATAATACATGAGTGTATCTATCTGCTGTACGTAAGTCTTTAGCATAATAAGATACATAAAATTGATCTATAGGTACAAATTCACTTACAGGTCTTTCTAACGATGCATCATAATAAATCTTTTTAAATGCTGAACCTATGAGTGGTAAATGAAATAACATTCTTTCAAACTCATCAAAGAACTCAGGCATTTGTTCTGTTACTTGATAGTTCATAAAACTTTCAACTCTATTAGCTTGTCTTTGAGTTGATTCTGTAATCTCTCCTAACACCTGTACTTTGACTGGTCCTTTAGAAGGAAATAATTCTTGACTTGCTTTACTTTGAAACTTTACTGCTGATTCAATTAATAAAGGATGAACTGCTGTACAAGCACCTTCAAAAGGTTCTGAAGTATCTTCTAACTTTAATCCTAATAAATCAAATCCTCTTTCAAACATAGACTCCCATTCACTACGAGATTCTTTATCTGCTTGAAATTTTTCTATAACTTGATTAGCTATATCATCTAAATTTTCTTCATCTATTGATTCAGCTAAGTTATCATAGAAATTTGTTTCTTCATCTACTGCTTCTTCAACTTCATTATCATAATTAAACTCAACATCCATTTCACCTGTGCTAGGGTCTAATTCAAAATTAACACCTTCAGTTGGTTGTTCCATATTTAATTTAATAACATTGTCTACTTTAGGAATACTATCATTAGGATTTTTTTCTATAGCCACTTATTTTATCCTCCAACAAAAAGATTTCATTTGTCTTAAAGCTTCTTTTTTTCTTGACTGTAATATCTTTATATATATTTTTTTACCTAGTTTTTTCATTATACTATTATGTTCTCCAATATGCAATACGTTTTTGTTTTCTATGATTATTATCATCTTCCCAATTAGGGTCTTCAGGGTGAATTAAGTTCCAACTGTCTTTCATATAATGTATTGCCATAGTCATGCAGTCTACTTGGTCATCGTGTGATCCATTGGGAAAGGACATACACTCTGCAAATAAATCATCTGCCCATACTTTATCTTTAGGTATCCATACTCTTTTAGATTCCATCAATGGTGTTGATGCATACACCCTAGATACTTTATCTCTATCAGGTAAGTAGTCTAGCACTGGCAGCCCAGCTCTTCTCATGTCTTGAATGAGTGATTGTCCTGATGCTTTTTTTTCAATGATGCAGACGTCAGGTCTGTACTGCTTGTATAAATCCTGTGCAATTCTTCGTAGTTCAGGATATTCAAATCTTCCACGGGAACTAGCCAAGAGAATGAGATTGCTGACCAATACTTCTCCTCCCTCTGACGTTTCCATGTAGTCAGAAAAGATACCCCACGTTTGTATGACACTATAATCTGCTGTCTTCCTAGTACTAAAGGCTGTATCATACGTTTGTATAATGAACTCACATGGAGGAGGATCACCATAATCCCACCATTGAAACCAGTTCTTTTTAATGATACCTCCATCGTCAGGGGAAGGGTCTTGCATGTAGAGGGAGTTCCAATATCTAGCTCCATTACTTGCTCGTATTTCTTGTTCATCAATCTTGAGTATTTCGTCTGTTTTCCATTCTGGAAAGTATGAAGTTCCTTCAGGTAGCTGTAAGAGTTCTGCTGCTGTTTCGTCAAGCCATGCCGGTATGCTAATGACTTCCCAAGGGTATGTGTATGCTTCTGCATTTTGTTCCTGTTTTAATAGCCAACCACATAGATCATCATAGTGGTATCTTGTGTTAATAATTATGATTGATCCATTGGGCATTAGACGAGTACGTAGTCCTGCTGGATACCATTCTTTTATATATCTTCTTCCTGCTTCACTAAAAGAATCTTCCTCAGACATGACATCATCTAGCAATGCTACGTTAGCACCTCGACCTGCTACTTGACTTCTTACACCAGCAGCATAGTAAGACCCATGTTTATTGGTCTTCCATTTACCTGCAGCCTTTACATCATTTCTTAAAGATACTCCTTTAAATATTCTTTGAAATCTAGTTGTATTTACTATGTCTCTAACTGTTCTACCAAAATCACTTGCTAATTGGTCACTATGAGATACTGACATTATTTCGTGATTAGAAAAGTTACCTATATACCAAGCCGGGAATAGCTTACTACATATAAGAGACTTAGACGATCTAGGTGGTAAAAATACCATTAATCGTTTTACATTTCCTTCTACTACACCTTGTAACTTTTGACATAGTAATTCTATATGCTTACCCATCTTAAAGTCGGATACAAGAGTGGGTGCAAATATCTTTACAAAAGTTAAGAAATCTGTGGAAGCTTCTAAATTAGAATACTTCTCTAGGTTATCTTTTAATAATATATAAGGTGTTATAGATGAATCTATTTCTTCTATAGTATTTAGCATTATATTTTTAATTTATTTTTTTTATCTGATGAGTTTATTTTAGCACATGCATACTTTTTAGGAAAGAAGTATTCTATATTATTGTTAGCTAATTCTGTCATTTCTGTAATTCTATTATAGCAACTATTATAATTTTTATGAGGTCCTGTTGTATCTTGCATAGTAACACAATTATAGGGATTATATATAGAACATAATAATACAAAAGCTTCAAACATTTTATTCTCCTATTTTTTTTATTATAGCATATTGCCAAAACATAAGAAATGTGTTATTTTATATTTATTACTCCAGAGGGTAAATAGCTACCCATCCCCCAATAAATTATACAACAAACTAACTTATATTCTTAGAATACAAGAAGGGATTTTGTATTCTAATTATCCCCAATCTAGTAATGGTTAAAGACCCTAGTTTTTTTGAAAATATGTTTCACCCCTATATTATATATATATGTATGTGTAGAATCTGTGGGTAGGGGTGTGTCATATGCATTCCTTACTATACTAAAAAATCTCCATGATTAAAATTTTTAGAATAATTAACCTATCTTGTCTTAATTATGCCTATTTTAAACCTATTTATGCTCCTTAACCTAACCATACTAACCCATTGATATTACTAGCTTTTTTAATGATGTATACCTTAACAACCCATATAGATTATGAAAAGTTTAAAAGATAAAATGATTAATCTATTTAAACTTAAACATTAACTTATTAATTAAAAAGGGTTAGCTTATGACTATACACATTAAAGATATACAAGATAATAAACAATTAGATAATATAATAGATAAACAAATAGATTATTTATATTTTGATTTATTAACTGAATTAAATAATCATAGTCGAAGAAAACATAAATACACAATTAAACAACAAATGGAAATTAACAAAGCTTTAATTAAAACAATTATATTACAATCTAAACTATTAGAAATTATATAATTGTATACCTTAACAACCCATATACTTATTGAGAGGATAGATTAAAATGAAATATTTATTATACACATATCAAGATGAATATATGTTAGATGATCAAGACAAGAAGATATATTTTTCATCTTTAGAAGATGCTTACAATGAATTAAAAATATACTTTGATGAAACCAATATGTATGCTTTAGAAGATGGTAATACAATATATAATTTTAATCAGTTTGTATCTATGAGCAAAATACATGATGAAGAAGATTTAGATTATGATTTTAATTCTAGATATAATTATTTAAAGGATATAACAAAATGACAATAGATTTAAATACATTAGAAAAATTACAAGACTTAGATTTATCTTTTAACGATATCGATACATTAAACGATATTGTTTTAAATAATATACAAAAATTAGAATTAACAATTAGAGAAGGAATTAATATTAATGATAGTTATTTAAACGAACTATATAAATTAAACTTAAAACTTGTTAAGATTAAAAGAATGGCAAGACAATTTAAAACATATGAGGAGAAATAAAAATGTGGATAAGAGATAACGTATTTAAATACAAGATTGCAAGTAATCCTACAAGAAAACATTTTGAGGAAATAGTAAATATTATTGTTAATAATAATTATTCTTTCCAAGAAATAGAATTAGTAAAAGCTTATTGCTATTCTAAAAATCCAAGATTTAATGAAGACATATTTTTAAAGGCAATAGAAACTAAAACAGCAATCCTAGATGAAGGGAAGGTAACAAATGCTAATTAAAAAGAATGATGAATACCAAGAACAATGTAAACAAGATTATCTACATGAATTAAGATTAGAACATAAAGATGAAGGTACTGTTGATGAAGATTATAATTTTGTTGATGATGAATATAACAATATGACTAATGAAGAAATAATAGAATATAATTTAGAATGGGATAAATATGGTTTAGGTTTACCATTAAAGAATTAAAAGAACCCATGTACCATCTAATGTTCTTTACCCAACTTAACATTTTACAAAGGAGAAATAATGTTTAGTACACATCAAAAATTAATAGAAAACTTTGCAAGAAAAAATCCTAATAATATGGTCAAAGTTTTCTTAATGGTTTTACTTTCAATACAAAAGGATTGGTCACAAATTGGTGAACATATGCTTGATGTAAAAGCTGAAGGTATTGATAGTAAATATCTTTATGGAAGTAAAAGACTAGCATATAAACAAATAATCAAAATGAAAAAGGAATTATATGATACCATATTTAATGACGAAATAAGCTTAGTAGATAAGCTTTTATTAATTAGATCAATACATGGTATAGATTTAGTTAAAGGTGGCTTTGTATTGCAGTTATGCATTGGTAAAATAGGATGTTTAGATGTACACAATCTTAAAAGGTTTGGATTAAAAGCTTCAACTTTTAAAACCTATGGAAACTTAATAGAAACTGCAAGATATAAAGCTGAATTATATATTACAACTTGTAATAAGCTTGGAGGTTGTGAATACCTATGGAATAATTGGTGTGAATATTTAGCTACAATTTATCCTAAGAAATACCATTCAGCTAATGACGTAAGCTTAAGACATCTAACATACTTAAATTAAGGAGAAAATAAAATGACTAACCCATTATATTTAGACGTATACGATGATGATAATAATTTAGTTTCATCAGATGAACTAACTTACATAACAGTTAATTCAACTGATGATTTAAATAAAGTATTTCAACAATGGCAAAAGGAGAAAGGAAATTATGTAGATTATGAAGATACTAAACAACATCTTTATTAGATGTATACCTTAGCAACCCATATATATTATATAAACTAAACTTAAAAAGGAAAACGATTATGAATTATATACATACAAATAATAACAATGACAACTCAACTGCTACACCAATGGAGAATGATATGCAGAAATTAAATACAATACCAACTGTTCCTACTCAAGGATTATATTTTCACAGAACTACTAAAAGATATGGTAAACCTATTGGATCAGTATCACATAACTTTAGATATCTTTTAGTTAATAGAGATAGATCAAGTGGAAGATTTACTAGAAAGGGAGTAAAATAATATGGCTAAAAATTCTTTTGGAAAGACTAAAGAAATAGGTAGCAGTTATGCTACCTATAGAATTGATAACCCTAACAATGGTATGTATTTTGAATGGAAGATATTAAAGACATATCAAACTAAAGATAATGAAAAGAAAAATCCATATGCAAGATGGTATACTGCTTGTAAATCACCTATGACATATGATAGTTGGGAATATGGAGATGCTTACATAAAAGATATTATGGAAGTAAAACCAAAACTAATAGATGCAACTGATGAATGGAGATTTAATTATGATAACTAAAACATCTTTAATATTTTTATTATTGGCATGTTCTTTTATGTTCTATAGAACATTTGAATTGATATCATATGATATAGATTTAATTGCATTACTTGTAAATTACCTATCACTTGGAGTAGGTGCAACACTAACAATATTTATTGTGAAAGGAAAACATTAATGGATGAGAAACAAAAATGGTTGTATGATGTAACAGTAAAACCAATAGCACCTTTACCTATCGACTATCAAGATAACGTAGTCGATATGATGAAGGAGATACAAAGGCTACAAGCTTTGGGAAAAAGTAATCCTAAAGTTAGAGGTTGGGGAATGAATAATATTGTAGATGAAATAGGTATCCAATTTGGAGAAGGATATAAACCATTTGCTAGAGATTACATTCTTAAAGAAGCTAATCTAAATGAAGGAGTATAGATATGAAGATACATAGA
>Ga0070752_1001468_pt1 | contig 16498 bp, 7 predicted proteins | sample VirMetDEL_Aug_30_FD_77440 | JGI IMG/M metagenome (GOLD analysis project Ga0070752, IMG submission 77440) | Aqueous microbial communities from the Delaware River and Bay under freshwater to marine salinity gradient to study organic matter... | ecosystem: Environmental > Aquatic > Marine > Coastal ...
CTACTTCTAGGGTATCTAAACGTCCAGAGAGCGCAGAATCCGCAGCGTCGCCATCAAGTTCATTTTGATCAACGTCAGCTTGTACTGCTGCGAGGCTGGTAGCTGTGGTGGGATCCGCCTCGAGAACATCAATCCGACCTGACAGAGTAGAATCTGCGCCTTCAAGATTAGATTTAGTCGTTTCATAGGCAGAAGCAAAAGCTTCAAGAACTGCCTTCAGGGTAACACCATCAGGCAGAGTACCTGCAGTAAAAGTCCCAAAGGTAGTATCGTTTTCAGCAACACCAAGAGCTGCAACTGCATCAGCTACATCAGTGTTGAGTTCAGCAACTTGCGCAGCAACTGTGCTAAAATAAGTGGGATCATCATTAATAGCTGCTGCAAGTTCGTTCAGCGTATCAAGAGTTTCGGGAGCAGTGTCAAGGACACCAGCAATCTTTGCGTCAATATATGCCTGAATAAAGGCAGTTGAATAGTCGCCATAGCGACCAGCAGGAACAGTGTATGTCATTAAACAACCTTGTAAACAATAGTGCCACCTACCAGCTTATCGTTGCTAGCTTTACGTGCGGTGTAGAACGTCGCGTCAAAAGTGGTGGAGGAGTTGTATTCAGGGTAAGCAGGGATGCAGTGTGAATCCAGCGTTGCACTAGATACTGCAGTTTCAATTGTAAGTCCAGAGTATGCCATAGTAATTAATTAGTTAAGAACAGCAAGAAGTCGAGCTTTGAGAGTGTCAAAGTCGGTAGCTTCAATAATAGCGGAGCGAAGCATATCAAATTTAGCATCGACAGCAGTAGCTGCCAGTTGCACATCATGTTGAGTTGCTTTAGATTCGACATTAGCCGCTATTTGATTAACAGCAGCAGTCAGTGTTTGAGTAAGAGCGGTAAAGTCCTGTTGAGTAGGACCAGTTTGAGGGATAGCGGCAATCTGTGCCATCAACTCTGTACGAGTGATGATGTCAGTAGGTGTAGTATCTGCAAGTCGTTGCTCCAGGTATTCAGGAGTAACAACTTCTACGGGTTCATACGTAGCGCCAGAAGGAAGAGTAATCATGGTTTTAGTAAACTAGGAATGTGAAGTTGATATTGACCGCCTTGGGTGACACCAGAGAAACCAGCTGTTGTCTGTGCTACGCTGTCATCAGTCCAGGCAATATAATAGATGCCGTAAGAGTTCAATGCACCATCAAGTAGAACAAGTTGGTTAACACCGCTACCTGCAGCTACCTGGAAAATGACCTCATCATCTTTCATAAGGTAGAGAGGACCAGTGAAATAACCAGTCCAGTCTTTAGTTCGACTATGGATAAACGGTGTATTACCATCTTTATCTGTATAGGTAAACCAGATAGATCTAGTTTCTGAGAAATTGAGAGTATTGCTATCATTCCTATCCCTCAAACCAAACTCACCAGGTCGGATAATGTTTTCGTAACCAGTGTTTGATTGCCAGAAAGAAGGAGGTGTGTAGCTAGAACCACCAGCATTAGCAACAGCTTCATCTACATACTCTTCAGTAGCAAGACCATCTACAGCGCGTTCAACAACAACCTTTGCCTCTGCATATGCCTCAACGCTAGTGATATAGGGAACAGGACGATCAGCAGTAAGGACTCTGATTTGACAAAGCTGATCAGCAGCAATGTCTGGAGCATCTACGCTCAAAGCATACTGAACTTCATTAGTATTGATATGCCAAGTGTTAGCACCAGTGACCCAACCAGGATCTTGACACAACCAGTATTGACCAGCACCAGTCCCTACAGTGGTAATTAGAAGGTGAAAAGGTTCACCATTCCAATTATCAATAAAGTCACGAGCATCATTCCATTGAAGTTTTACTTCGTTCTTAGGAGTGGTAGTACAGTCTTGTAATCTGAGATGCCAAAAATAAGCATCAGTTGCATTTGCCGCATCACCTGTGGGACGACCACCAGGTTGCCTAGCAAACCGTTCACCAATATAAATTTCTTGAATCTGATCGAAATTAGACTCCAGGAACAGACGACCCGTCATGGTGTCGCCTGATTTAGCTACATACTCTAGGTTAGCACTGGAGTCTCCTGTAGGAATCCATTCGACTCCATACCTGATGTACAGTCCCAGTCGTTCTGTGTCAAACCACAACTGACCTTCATAAGGATCTAGAGGAGGAGTAGGTCCAACAGTAACAGTTCCGTCACCACTTTCACCACCAATAGGATAGAACTTACCTTGATCATTATCCCAGACACTCAGAGTGTTGGTAGTTGGGTTGTACCATAACTGACCATTTTCAGATAATATGGGTGGATTGCTATTGTTCTGTACAAAGAGCGGACGAAAAACTTTAACGGTGCAGTGAGAGAATTCCTGTGAATCACCGAGAGCACGGTCAAATGCAACACGGACAATCATCTGGATAAACCAGAGACCGCCTAGATCAGGTTGACCAACTACTTCAATTTCATCAACAACGTAGTAACCAAAATGGTTCTCATCATTTTCTTGGATTAAAAGGTTGTCACCAACTCTTGTGTTTTTTAGGTTAGCATTGGCATTAAGAGCACCAGTACCTTCACCTGCAAAGATAATCTTCTTTACGTCTTTAAATTCAACAGTGTTGTTATCATTCTCATCAAACAGGAAAAACTCAGAAGGACCAGGCAATGCTGCAGGTTGATCAGAAAGAGTATGGACCCATAAACCAGAACTAACCGTGTTATTCAGGAAATCAACACCATCATTAACACGATAGATCTGACGGACAGTTTTTCTACTCAGATCATTAGCTGCTTTGTTCCGATCATACAGAGTTGTATTACTGTCAGGATCTTCCAGAGGATCAAGAAGTTTAAGAACAGGAGCTACTCCATCTCCATCGTTAGTGATGAGGACCTGTTTATCAGTGACATACGCTAGGTCTGAGTCTGGATTGGTACGAACCATCTTCCAGACGTTATCTACCATGCTGTATGTAGCAGTGATTACTGTTCCATCCGACTGAAGTTGTTGTACCTGGTCACCATCAGACCACGGTTTAGGAGGATATGGAAATGACATTAGTTATTCACCTGGTTTAAATTTTCCAAAGCAGTAACGCGGGAGTTTAAACTACCCAACAGAGTCAACAAAGCATTAGAAACTGCATCATCACTGATTTCATCTGACTCAATAGCACTGACTCGATGCTCAATAGCCTTCCGCAGACTGTATTGCCGAGGTGTTTCACCAGTTACAGCAGTATCCTTTTGCATTTGAATATGATAAAGATTCCTTAAAATCTCTGCAGAAAGTACAGAAGAGTCAATGTTATACGGCACTGCAAGTGCTTCTAAATCATTTTGAGTTACTTCATAACTTTCTACTTCCAATTTAATGGTTTCATAATTAACTGCAGGTGGATTGGTAAGTTGATTTGGTGCAATACTAGAACTTACAACAATTGGGATGATCCATTTTCCTTCAGTAAAGTAAGGTGCAGGACTCCCATCTTCAATAAAGTAATTCATGGATCAAGGGTAATAGCAAAGTTGATGGTAAACACTGTGAGTGTTTTGAGTTAAATAAATACTTCCAAAATCAGAATAAGTTCCAATAGCAGTCCAACCAATACCAGAACGCTGTAGACTTGCTCCACCATGCTGATGCGTATAGACGCTAAGATCTGGACTAGTGGCGGTTCTTGTAGGAATAAAAGTAGTAACATCTTCACCTAAAACACCAGTTGCTATATCGGCAACGCCAAATGTGGTGTTCTGACCAGCTGCCCAAGTTGAGAAGTCGAATTTAGATTTATCTACTGTATCGTTGCTATTACCTCTATTAACACTGGTTGTGTTGACGTAATATTCACCAACGTTACCATCGACGTAGCTGTTAATACATCCATTACTTGATTTTGTTGGAAGACCGCGATACGTGGTATATCTCTCTGTACCAACACTATAATCAAAAGCAGCGTAAGTCTGGTTACTGTACACAGGATCTTTTGATAATGTTGTGGCATTTGGGTTAGTTCCGTAAGGGTTAGCGCCCCAAACATACGCAGAAAGAGTACCGTATTCGTGCATATGCAACCAACACAAAGCATCTTCCGTGTGGAAGCTCTTAGGTTCCCAGTTAATGCCACGGTTGTTTGCCATACTGCGTGGAATCTGACGAGGATCTATAACACCCATTGAGACAGCATTAGCAGCAACTGATGTCATCACATTGCTAGCATTTACAGCTGTAGAGTTAAAGAATTTACCAACATAAGCAAAATCTCTAACAGTATCATCTGCTCTTACAAAGAGTGGATGTACTTTTGCATTACCTACAGTGTTAATATCATCATAAAGCGTAAAAGTAATTTGATCATCAGTCCAAGTTTTTTCACAACTAAACTTTGGAATTTCAATCATTACTTGACCTTCAGACCCGTCAACCGCTGCATCAGGGTCACTACCTGTAGCGCTCCTAGGTGGTGCAGTTTGACCAGAATTTGAAGATGTATGTGCTACAGAGCAATACCAATAATCACCATTATGCTTCACTTGATCACCAACTGCATAAACAGTGCCAGTTGTCCAAGCGGGAAGGTTATTGTCAAACCAAGTGTTATCAACTTGATTGTAGTTATAGGTACCAGCTGGGCTAGTATGAAGAGGAGCCCAAGGTTGGTTAATATCCCAGAAGGTAGTTTTACCCATCCTCAACCAATTACCAACTTGTGCTTTACGACAATTAAGCTGGTCAGTGTAAGTCCTAGTACCATCATCTGTTACAAGACAAACAAACATTCTCGCTTGAATGCCAATGTATGCGGCTCTAGGATCTGGTGCAGGGTTAGTAGGACTGGTACCAGAAATAGTTGTATTCCAAGGTGTGCCAGACCATACCTGAGTTGTTGGTGTTGCGTCATTTCGTGCAAAGAATAGCTGAGTACCTCTGAACACTTGAGCAGGGATATTCCTTGCTACAACACTTGCAGGATCAACTGCGTTATCTGTATTAGTTACAGCACAACGGATAAATTGAAGGGTATCATCTACCGATAATGTGTAAGTCTGATTAGTTGCTCCAGCAATGTCAGAGTAAGGACCATCAGCAGTTGCTGCACGTTCCCATTGGTAAGTTCGTTTATAACCATCAACAAAATCACCACCAAGACCAGGACTGCCACCAGTAATAGTTGGGTTAGCAATTCCAATAGTCTGACCAACCAGCATAGACCCAGTTATTTCTGGGTTTTTGACAACAGTCAGATCAGCGTCACCACCACCACCAGAAATTGCAATCTCAGCTTCACCATTCCCACTGTCAGTAACAGTGACACTTGCTCCAGTAAAGTTAAGGGCAGTTGCAGAAGCTACAACTTCAGTCCCACCACCTTTAATTGAAAGACCACTACCATCAAAAGTGATCTCTAAATCATCTGTTTGATTTAATGTAAAATCACCACCACCAGTCAGATTAGTACCAGCTGTTAGAGTAATCTTTGCGTTACTAATATCGGAAGTGAGTGCAATAGTACCATTTTTGTCAGGAAGAGATACTGCACGATTTGCAGTAACACCGTTAGCATTAATAGTGCTAGATAAAGTAGCGGTACCTACCGAGAAGTTTTCTTCACGGACAGTATCGACATTAACGTTGCTAGGTTGAGTTACAGTATTGATTACAGTCCAACTAGAATCTTTATCACTGACAGGTATTAGATCCCACTGGAGTGTAGTTGAATTGTAGATAGCACGGTCATTGATTGTAACTGGAACAGTGGCAAATCCAGTCCAATTACCAATACCATCTACAGTGTTTAACCAAAAATCACCATTAGCAGGGTTAACAGGTTCAGGTTGAGTAAAGTCAGTCTGTCCTTTATAGACAGCACCACCTGTTCCAGGTTCGCCTGGGTCACCTTTTTCTCCTTTATCACCCTTAGGACCAGCTTGACCACTGTTTACCCAAGTAGAGTTCGGACCATCCCACCAGTTAAAGGTGTTATTGGAAGTGTTTGCCCACAACTTACCTGGTTGAACAGGGGTAGAGGTTACGTCAGACAGGATGGTGTCATGTCGATCAGCAGCTGCCTGTGAAGTAATGACAGTATCATCAGATACAGGGTTCTGTGCTAGTTGATCAACAGAGGTATAGGCTTCAATCTTAGACCAATACCTATCATCCAATTCAGTTTGTACGTCGCCAGAGAGGTAGCATTGACCCTCCTCCATTGCCATACGAAGCTGTTCAAAGTTGTCGTTCAGATCCTGAGCACGGATAGAGGACCCAGGATAGAACGTAGCTTCCAGTGAATCTACACCAGTATCACGATAGATACGAATGTTGTTTCCATCAGGAGCGTCAAGGTCTGCAAGAGGTGCAGTGACAAATTCAATTGTTGTCGCATTAACAAAGCTCCAACCATAGGTTGCATCGTCTTGAGCTTTGTCTACATATAATTCAGTTGTATCGTCATAGATGCCAACCTTGACATCTGACTCATTAAGATATTCAAATGGAAAGGTGAAGAGTGTTTGTACACCATCACCTGTATAATAAGTTTGTACTGCAGTGCAAGACATAATTTAAGAAACTTGGGTTTGTCCTTTTTGCCAGTTAATAAGAGCTTCAACCTCAGTCATAGCAACACTTCTAGCTTCAGCACTAGGGTTAGGAGACTTGGACATTGTATTTCCAAGCACCTTATTCCTAAAGTCTTCATTTGTAGAGAGTCTACCAGAACCAATAGCTTCTTTCTTGGCGTCTACATGGATGGAACGGAGTCTAGATCTGATGGTAGTCAGGATCCTCTCCTTCTGTCTATCATTATATTCAGCTTCTCTGGCGTCCTTAGGTGTCTTTTCCATGAGTTTTTGGTACCTATTCCAAAGAGTTTTACCTTCATTATTAGCAAATCGGGTCAATCTAAGGTTCAATTTACCGAAATCATGCATGTCTTTGGAGAGAATTGACTGCTCTTGCATAGACAATTTAACACCATTGTACTTCTTGATACCAGATTCCTCATCAATTTGGAACCCAACCTGTCTCATGAACTTCTGTGCAGGGTCATTATTAAACGTAGTAACACGACCAGGGACAACTTCCTGCAACATAGCAGCACCAACAGCATTCATATGAGTAGCTGGGTCTGACATTACACCAGTCCTAGGGATAGGTTGACCTGTGTACTGGTTGTACATAACAGGAAGACCAACACCACCGAAGGCACGACGAGAGAATGAAGCAACTGTGTCTTCCCATCCGTTCTCACCACTACCAATAGTCTGGTAGGGTTGGATCTTTTCACCGATCATACGGAGGATAGCAGGTGAGAAACCACCAATAAACTCAGCAATCTTGTTACCTGACCGTTCATTGTAGTTCTTCAGACTCAGAAGTTGAGACATCTGGAACATACCTTGCATGAAAGACTTGTCAGTAAAGGCAAGACCAAAGGTAGTAGTTACTTCAGAGATCACTTTGTCGTATTCCTGACGACTGATAGCACCATAGCGGAAGCTATTAACAGCATCAGAAATGATACTCAGTGTAGCAGCATAGGGTTCAAGACGTGAGTAGCTGATCCAACGATCAGTACCGTCACGGTTTGTTCCAATCTTGATACTCTGAGGAGGAAGACCACCACTGTTAAATCCAGTCATGTTACCAGATACAGCAAGTCCTACGGCAGACATACCAGTGATAGCACCAGCAGACATCATAGAACGATAGCGGATCTTAGCTACCTCATCTGTACCTTCCAGCACTGCCTTGTAACGAGGCATCTGAGCAGCTGCCCAACGGGACAAGGGGGTAGAACCTCCCAGTACCATCAGAGACTGTTCGTTGATGTCCCATGCCACACGAGCAAAAGGTTGGAATACACGGAATAAACCATTCCTTGCAGATGCTTGATGAAGTTGTTCAAAGGCACCATCAGTCAGGTTACCAATGATAGAACCACCTTTGTCTGTGTGAATGTCACGCTGGAATGAAAGCGTCTTAGCGTCTTGTAGGACCTCTGCATCAGTGATCTTACCAGTCTCAATACCTTCACTATAGACACGATCAAATTCTTCTTTGAAGATCAGTTTCTTCTTAGCTTCATCCAACATAGCATTCTGCTCGAAGATCTTCCTCCAAGCACGACCAGTGGCGTGTTGTGTAGCTACTACGGATTTGAATCCTTCGTCAGCAGTCATCAGCACACGCATAGGACCATTGATCTGAGGGTTCAGAGACATCATCTGAGTGTGATAAGACAGAACCAAAGAGGTTGTGTCCTCACCAGCTTTCTCTGCCTCAGCAATAGCACCTTTGAACCTTTGCTTTAGATCTAGCTGTTGTTGAGCAAGACTCTGGTAGGAGTTAGCAAACTTAGTACCAGGATTGACAGGAGCATTCTGTTGGAATGCCTTGATCATTGTATTGAAGTGGTCTTGCATGTGTGTCATACCACCCCACAACTGACCCAAACCATACATAGCTTGACCCATGTTACGGCGCATAGCACCATCCACTGCCAGAGCAGCAGGTTCAAACGTAGAACGAATGAGACCAGAGGACAGAGACACTACCTGAGTGGAGATCCTACTAAGCATAGAAGCATAGTGAAGACGACCAATAGCAGCAGTGTTACCTTTGAGAAGTTCATCTTTGAGGATACCCGTCAGGTTCTCTACCTGTGACATAGAAGCACGGGGATCAGAGTGAGCAATGTAACCTACATATGCCTTGAGAGTTTCAAGAGCATCCATGTCACCTTCTTTTGCTGATTCCCACAGTTCCTTCATTGTCTTACCTGCATCGTTCTCATCTAATTTAATAGATGTCAGTTCTCGTGAAGGTACTAGAGCACTTTGGCTTGGTTTAATCCTACTACTTTTTACGTTTGCATCTTTCAGTGAATTGATGGTCTGACGTTGCTGTGCATAACCTTCTACTGCCCACTGTCGTTTAGCACGACGGAGAGGAACAAAGAACTGGTTGGCAGCATCTTGCAGATCAATGAAGAGATCCATTGCATCTGTAAAGTCAATCTTCTGTTCATCCAAGTTCAGCAGCATAGACGCTTGCTTTTGAATACGAACACCGAGTTCTTCACCGATGATAGCACCAGTGATGAAACCAGATGACGTAGTACCAAGACTCTCAGTTAGAGCTTCTTTACCCACTGCGTAGGCAGTACCACCAGGTGTCCAGTTATCAAGAGGGCGGGTCATACCAGACTTAGGATCCGCAAAATTAGCAGCTAAGTCATCGAGGTTGTCGTCAATCAGACTCTTGTTTGCATTCCACCATTCGGATGCACGGAGTGTAGCTTGACCTAAGTCTTCTGAGAAGTCAGGTAGTTTCTCCAGAGTCTTAGTCACCTCACGGATGACACGCTGGATACCTTCGTTATCAGCAAGAGCTTTATAGTTAGTAAAGTAACTACGTTGTGCAGAGGTCAGACCCTCATCATCCAGTCCTCTACGGACTAGTTCACGACGTAGGTTATCAGGGGACACATAGGTAAACCCTTCAGAAGGACGACCAACAGGGACAGCGGTGTCTATGTCCATCGCCTCATGAGGTTCATGGTCAGGACGGTAGTTAGGGGTTTGGACATTATCCACACCTTCTGCTACCTGCTCAACTGTCTTACCATCAGGTGCCAGTTTAACAGAAGCTTCAGTAGCTTCGTCAACAACATTAGCATTAGGGAAGAACTTCTTCATGACTTGGTTAATACCAAAGTTGATACCCAGATTCTGAGCAAAACCAACTACAGCATTAATTACCTTAGCTTCTGGTTTTTGTCCTTCAATAATATCACGGGTCAACTGACCACCATCAAATCCCAGGTAATCAGCAATCTCACCAAAACCACGCGCAATCTGACGACCTGCAATGAGGTCATCAGCATTGTCTTGTAGTCCTGTTTCCAGAGCAGACTCTGCAACCAGAGCAGTCCCACCAGCAGCAGCAGTTCCAGCAAGACCTCCCAAGACTAGGGTAGGAGTAGCTACTTCCATGATCTGGAACATAGTTTCACCCAGAGGGTGGTCCTTAAGGATCTCAGGGGTGCGTGACCATGGTGTGTCTTGATTAGTCAGACGACCAGCAAGGGTAGCAGGGGCAAGAAGTCCAGCTTCAATACCCTCACCACCACCTACAATAGCTTCACCAACAGGACCAGCATCCATAAATGCTTGCTTCTGTTCATCAGCACTAGGGATCAGACCACCAGTAATTTGATTAGCAAAGTTAGCAGGAGCATCCATAGCATTGCTAAGGAAGTTACCTACCTGTGTAATCAACCCTTCATTTTGATTAGCTTCAGGTTGAGCACTAGCTGCAGCTTCTTCGGGTGTCTCTTGATCTACTGGAGGTTCAGCAATACCCGTAGGTGATTGACCAACATTTGCCTCCGTGTCATCTGTTACAGGTGTTTCTGTTTGTTGGATTTCTTCGGCGTTAATCTCTTCTTGGATTTCGTTTTGAACGCCTTCTAAGTTGTACATTAAGCGACTCGCATAATACGACCTGTACCAGGACCCCTGTCTTCAAATACAGAATACAGGAAATCCCGAGAGTAAACAGCATTCCTACCAGGTTGGGAGGAACCACTGTTTGTGTATGCCCAACCACCATTACGTGATTGAACAAGCTTACCAAAAGGATCATGTACAATGAAGTCACCATTAGGTGTGACTCCAGTCACTACGATCCAGTGACCACTGCCAGCATTGTGTTGGATACCAATTGCAACTGGTTTTCCTGTGCTTACTGACTGTGCAATTTCATTGAGTGACCCATTGTCCTGTACACTTACATCAAGACCAAGTTCACGTAGAGCGCTGATCTGAGCATTAGAATCAGTGGTGTCACCATACCTACCACGAACAGAGTTATACTTGTCGTAGGAGATGTTAATACCATAGGCATTTGCCATCATTGTAGCAGATGCAGAGAAGCACTGACGATCACCAGCACCATTGATAGCTGTCCTCTGATCCACATAGGGGACCGTAGAAGTAGCTTGTAATTGTGGACCTGTGTTACTGTTTTGCAGCATTGCATGGGTCCTTGCTACCTGTCTAGAGGTAGAGTAGGGGTTCTCCAGGATACGTTGTGCTGTTTGCATCTGACGTTGCCTGAGTTGTTGTGTTGCCTGTGAGACAATAGATCTCTCTGCAGCAGATGCTTTATCAACAGGACCAACCCAAGGAGAGATACCACGATCCTTCATCAGAGCAAGTGCCATTTTGTCTTGCACGTCAGGAGTAAATTTAGTATCAGGAGGGAGTCCTAGTTTCTGAGCATATTCAGCGAAAGTATCACGAGTGAACTGATAACGACCAACAGCATGGAGACGTCCTTGACGATTCCACTCTGCCTGTGGCATACCAGGACGTGCAGCTTGTAGACTCATAATTTCTCCAACAGACATATCTGTCAGAGAACGTCCAAACCTTTGTTGATAACTGCCAGAACCAATAGCACCACGACCATTAGCATATCCTCCTTGGTTGAAGGCATCATATCCATGGTTAGGGGATTCATATTTACCGAGCACATCAAGAGCTTTGTCTTGAATATCGGTGATTTGCATTAGAGTAGCAGCATTCCTACCAGGAATACCTGCTTGAATAAGTTGTGTTGTCCTTGAAGCATTGGGAGACACAAGATCAGGAGTGATAGGATCAAGTCCATGAGCTTTCAGTTGATCATTGATCAGCTTCAGTTCATTGACACCTAAACCTTGTGCTGTGTTCTTCAAGGACTGGGGAACTTTCCCAGCTTCGAAATCAGCTTTAAGTTGTTCTGCTTCAGATTTGCTGACAAGTTTGTCCCCACGATTGGGTCGATAATTCCGCTGTAGATGAGCAGAAACGGCATTGCCAAACTTGTAAGTAGAACTGAAGTCTTGTGGTGCGATAGCTTGTTGTAAAGTTGTACCATACTGTGCGGCGGAGTTCAATCCTTCGACGGTATTCAATTGCTTGAATCGCTCTCTCAGAGCTTTATCACCATCAACAGTGTCTAGTGTGACATCATTGATTCGATATTTACCACCTTCGGAATACAGGTTTTCTTTGATCCATTCCCTAGCATACTTAGTAGAGAGTTCCTGGATCTGTTCAGTGGAAAGACTGTCACCATGTGTAGATAGAGCAACGGACACAGCTTTGTCCATGTCCATCTTCATACGTGCTACAATAGACTTAGCAGCACCAGGAGAGATAATGCTGTTTTCACCAGCAAAATACTCACCCTGTTTGTCTTTCTTTAGTTTAAGTACTCGAAGTAGTTCTTCTTCGGCACGACTCTTTTCGGAACCTACTACCTGTTTGTAGGTATCGTTCTTCATGTAGTTGACGGGAGTCAACTCCTTCATCAACTTCTTATGACCTTCAGGACTGATAGAACCTTCCTTCAGGGCGTCGTTTAGCATCTCTGGTGTTACACCACCAAACTCAAGTTGAGACATGAGGAGCTGTTCATTTACAGCAGTAGCACCAGACTGAGCATTAGCAGAGGCAGTACCACGTAAATCATTAGCAGCTTTCCATTGCCCGTTGTTCTCTAGTTCTCTAGCATACTTCTCAAGAATAGCAGTCCTTTGACCAGGGTCGTTGACACCCCCTAGTTCTTGGTACATAGCTTCTTTAGCAGCTTTCAACTCATAGGAGTCGTTAGCATTGTCTCGCTTTATAGCTTTAGCACGAGCATCAGAGATCATCTGACCATAAAGAAGACCAAGTTCAGAACCTCTTTGACCAGGTACTTGTTGTACCAGGTTCAGTTGATCAATAGAATCTACATCACCATTGGCAATGTAACCTTCAAGCATAGCTCCAACAACCTTCTCGTTAGCTTCACCACGAGTCAGACCCGTGTTGCTACGGAACATGAGATCAGCACCTTCACGGAAGATCTGACCTACTGGTAGTTGACCAGCAGCAGCACTGCTAAATGCTTGACCTGATGCTTGTTGGATGTTCTGGGTTCTTGTAGCTTTCGCAGCATTGCCCTGTAAGGACTGTAGAACCTGTCCATTTGTGCTCCAGATAGTAGGAGCTAGAGTGTTGACTAACTCCGCTCTGGCGGGACCTGAGGCACCGTACAGACCGGTTCTGCGTAGGTATTCAGCAGGTGCTCCATTGATGACCTGAGCGATAGCTCCAGGATCACCAGTTGCAATAGCTTGCTGTACAGTTGTTTCCTGTCCACCAATAGTGACACGAGCATTAGAGTCTAGATAGGTCTGCAACCAAGCAGGGTACATACCACGAGCTTGACGGACAGACATCTGTCCAGATAACATAGCTTGTGTACCTGTACGCTCACCCATGTTCTGGTGCATGTAGGACGCACCTACAGAGTCACCAGTTCTTTGTTCATAGTCAACAGTAACCTGTGATTCTTGATCAGCAAGACGACCCATTTGATCGATCTGTGCTGAACCATCTACCACAGAGATGTCACCACCCATAAGGGCAGTGTACTCAGCATTGACTTTATCGTCAATCTCTCTTTGCTTAGCTGCTTCCTCATCTCTTTTCTTCAGAGTCGTAGAGAACTCAGCAAGAGGAGAGGTAAGTTTACCAATGTCTTGGAGACCTTTACCTACGTTATTCCGTACTGCAAGACCAGCGTTTTGAGTAGCAATCTGTGCATTCTGTTCTAAAGAACGGAGGAATGCTGCCTCACCTTGACGCAACCATGCGTCTCTTTCATTAAAACCTTTAGTGTAATCTGCTGCTTTGTAGTTAGCAGGACCAATTGTCTTGGACAACTGGGGATTAAATTGTTTTTGCTCAAACATCAAAGGAATCCTCGTGCTCCACTAATTAGTGAACCACCAATACTGGCAGCAGCACTTAGACCAGAGGGAGGAGCACCGTATCCACGCATCTGTGGAGGCATGGGATCCATACCATAATCAGGTGGGATAGCGACTTCTGCCCAGGCATTGATGTCTTTGTTGTAATGATCGTACCAAGTGTCGATCATGTTGTGTCCAGTCTGGTAGGTAGCATCCGTCAGTTCTTGTGACTGGATAGCTTGATTCTTACCAAATGACCCAAGTACAGCACCCTGAAGGTCATCGACACTCTTACCAGAACGATCACCTCTTGCAGAGATAGCACCTTGCATCTCCATTAGTTTCGTAAAACCAGCTTGATCTTGGAAGGCAGCTTGCTTAAAGGTGTCGTCAAGCTTACGGATTTCTGAGTTATATGCTCGTGCAGATGACAGAGCATTCCATTGTCGTTGGGATTCGTAGGTCTGTTTCTGGAAGTTATACTTCATGACCTGACGATTCCACTGCTGTCTCCTAACGTTTATCTGATGATGATAGTTAGAAATAGCGTAGTTGTTAGCAGCTTGCGTTTGAGCAACTCCTGCAGCGTACTGGTTCTGTTGGTCCATTACTCCACCAACAGCACCCACCACACCTGTGATTGCTGACGCTCCTGCTAAGACGGGTGCGCACATCGTACAAATTCTATAAAGGGCAAGTTATTAGGACCAGTAGGAACTTCCCTGAGGAAGACAAATCCAAGAAACCGTAGCAACTTAGCATGTGTCTTGTTCCGTTTGTCCATGTAATTCCACAAGATTTTCTGTGGTCTGGAATCTAACCACTTCTTTGCCTGTCGTACGAACAACGATGTGTTGTTGTAGATCACAGGTGTACACAACATCCAGATGCAACCGTCTGCCTGAATACCTGCAATACCTCCAATGTTCCCGTCTTGATCTGTAAAGCAGATGCTATCGGATACCTGGACATACTGTGGGAGATAGTACTTAGGGTGATGTCCATGACCTTCGTATATCTCTCGAAAGTCTTCAGGATTAAGGTTCTTGGAGACCTGGTGGGCGATCTCCATTGTGCATGGGTGGATGTACTTAGACACGCTTGTAGAATCTGGGGGTGAAGTCACCTTCCCATGAAGCAGAGAACAGGAATAAAGCACCTGGTTGATCTGATTGTAGGGAGAGAGTGTAGTTAGTATTCCTATCATAGATAGGTACAGTAAGGATTTCTTCCCTTTCAACAGCAGGGAAGTTAGCACGATAGGCATCCATAGGACGTGCTTCGTGTTCAATCACATAGGAATCCTTACCAAATCGATCCAAATGGAACTCACAGTAAGTGTGAATACCTAAATTTAGATGTAACCTATGGATTGTTAGTGATGCATTAGTGTCAGATACTTTCTTATCACCAGCAGTTGTCTTTACATAGAAGGATGGGAATACAAAGTCAGACTTAAATTGATACCCAAATGCTAAGTCAGAGTTAGTCCAGTCACCTTCAACTTCCACTATGGTCTTGTTATCACCATCAGGAGTTAAGGATTTGGGTTCAGTCCCACGTCCTCTATACTGTTGATCAGTACCTAGACTGTAAACAAAGGTTGTTCTAGTGTCATCTACTGTGTACGGAACACTAAATGTAGTAACCGTATCTCCTCTCATACCACTGACTACCATCGATGCAGTAGGAACTGTAACAAAATTGTCAATATAAACGTAGTAAGGGAGATTTAGTGGAGCACCAGTTGTGAGAGTATCACGTTGAGTGTGTAGTTGAAGAGATAGTTTATCTGTGTTTGGTTCACGGATTAGGAGGTAATACTCATCCTGTGTCTTCCAGTGATACACCAGTGTACCAGGAAGAACCCAGTTATACCAAGCACTTTGGAGTAAACTCTGTCCATCGAAGAAGTATTTATACTGCCATACTTGATCGTAGTCTTTCTTACCAAGTAAGACGAGACCGATCTCTGTAGCAGAATGAACCAGATTCAGACCACCTGGTAGGGTATTGGAGACAACCTCACTCTGTTCAACCACAGTAGGTTCACCTTCTCTCAGAGTGTCAGACATCTGATAAAGTACTGAGTTCAGACCAGAGGTTCCAAGGAATCCAATGTTAGAACCTAGCTTGAATGGAGGAGTGTCAGTGTTATAAGAATAATTAGATAGGACATTACTCTTAGCTGTCCTAGGACTTAGGACGTCGCCGTCAGTAGTAAATAGAAACTGACTATTAGGAGCAAAGAGAACGAGACCAGAGTTAGTAACAATACCAGCATAGAGAACTGAGGTGTTGTTAGTTGAACAGTTTAAGTCAATAGGATCAGCATCATTGATGCCAAGCATAGACTCTTTGAAAAAGTTAAACAGGTCACCTGCTTGTGATAGGCAGATGTTCTCATCAGACAAGAAAACTAGTCTGTTCCTGTAGAACATAATGTTGTTTACAGGACGACCTTCGAGCTCCTCTGATTCACTGTCGTTAGTTTCAGGTAACCAGGAAGGCACCTTGTTAGTCTCACCATTGCCAGCACGTCGTGGTTCAAAGTCAATAGGTGATACAATAAACCTGATCTTGATTAGGTTACCGTTTTCATCTACGACCCTGTTCCTAATGATCTGGTGTGGTGCTTTGTCCACATCGATCTCATTGTAGTTAGAAGGGTCAGCAATCTCTTGCCAGGAACCACCACCAACATCAGCAGTGC